>Ga0194121_10010896_pt1 | contig 10942 bp, 13 predicted proteins | sample TA2MahCa50mmetaG_FD_148609 | JGI IMG/M metagenome (GOLD analysis project Ga0194121, IMG submission 148609) | Freshwater microbial communities from Lake Tanganyika, Tanzania - TA2015020 Mahale Deep Cast 50m | ecosystem: Environmental > Aquatic > Freshwater > Lake | place: Tanzania: Lake...
AGGCACGGGTACCCAAGCGGTCTAAGGGGCTAGATTCAGACTCTAGTGGTTTAGTACCTTCGGAGGTTCGAATCCTCCCTCGTGCATCGAGGGTTTCGTTCCTCGATCCCGATATAGGGGTATCGTGGACGATACCCCAACTTTTTCTTTTGACTGGGAGCCTACTTTTCTTTTTCTAAAAAAGAAAAGGAGTTCTTCTGAATCCTCCCTCGTGCATGAAGAGTATATGAAGAAATTGTCCGCGGCAATTTGGAAACTCCATGATTAGCCACAACTATGGATTGATGGGACCGGGGCTAGGACCTGGACCGGGACCCACACATGCCTGAATGGGGTTAGCACCGCACTGCGGGTCCACACACTTACAATTAGGATCGCACGTTCCATAGAACATGACAAAAGGCCCCGTGCCAGGAGGACATTGCATACACTGCATACCACAGGCAGCTACTCCGACGCTCGTATCTCCACCCGTATCACATTCTTCTCCAAGAGAATTGAAAGGAATTCCATCCCCGCAAATTCCTGAACCAGGACCTGGACCCGGAATACTTGGAGGCAGGGGTGGGCCGGGAGGATAATACCAATTTGTCTGAGACGAAACACTACCTAAAGTATTACCTGACGCATTCTTGGGGCCACCAAAAGGAGTGCAATCTAGTGCACAAATAATATTTTGAGGCGTACTATCTTTACACTCAATCTGCGGAGGAGTACACGCGCCAGGGTCACAGTATTCACATTGCGAAATATTCAAACCATCGCATGAACTTGAGCACGCGCCAATGGAACCATTACAAAGTTGCGTTCCCCCACTGGCAGGATCCAAAAAATAATCTTCACAATCAATATCTTTGATGTTGGGACCATCGCAGACTTCTCCAGTGTCAATGTCAACAATATAGTTTCCGCAAACAGGAGAATAAGTCCCATCAAAATAGGTTTTCACGCACGTGATATTAGTAGTAATCGTTGAAGTAGTAGAATTTGCGGAACCATCCACACAATCCCAAAAAACCAAATCGGAACGCGAACCATACAAATTCCAGTTACCCGATGCAGTAGTGGTGCATGCTCCGGAAAAAACGACATAGCTATCATCGCAATATAATTCGCAGGAAGTGCCCGTACAAGAAGCAGACTTTCGCTGGATTAATAATTCGACCTCATCTAAAGTATGACCGAATTCTTGAGGAGTAAAACCAGCGAGAGCCAGACCAATTGCACCAAAAAAAATGAAAATAATAACAAGCGAAGGAATGGACAACCAATTATTTTTCGCCATGCGGAAACACCTTTACGGGATACCGCTCAAAAGACAATTGACTTTTGCAGCGTATGCTTGGTTCTGCAAATGGGACTCATCTTCACACGTCCACGATTTATCATTAGTAGCCGAACCCATAATTCTCCACTGAAAACCATCAGCACTCAAACAACTACCTGAAATCGCAGTATAAACAGTATTTGAATTGGGGGGACTAGGACAAGCAGCAACGCATGGCGCACCATTTACAAGGGCATTACAATTCTGAATAATTACATCAACAGTAATTTCCATCTCATCGGATGTATGACCAAAAACATCCGGAGCAAGACCACTATTGTAACCCACCACCACTCCAGCAAGGGCGACAGCAACTAATATCAACGACGCAAGCGACCATTTTTCATTTTTCATACACGCAGGAGAATTTCTCCGAATATAAAGGTGAAGCCTCGGAGGGTACCGCGGCCGGCGACTTCGGGCCCGATAATGCGATTGGTTCAGATGTGTATCACCGGCTTCGCCCGGCGGAAACGACAGACTACTATCGGGGATTTGCCTGCAAATCCCCATGTAGGCTTTTAATCAAATTTTTTGCAAAAATTTGGTTCAGATGTGGATTAAGTCATCATCCCTTAGTCAGACGGGGTTTACATCATCATTACCGGCAGAATAATGAATAGTCCCCTTGAAATATCCTCCCTTAAATACCCCGGAAACCATGGAAAATAGTAGTATGGTCGTGACGCTTTCACTCTCAACAAAGGAAGTCGAATCCATTATTTCACACATGAACGAATACCCTGCCCTCCCAACGCCATCCAAATATGAATTAGCCCGCTACCAAATGGGAAAAACCATTGTGACTTTTTACACGAGCGGAAAAGTCGTGGTACAGGGAAATAATCCTGAATTAGAAAAAAACGTGAGCGAAAAACTCGTGGAATGGTTGGGAAATGAAAATGATGAACTCGTGTTTGGAATTGATGAAGTTGGACGCGGCGAGCGAGATGGACCGCTTGTAATTACAGGAGTGCTAGGACAACGCAACGCCCTGCGCACGCTGCGTGATTCTAAAAAAACAAGCGACGTGAAAAAGAAATACACGGAAGCAACGGGAAAAAGTTTAATACAAATGAGTGTGGCCATCAACGCGGAAACGATTGACTCGCTACGCAACGCGGGAAAAACAATGAATGATATTGAAGCCAGCGCGGCGCAGCACATGCATCACATGATACAAGAATTTTTTCCAAATTCAATTACCATCATGGATGGGCGCGCACTCAAAAAAGGAATGAAAGGAATTGTATTCCAAGAAAAAGCCGATGATAAAGAAGCCAGCGTGAGTGCGGCAAGCATTATTGCCAAACACACGCGAAATGAGAGTGGAAATCATGCCGAACGAAAGACGTGGAAGCGGAACACCCTCGAATAGACCTGGGAGGGGGAGGAGAAAGCAGCCGGAGAGAATCGACTCGATACTCAAACGGGTAACACGGAGAATGGGTTTGCCCAACATGGTTCCTGGGAGCGTACGCTGGAAACCCCCTCGCGCGGGAGTCGAAAGAGAAGTTGAAAAAATAATCCGAAAACGACTGCATTTTCTGCTGCCGGAAAAAGAAATTGATGCAATCATTACTCGACGCAAACCCACCCAAAAATGGATGGTGGAAATCATTGAGGAATTCAACCAGGTTGATCGAAGGTTTCCAAACGATTTGGGGGAAGAAATAAAACGACGCAACGCGCTTAAGTTGAAATTTGATGACACTGGAACAAAGACACTAGAAGAAATGAGGGTAATGGCCAAAACCGCTTCGGAACCAAATACGTTTTTCTTTTCTAAAGCCAGGAGCTATTTACAGGCACAGCAATTTATTTTTGAAAATGAAAGCGCCATTTCCATTCGAGAATTTGTAGTAGAAACGAGAAAAAATAAAGGAAAATTCACCCGAGCAGCATATTGGAGCATTTTGAGGTATATTCATGACTGCAAAATTAGTGCAGAAGTAACCCGAGAAATATTAGGGAACCCAAGATATTTGCGAATATGGGCAGAGGATCAGTTTGCAGAACTCAGACAAAAATAATTTCTAACAACCTAAACGAATGAAACGCCTTTCTTCAATTTCGCTAATTGCTCCTTCGTGAGTTTAAAGCGTTTAACGTTTTCCCCAATCAACGCACTTCCTCCATACGGGTCGAGCACGCGCACGGTGAAAGGGAGTTTTCCCGCTTTACAAAGGAGGAGTTTTTCCATCACTTCTTCCGCATTTTTACGTGTCACACCAGCGTTGGAACGAATGAGCATGGATAACACATTCTCCACACGTTCTAACAAACCCTCCATGTTGGTAAAGAAACCCTCGGACAAGGCACCGGGTTCTAATAACACTCCCAACTCGGGAATTTCCACCGTTCCAGAGGAGTTGCGAATTAGTTTGGTGGACAAATCGCGCTCGTGTTTAATGTGAACCTCATACCCACTGGGTTCGCGCACCTCCACACTCATAACATCGGACCACTTGAAACCGCAGTGCGTACACACAATGGTTTGTAGTAAAATCTGACCAAACAAGGGAACGGTTTCAGGGACTTGAACAATGGTCGCAGACTTTTCACATTGAGGACAGGATGTTTGCACCGTGTAATAATTGTCTGAGTCTGAAACGGCTTTCTTTCCACTCATACTTTTTTCCCTTTTTTACGCACAACACGAACCGGAGGCGTTTGAACCCATGTGGAATCATTATTAGTATTTTTATCATCCACAAACTCGGACGCGGGATTTAATCCCAAGTGCTGAAACAAATTCTCCACATCTTTCTCTACCTTTTCCACGCGAGAAAAAAGAAGGGAAATTTTTTGATTGGATGAAAGAATATGCGCATCGAGTTTAGGATGCGTTTGCGCTTCCACCGCAGCAATAGGAACTGTTGAAGGGGGAACGAATGAAACGACCACATTCCCCGAGCGTGATTTGCGGGGAAGAAAGGATAATCCTGCGTTGGCCAGCGCGAGAAGAATGACTAATCCAAACAAGATGAGCGTGGAGTCCATATCCTATTTTCCTGCGTGCGAGTTTAAAGAAAGATGAGGAAAAAAACGAGAAAAAATGCCCTGTTGGGCGTGCGCCACGTCTTTGATGGAAACATTTTTGATTTCCGCCACGCGAGAGGCTACACGCGCCACGTACGCGGGAGTGGAGGGAACACTATCATAGGGAATCGGAGAATCAGTTTCAAGTCCAAGCAATTCCAATGGTTGAGCGTCAATGAACTTGTCCACGTGAGGAGAATTAAGAATAGTTGGACCCACCGTGCACACCCATTTATTTCGAATAATTAATTCTTGTTGTTTTTTGTTGCCATTAAACCAGTGCAAAATAACTTTTTCGGCGCGCCAATCAGACAGCATATCTAATGCTTCTTGTTTCGCATGACGCGTATGCACTTGAATGAGTTTATCATGCTCAAGTGACCACTCAATAAATCGTGCAAACACTTTTTTTTGCAACGCACGTTGAGCATCTGTTTTCCCATACAAAAAATCCAATCCCGTTTCACCCAAATAAGGAGCGGATTTTAGTTTAGGAACATATTTTTTCAACACGGATGGAGCTTTTTCCTCGCTCAACAGGATAACATTCTCGGGATGCCAACCCAACCCCACGATGGCTTCGGGATAATCCGTGGAGCGCTGGACGAAAGAAGCATAGTTTTCCAAATCGATACTATTCACCAACCAACGCACAACGTGGGCTTTTTGGGATTCCAAGGAGGCCACTGCTAACGCAGGAGAGTCCAAAATATGCGTGTGAAAATCAATCCAAGAGGGCATGTATAGGCTTAGGATTTCCTGCCTATTTTAAAGCCATTCCTTGGGAAAAGAACATATGAACACGAGCGAAAATACCCTCTCAACGAAGGAAAAACACGGACACCCTCCCAACAACGCCCCTCACGTAAACGAGGCGCATACGCACCCCCACGCCGCGAACACGCACGCATCACCTGCCAAGAACACCCCCGCACGAGCATGGATGATTGGAGCATTTGTTTTAGTTGTCGTGTTGCTCGTAGGATTTCTCATTTTCACCAAAATGCAAAACACGAATACCAGTCCGCCCGCCGAAAAAAGCGTGGAAGTCAAACTCCTCGTGGATGCCTCGTGTGAATTTTGCCCGAAGACGAATACTATTTTATCAAAGTTTGATGAATCCAAAATAACGTATACCCTATCAACGATTGACATGCACTCCGAAGAAGGACAAAAAATCATCCAAGATTTTGAAATAGAATACGTTCCAACCGCACTCGTTAACGTGGTGGGGTTGGACCAGAATAGTACGGTGCAAGCCGCGCTGCAAGGACAATTCATCAAGGACCCATTAAAAATAAGGAAAGGATGGATTATTGTCCCCGAAAAATTCTTGGACAAACAACCCAAACTATTAACATTTGTCAAAAAACCCGAAACATGCACGCTCAACGAGGGAAAAATAAAGATTGACGCGCAACTCGATTTTGGGGATTGTAAACCCTGTATTAATGCACACATCATCCTGCAACAAATGCTCAGCAAATACACGAATGTGTATGTGGATTATGACCCCATCATGTACGGACGCACAACGTTGAAATCAATGGGAGCAGCATTATTCGCCAACAAAGGAGCGGTGTGCGCGGAAGAATTAGGATACTTGAACGAATATGCGGAATGCAATTATTTCAACTCGCAATTCCACGGAAACTTGGACATGAATTTCATGAAAGCATGTGCACTCGACGCAGGAATGAGCAAGAACACCATCAACAACGAATTTGTTCCCTGCGTGAGCGACATTAATGCGTCTCCTGCGGAACAAACACTCATCAACAATACGAAAACCATGCACGCGTGGAACCCACTCAAGTATACGCCATCGTTCGTGATTGATTGCACGTATGCGTTCGTGGGACAAAACAGCTTAGAACGAAACCTCTGCTCGATTCACCCCGAATTAACAGGTTGTGCAGAAGTGTTAGAAGAAGCACGAAAACCAATGGTGGAAAACACTATTCCAACGGATGAGAATACGAGCATTTCAGACACGAATGCCATTATTTCCGTCGCGGATACGAATTCCATTTAAGGGAAACGCCACACGCTTACGATTGTATGACCACGAACGTCTCCATTGAATTCGCCAATGCGCAAGCCAAATATGATCAGGCACGCACACCAACCGAAAAGCTCGCAGCATTAGAAGAAATGAAGTCTCATGCCCCCCAACACAAGGGTGGAGAAGCATTGAAAGGAGAAATCAACTCCAAAATTGCCAAACTCAAACTCGAATTAGAAAAAGACAAAAAACAAGCCGCAAAAAGAGGAGGCGGACCCACGCTCAGCGTGAAAAAGGACGGAGTCGGACAACTCGTTTTAGTCGGATTACCCAACGTGGGAAAATCCACTTTTTTTAACGCAGTAACAGGGCTATCAACGCCGGTAGGGGATTGGGAATTCACCACCAGCAAACCAGAAATTGGAATGGTTGATTTCAAAGGAGCCAAAATTCAACTCGTGGACTTGCCCCCAATCGTGGAAGGATCGAGCGAGGGAAAAGTCAATGGAAAAGAAATACTATCCGTGGTGCGCAACGCGGACGCAATCATCATCATGGTAAACGTCTCAACTCAGGACGAGGATTGGAGAATCATTTCAACGGAACTCAAAAACTCAGGAATTTTACTCAACCGAAAAAAACCAAATATCAAAATCACCGCGACCACATTCCCAGGAATATCCATCACGGGAAAAGAATTCCTCAAAATACCCATGGAACAATTCGTGAACTTTTTGAAAACAATGGGAATGCACAACGCGCAAGTCATTCTGCAAGAAAACACGACGCTTGACACGGTCACGGAAGCACTGGATGAAACCCTCGTGTACAAGCGAACGATGATTGTATACAACAAAGGACGACCCACGAAACGAGTAGACGCTGGGGAAAGTGCCATGCACATCGCATGGGACGTGAACAATCCACGACCGCAGGAAATGGCCGATAAGTTGTTTGAAGTGTTGGATAAAGTATACGTTTACACGAAAAAACCCGGACAAGAAGCAGCCAAACTCCCATTGGTGGTGCCCAAAGGAGCCACGGTACTGGATGTGGCGACGCAGGTGCACAAAGACATTGTGCAAAATCTCAAATATGCCAAGATTTGGGGCAGCGCCAAATTCGAAGGACAGCGCGTAGCCAAAGATTACATTGTGCAGAACGGCGATGTAATCGAATTCAATTGGTAAACGCCATTATCCATCTGGCGGGTCGGTGTAGAGTTATTGCTTCGCAATAACTCGTTTGTATGTAATAATACAGCAGAAAACTATGATTCATCAATAGGTTTTGGTTTCAACTGCGACCACGCGAAACGAACAATCAAAATAAAGGCAAGACCACCCAACACTAATGCCGCGCCAGAAACAAGATTTTGTTCCAACGCAGAAGAAGAGCTCTCACGAACGCCATCATTCACCACTTGCTTCGCAAAACCCTTTGCTTTCTCCCCCAAATCTTTAGCGGTGGAATATTGCCGCTTAGCAAACGCATTTTCGGCACTCTCCCATGCTCCACGCAAATTTGACAACGCGGATTGATTCACAAACAACTCGGCGTTGGACGAATCCAACAATGTAATCGCCGCATTTTCCAATGAAAAAAAATTCGTGGCGGTTTTGAATGATTTATCCTCTCCATACAATACGTTATAGGCTGCGACTCTCAACACGCGCAAATCCAATTCGGCCTCCAATGCACTTGCTTTCGTGGGCAAGGAAGCATACTCGGTGGAAACACGCTGCGCATTATCCGCAGAAACACTCGTATACGTACTCAACGCCGAGGAGAGCGATTGATTGCTTCCTAAAGGAGAGAGCAAACCCAACAATTGGGACTTCTCCTGCGCATCAATCGTATTGAGCGTGGCAATCTCATTCTTGACCGCCGAAACCATATTATCATACTCGGCAGCGGAATCCTTCAAATAACTCATACGATCAAACAAGTCCGCATACTCATCCGGGAGGGAGAGGGCATCATCCACCGTAATAGAAACATTAAACAAACTCGTTTCACGCGCAGACAAATCCTGAATTGATTTTGAAGCGGAACGAATCTCCGTAGAAATCGTAGCGAGTTTTCCTTTCAACGAAGAAATAGACAATTTCAAAGAAGAAGAGGGGACTGTCTCCGCGACAATATCCACATCAAACTGTTCATTATCCACCGCATTAGCCAGCTCATCCAAACTATTACTCGTGGTAAGAGAAACCAACCACGGAACACCTGTTTTAATCACGGCAAGACGCTGCACCAAATAGTTTGCAGAAATAACATTCGTACGCAACACGGATTTAGGAACTAAAACACCATCCTTATCCGCGAGAGGAACAATGGTGCGAATCGCATCATTCTGCAACACGGAAACAAGCCAGTATTTCACTGCCCCATTCATGAGGGGCAATGACTTGTACACGACCGCACGCTCGCCTTGTTCCAAATAATTGCCAATCGCCACCGCATTCTCTGCATCAATTCCCTGGAGCGCCAATACGCTCGGAATGAGCAAAATCGCTAGGATAATGACTAAAATTCCCTTCATATGCGCCGAAAAACCCCATTATAGGTTATAATTCCTCGCGTTCACCTATTGAGTGACCGGGGTCATAGTGTAACCAGGTATCACGGGAGCCTCCAGAGCTCTAAATCAGGGTTCAAATCCCTGTGACCCCATCGAGGGTTTCGTTCCTCGAACCCGATGTAGACGGGTCCACACGGGGACCCGTCGTTTGACGCGAGTTTATCAAATTTTTTTCTCGCCTCATATTTTTTACAAAAATTTTCCCTAGCTATTTAATCGTTCCGCGCGACGTTTCGCGGATGGCACGGATATACTTGGACGCAAACGTGTTCATCTCGTATGTTAAACAAGAAATGGGATGGGATATTCGAGGATTATTTATCGAAGCGAAAGAGTTTTTGATTCGCGTAAAAGAAAAAAAAGACACCATCATTCTTTCTGATCTTTTTTTCTACGAAGTAAGAAAAAAGACCCGAATGGAAATAGAAAGTATTATTGGGGTCTTTCAATCCCTTGGAATTGAACATGAAGTAGTCGAATTATCAGCAAAGTTAAACTTAACGGAATACGAACGAGCAGGAATTCACTATCCTGATTCACTCCACGTTGGAATAGCAGTGTGGAAGAAATGCGACATCATCGTCACATTTAATATCAATGATTTTTTGTCGGCAGCAAAATGGATTAAGGCTATTCAACCAAGTTATTATTAATCGCGAGCCCGTCTCTTTTCCTTCATATATTCATCGGCAATTTTGATACGCTCTTCACGCGTGAGTAAACTGCCATCCCAACCTTTCGCCAATGCTTTCTTGCCAAATTCACGAAACACTTCGTGCACCAGTTTCCTATTCGCTGCACGTTCATGCCATTCCAAAATTGCCTTACGAATAGCATCCTTCAAAAACTCCGAACGAGACGAATAGGAACCCGAAACAGCAATGGCCTCATCAATCTGCTGGACAAACGAATCTTCGACTTGAACGGAAAGCATCTTCATGTTAGTAATAGGCTACTAATGGGTTAATAATTAGAACGGGAAAAATTGAGATTTCCCCCGCTCATCAATCGGTATTGAACGTCTTGTTCGCTTTGGCAAACTCACCGTCTTTGCTGTTAACGGTAACGTCAATAGTGTATTCGCCACCTTGGTCAATTGATTTCAAAATCAATAACGTCCCATCGTCCGTTTTTCCGGGTTCCAAACTGAATAACGGAAGCGACCTATTTTTCCCAGAATCAATCAGCAAGGTCTTCTTCTTGATAGTGTAGTCGTATGTCAAGTCCTTGAGATATGTCTCTCCCGTATTTTTCAAAGTATATTTTACCCCTGAAATAGTCCCATATCCACCAAATGAACTTGATGTAAAGGATGCATCCACCGAATCAATAGAAAATTCTCCAGAAGGAACCAGCATTCCAATCAAAGAAGCATCTACCAAATAGACAAATTTAGTCGATGAAAACATTCCGATGCTCAACACCACTTTTAACTGTGATGCATCATCCGAGAAATCAGCCAAACAAACGTATCCTTCGCGCGACGCTCCCGGAAATAGATTAGACGAGTCATATTCATTCGGGCAATCCGAGTATTCTACTTCATATTGATTGCCTTTATCATCCAACACGACCGTACTGTTCAAGTAGTCATTTTCTTCATCATCTCCTTCATTCGTAACTTTGACATAGAGTCCGAGACAAGTACCATTAGAACCACAATTGGGGATACGAGCCACTTCCGTCAATTTCACCTGCAAACCACTCTTAGTAGATGCCGTTTCTCCAATCACGTAGGAATCCTTGACGTTTGGTTCGGCAGGTACCGACCCGGGAGCTTTTTGAACTGGCGTTTCACCGGATAAAGGCGCGGAAATGTCCCCGCGAGGAGTCTCACTTGTACAACCAGAAAGTAAAACTAGCCCCACTAAAAAAAAACCTATTACTATTTTTGCATTCATTTTTTATCCTCCTTTTTTTTCTTTTTCTTTGTGGATTCTGATTCATCATCTGACAATGTATCGCCTTTCAACACGCCAAGTCG
>Ga0194121_10010898_pt1 | contig 10939 bp, 7 predicted proteins | sample TA2MahCa50mmetaG_FD_148609 | JGI IMG/M metagenome (GOLD analysis project Ga0194121, IMG submission 148609) | Freshwater microbial communities from Lake Tanganyika, Tanzania - TA2015020 Mahale Deep Cast 50m | ecosystem: Environmental > Aquatic > Freshwater > Lake | place: Tanzania: Lake...
AAGCGCGGCAGTTGCGCGGCGTCGCCGCGGCCGGGGCGCCGGCGCAGTTGATCCAGCACGCGCAGTCCGGCGCCGGGATCGACGGCGCGGCGGACCCGCTCGGCGTCCTCCGGCGGGACGCGGAAGGTCGACGCGTGGTCGGCGACCAGCTGCTTCACCAGCGCCAGCCGCTGCACCGGGTCGCGCTTGAGCTGCCGGGTGAACTCGTTCGCCGCCGCCTGCGGCAGCTCGCCCCGTTCGACCAGGTGGCGCACCAGCTCCGGCACGGCGAAGTCGAGGTAGGGCTCGATCGCCTGCTTCGCCCGCCGCTCACGCTCACGCGGCGGCACCGCCGGCAGGTCGAGCTGCAGGCGCTCGCGCAGCTCGGGCGGCAGCGAGTCGAACTTCGTCCGCAGGTTGGCCAGCGCCCGGCGCGACAGCTCGCGCGCCCGACCCCGCTCGTCCAGCCGCTGCCACTCGCGCGGCAGATCGTCCCCCAGCGATTCGCGCTCGCGGTGGCGCGCCTTCTGCAGCCGCTGGTGGCGCCGCGACAGCGCGTCGCGGTCCTCCTTCGGCAGCTCGCGCCAGCGCTTCCAGTTGCGCTCGATCTCCTCCCGCTCGCCGGCCGTCATCGCGAGCCACTGCGCGCGCACCGCCTCCGGCGTCGCCGCGACCGTCGGTGCCGCGACCTCCTGCGCCGCCGGCACCCGGAGGTTCGCGATCAGCAGGCACAGGCACTGCAGCAGGGCCATGGTCATGCCCCCCGCAGCGCATCGAGCGCCGTCAGTTCGTCGTCGAGATCGATCAGCACGCCGCCGCGATCGAGTTCGCCGAGGTCGCGCAACAGCTCGAAGTGGGTGATGAACTCGGGTTCGCCGAGGAACGCCGGCGTCGGCACGCGCGTGACCCACCAGCGCGTGACGAAGGCGGTCGACGCCACCAGCAGCGCTGCCGCCGCCGCGCGCGCCCACGGCGAACGCCAGCGCGAACGCGGCAGCAACTCGATCGAGGCGACGCGGCCGGCCGCCACCGCCGGCGCCGTGTCGTCGCGGTCGGCGCCTTCCGGCTCGCCGGCGCGCGCCAGCGCCACCACCGCGATCTGCTCGAGCCGGACCGGGGCCGCCGCCGCTTCCCCGTCGTCCAGCACGCCGAGCAGCTGCCACGTCCGGCGGTGCTGCACCAACTCGCGCGCGCAGGCGCCGCAGCCGCGGGCATGGCGTTCGGCGAAGGCGGCGGCATCGGCCGCCAGCTCCTGCGCGAGCAGCCCGGGCAGCAGCTCGCGGAATCGATCACAGTCCATGTCGCACCTCATCGCGGTCACCGCCCGCGTCGTCGCCGAGCAGCGGCGCGAGGCGCCGCCGCACGTTGTCGCGCGCGCGGAACAACAGGCTCTTCACCGCCGGGACCGTGAGTCCCAGCGTCTCGGCGATCTCCTCGCACGAACGCTCCTCGAACCGATGGAGCAGCAACGCCGTGCGCTGCGGCTCGGGGAGCGCCGCCACCGCCGAACGCACCTGCTCGCGCAGTTCCGCCTGCGCGAGTTCGTGCACCGGCAGCGAATCGGCCGCCGCCACCCGCTCGGGCAGGTCGCGCGAGCCGCCCGATCCGTCGCTCCCGCCCGCGTCGATCTCGCCGCGACCGGCGCCGATCCCGATCGAACGGCGCCAGCGATTGCGCGTGGCGTCATTGAGCGCGATGCGGTACAGGATCCGGTGCAGCCAGGTGGTGAACTTCGCCGTCGGCTCGTAGCGATCGCGCGCCCGTGCGACGCGCAGGAAGGCCTCCTGTGCGAGGTCCTCGGCCGCGCTCGGATCGGCGCCGGCGCGGCGGAAGAACGCGATGACCCGGCTGCCGTAGTGCCGCACCAGCACCGTGAACGCGGCGTCGTCGCCGCGCTGGAACGCGAGCATCCACGCCTGTCCCGGATCGGCGCAGTCGTCTCCGGTCGCCTGCGGCATCGCCTGGGCGCACCTCATCGCAGGGGGATCAACCCGCCGCGCGGCCGGCGGTTGCGCGCCGGCGGAAATCCTTGCCGCCAACGGGGTTGAGGCAGCGAAAGGGTAACTCGCCGGTGACCGTACCGGCCGTCAGAATGGGCTGGACCACACGCCTTTAATCGCAGCGGAACCACGGCATGCATCGCATCGACGGCACAACCTCCCGCCGCGCCCTCCGTCCGGCGGAAGGCGTGCGCGCGCTGCTGCTCGCGCTGACCCCGCCGCTCGGCACGCCGCAGGACGCCCCCGCCGCGGTCGACGACCCCCGCACTCCCGGCACGCGCGCCATGGCCGCCCGCCTTGCCGAGCGGACCGCGCAGATCGCGGCGCGTGGCAGCCCGTTCATGAACAAGCGCCAGCTCGAGCGGATCGAGGCGGCGCTCGCTACTGCCCCGAAGGAGAGGCGCGGCCTGCTGGAGCACCAGCGCGCGCAGGCGCTGCTCCAGGTCGGGCGCACCGAGGAGGCGGTGAAGCGCTTCGAGCAGCTGAAAAAGGTCATCGCGCAGCAGAAGGCGAACCCGCGCGCCGCCGAGCTTCTCGAGGAGACGGAGAGCCTGCTGGCCATCGCGTGGCTGCGCCTCGGCGAGCAGGAAAACTGCCTTGCGCGGCACGGCCCGGAGAGCTGCATCGCGCCGTTCTCCTCCGCAGCGCGTCACCAGGTCGTTCGCGGCGCCGAGAACGCCTTCGATCTGCTGAACCAGATCCTCGACCAGCGCCCCGATGACCCGGGCGCGCACTGGCTGCTCAACCTGGCGGCGATGGCGCTCGGTCGCTGGCCCGACGGGCTCGCGGCGGAGCGGCGCATCCCGCCGGCGGCGTTCGCGTCGGACGTCGAGTTCCCCCGGTTCCGCGACGTCGCGCAGGCCGCCGGACTGTCCGTCGACGGTCTCGCCGGCGGCGCGGTCGCCGACGACTTCGACGGTGACGGGTGGATCGATGTGATGGCGTCGTCCTGGGGTTACTACGACCCTCTCCGCGTCTGGCGCAACCTGGGGGATGGCACGTTCGAGGAGCGGACGCGCGACGCCGGGCTCGACGGATTGCACGGCGGGCTCAACCTGGTGTCCGGTGACTTCGACAACGACGGCCGGGTCGACGTCTTCGTGCCGCGCGGCGGCTGGATGCGCGACAGCGGCGAGTTGCCGAACTCGCTGCTGCTCAACCGCGGCGGCTTCCGTTTCGACGACGTCACGATCGCGGCCGGGATGCGCAGCGAGAAGCCGACGCAGACCGCGGCGGCGGCCGATTTCGACCTCGACGGCTGGCTCGACCTGTTCGTCGCCTACGAGACGATGCCGGGCGGCGCGAACTACCCGTGCGAACTCTGGCAGAACCAGCGCGACGGGACGTTCCGCGACGTCGCGGCCGCGGCCGGCGTCGCCTTCACGCAATTCGTGAAGGGGGTGACGGCAACCGACGCCGACGGCGACGGCCGACCCGACCTCTTCCTGTCGGTGATCAACGCCCCGAACCGGTTGCTGCGCAACCTCCCGCCCGATGGAAAGCGCGCCGCACCGCTCGTCTTCGCCGACGCGTCGGCGCGCGCCGGCATCTCCGGCCCGCTGCTCAGCTTTCCTTGCTGGTCGTTCGACTTCGACAACGACGGCGACGACGACCTCCTCTGCGCGTCGTACGTCGATCTCGCCAAACGCCAGGCGAACGACGTCGGGCGCATGCTGCTCGGGCTGCCGCTGGAGGCCGAGCCGACCGCGCTCTACCGGAACCGAGGCGACGGCACCTACGAGGAGATCGGGCGCGAGGCCGGGCTCGCCGACGTGATCCTGACCATGGGCTGCAACTTCGGCGACCTCGACAACGACGGCTGGCTCGACGCCGTGTTCGGCACCGGTGATCCCGACTTCCGCACCCTGCTGCCCAACCGCGCGTTGAAGAACGATGGCGGGCGGCGTTTCCTCGACGTGACGACAAACGGCGGTTTCGGCCACCTGCAGAAGGGGCACGGCGTCGCTTTCGCCGACTTCGACAACGACGGCGATCAGGACGTCTTCGAGGTGCTCGGTGGCGCGTTCGAGGGCGACCTGTTCCGGCGCATCCTGATGGAGAACCCGGGCAACGCGAACGGCTGGCTCACCATCGAGCTGGTCGGCCGCGGCGGCGGACCGTCCGGCGGCGGCGGCAGCAACCGCGGCGCGATCGGGACGCGGGTCCATGTCCGGGTGACGACGCCGTCCGGTCCGCGCTCGATCCGCGTGACCGGAGGCAGCGGCGGCAGCTTCGGCGCCTCATCGCTGCAGCAGGAGATCGGGCTCGGCGACGCCAGCGCGATCGAGTTCGTCGAGGTCTTCTGGCCCGCCTCGGGCAAGCGGCAGAAGTTCGCCGGCGTCGCCATGAACCAGAAGCTGCGGATCGTCGAGGGCGCGACGGCGCCGGAGCCGGTGGCGCTGCGCCGTCCCGCGCCGGCCGAGGGCGCTGATCACGGCGCCGACAGCAGGAGGTAGCGCCCGGTCGCGACGTCGGCGTGATCGCTGGTGCGACCGTCCGGCCAGCGCACCCGCAGCGTGACCGGACCGCGGTGGTCGCCGAGACCGAAGACGATCCGCGTGTCGTTCCAAGCGGCGTACGAGCCGGTGCCGCGCACCTCCTCCACCTGGCGGCGACCGGCGGCGAGACACTCGACGCGCGCGCCGATCGCGCGTGAGTTGCCCCCCTTGCCGCGCAGGTCGACGCCGATCCAGGCCGGACCCGTCACGCCCGGACGGATCGCGAGGTTCTCGAGCAGTTCGGGCGGCTCGCTGCGGTGCACCACCACCAGGTCGATGTCCCCGTCATCGTCGTAGTCGCTCGGCACCACTGCGAGTCCGCGGCCAGCGCCGGCGTGGATGCCGCAGGCGTCGGTGATCTCGCTGAAGCGGATCGCGCTGTCGCGACCGCCGTCGTTGCGGAAGACGCGATCGCGCGCCGCCGGAAACTCCTCTGGCTTGCAGTAGAGGAGATGGTCCTCCCCCTTCTCCGGCTCGCCGCAAGGCTTGGCGGTCGCCGGATCGTAGACGAGGTGGGTCGCGACGTAGAGATCGAGGTCCGTGTCGCCGTCGTGGTCGAACAACGCGACGCCGCCGAGATTGATCTCCGGGACGTGCTTGCGTCCGCCGCCCCCGTGGTCGAGGACGAAGTCGATGCCGCTGCCGACGCGCCGCGAGGCGTAGCGCCCCGGCGGAGCCGTCGGCGCTGCGACGGCCGCCTCCGCGCCGACGCGGTCGCCGCTCTCGCGCAGCGCGGCGACGTTGGCCGGGTCGAGCCGCAACGCCTCGTCGAGCGCCTGGCGGGCGCGCTCGTACCGACCGAAGGCACGTTCCTCCAGCGCGCGGGTGAGCGCCATCGCCGCGGCTGCGGCGTCGCCCCGCTGCGGTCGCTAGAGGACGTGGCTGAATTCGTCGGCGCAGTCCGCGTCGCGTTTCGAGTCACGCTCCGCCACCGTCGAGGCGGCACCCGCGGGGGCAGTCAACGCCGCCATCGTGTCGCCTGCCGCCGACGATCGGGGCGCGTCGCCGCAATGCACGGCAGACGTGACGACGATCAGTCCAGGCAGCCAGCGAACCGCGTGACTGGAGTCCTTCGTCTCCAGCGTGCGAAACACCACGCTTCCCCGCGATTCGATCGAGCGGCGCCCGGGCTTCCCGGACCGGACGCACCCGATGCGGTAGCTCCGCGCCGGCGAACCCGCAACGAGCGAAATGTCACCGACCAGGCGCTCCGCCGGGCGGCGGCGACTCAGAGCCGGCGACGGCGCCCGGAAGGGCGCCAGATGGCCAGGGGCTGCCCGCGCAATGAGGCGAGGGCGACTGCACCGTAGTGGCGGCTGTCGGTCGACGCGGCGCTGGCGTCGCCTAGCACGAACAGCGCATCGGCCGGCACCTCGTACGGCTCGTCGCCACAGGCGAATGGTGCGTCCTGCGGGGTGGTCCAGTGCAAGTCGCGCAGCACCTCGGCACCGGTGAGGCGCGCACGACCGTTGCTCACCCGCAGTTCCGGCGGCGAGACGGGCGAGCCCTGCAGCAACAGGTCGCGGCGGTACTCGAGCGCCTCCTCCAGCGCGACCGTGCCGTCGACCGCGACCCCCACCCGGCCGTCGACATGCCAGAACTCGAAGCGCTGCGGCGTCCCGAGCTGCACGGCCGCCGCCGTCCCGATGGCCGCGCGCGGCGACGTCCCGCCGTCGAGATCGAGAAGATCGAGAGCGATCCGCCATCTGCCCGCCAGCTGCGTCGCGACCAGTTTGCAGCGCCGATCGGCCACGGTGAACTCGACCTGCAGCGCCGTCAGCGCCGTGTCGACCGCGAGATCGAACCGGAAGCAGAGGTCGCCGACCGCCTCGGTGCCGCGCTGGCGCGTGCCGTCGGCGCCGAGCCAGCCGTCGTCGAACTCGGCCGCCGCGCCCGCCAGGCGGACGCCGCAGCCGCTCGCGCCGTCGGCGGCATCGAGGTGCAGCTCGCGACCGACCCGTTCCACCGCGCCGCCCGCCAGCGGCACGAGCCGCGCCATCAGGTCGCCATCGAAGGGCTCGCGCCACAGCGGCACGAGCAGGTCGCGGAACTCGACGTGGCTCTTCACCAGCGGCCGTTCGTCGCCGGCGCCGACGGCGCGCACGAACAGCTCGCCGCCCGCGATGCGCACCGCCTCGCCACCCACCGCGAGCACGCGCTTCACCACCACGCGCTCGTCGCTGCGCGCGGCCGAGTCGTCGCGCTCGAAGACGACGAGATCGAACCGCCCGGGCGGCACGACGCGCCACGCGTGGCGCAGCACGAGCAGTTCGTCGCCGCGCGCGGGATCGCCATGCAGGAGCGGCTCCATCGAGCCGGACGCCACCACCAGCGACTCGAACACGAAGACGCGCGCTGCCGCCGCCAGCAACAGCAGCCACAGCAGCCACCGCCACCGCGGACGCCGCCGCGGGGGTGGCAGCGACGGCGGCGCCGCGAGCAGCCGGGTCATCCGCCGCGCCCCGCCGCGGCCACGCTGCGCAGGACGCCGTGCCGCAGCGCGTAGCGCGTGGTGCGGATCGCCTTGATCGAGAGGTGGTCGAGCACCGTCTCGAGGATGGCGAGGCCGGCCAGCTGCACGTCGGCGCGCTGCGGCAGGAGCCCGAGCCGCGTGACCCGCTGGCGCGGACTCATCGCCTGCGTCTGCCGGCGCAGCTCCTCAAGGCGACGGCGCTCGACCACGTGGCCCTCGATGTGGTCGTCCTTCAGGTCGCGCTCGCCGAGGTCCATCATCGCGACGTTGGCGCCGGTGCCGCCCAGCACCGTCAGCACGCCCGGCAGCTCGCCGCGCGGCGCGAAGCGATGGAGGTGCGCGCGCACCGCCTTGCACAGGTCGCTCCAGTCCTCCCCGTGTTGCTCGGTCAGGATCACGGCGCCCATGCGGAAGCTGGCCGCCACCGGCCGCTCGTGGCGCCCGCGCGTCGGCGAGCCGCCGTGGACCACCTCGGTCGAGCCGCCGCCGATGTCGATCACCGCCAGCGGACCGCGCGGATAGCCGAGCCGCACCCCCTCGAAGGTGATGCGCCCCTCCTCCTGGCCGCTGACCACGTCGACCGGCTCGCCCAGCACGTCACGCACCAACTCGAGCACCTGACGGCGATTCGACGCGCGCCGCAGCGCTTCGGTGCCGACCCCGCGGAACCGCACGACGCCGAGCTTGTCGAAGCGCCGGCGCATGTGCGCGGACCAGTCGAGGAGCCGGGCCGCGGCCGCGCCGCGGATGCGCCCCTCGCTGCCCATGCCCTCGGCGAGGCGGGTGAAGCTCGAGGCGCGTTCCAGCACGTCGATCCGCGTGCCATTGACCTCGGCGACGATGTAGCCGGTCTTGTTCGAGCCGAAGTCCGCCCCTGCGACGACCCGTCCCATCGCGCGCGCCCCTCGCCCGCCGACCGCCTCGCACCCGCCGCGGCCGGCGACGTTAGCCCGGATCGGCCCGGGCACGTCCGCCGGCGTAGACTCGAGCGCGATGAACCCGCGCCACGATCGCCAGCTCCTGAAGCGGCTGCTCGACGTCGCCGACGAACTCGGCCAGCTGCGGCGCGACCAGCGCGACCTGGTGCTCGACCCGCCGGAGCGGGCGCGACTCGAGCGGAGCGCGCGATCGCGGATCACCGACGTCGGCAAGCTGCTGAAACAGCTCGAAGGGAGCGGTCCGCTGCGTCTCCTGCTCGAGCGCTATCGGCTCGGCAAGGAGCACGTGCTGCTCATGCTCGAGCTGCTGAAGCGGCGGCTGTCGCAGGACGACACCGCGCTCAAGGGGCGCGAGCTGCTCGGCATCCTGTTCAGCTCGTCGTTCGGGCTGCTCGAGGGCGTGCGGCTGCTGGCGCCCGACTCGCGCCTCGTCGCCGCCGGCGTGATCGTCCCCGAGCTGCAGGCCGCCGGCGGCGATCCGGAGCTGCTCGACCTGCGCTTCCGCCTCTCCGACCGCGCCTTCCGCATCCTGTTGCGCGCGCTGCGGGCGCGCCGCGAGCGCGACCACGAGGGCGGCACCGTTCGCGACCTCGCCCGCCGTCCGTATCGGAGCCACCTCGAGCACCTGACCGACCTGCGCCGCCTGGCGCGCCTGTTCCAGAAGCGGGCGGCGCGCCTGTTCCACGGGGACTGGACCGACGAGCTCGACGATGCCGAGTTGCCCGACTCGCTGACGCTGCTGCAGCGGCAGATCCCGCGCACGATCCAGCTGATCGAGGCGCGGCTGGCCGCGACGCCGAACTCGGCGCGCTTCCCGCTGGTGCAGCTGCGCGACCAGTTCCGCCTCGAGATCGAGCACCAGGTCGTGCTGGTGGCGCTGATCTTCCAGGAGCTGACGCAGGGCACGCCCTACCTCGATGCCGCCGACCTCCTGAAGCTGGTCTCGCGCAGCGAGGAGGACCTGGTGCGCCGGCGCAAGCTGTTCGCCAAGCGGTCGCCGCTGGTGCGCCATGGGCTGGTCGACATCGACGAGGTCGTGCTCGACAAGGAACTCTCGGGCGAGGTGTACGTGCCGAACGCCGTGGTCGACCGCGTGCTCGGGCCGGCGCGCGCGACCGAGGGCGCGCGCATCGACGAGGCGAGCAAGGACGAGTTCAAGCGCTTCCTCAGCGGAATCGACGATTCGGACGACTTCTTCCGGCGACTGTGAGCGCCGGCCTCGCCGTCCCGATCCGGATCGGCGGACGCGGGTGACACCGATCAGCGCGGCGGCGCCGCCGGCGGTTCCGACCCCTCGCGCGCCAGCTTCGGGCCGCGCGTGAGGTTGTAGACCAGGTTCATCGAGCGGTCGCGCCGCGACAGCACCAGCGGCCCGGGGCCGGTGACCGGCGCCGGCGAGCGGAGGTCGCCGTGCGCTCCCGGCGGGATCAGCGCGTTCCAGCTGCCCGCCAGCGGTCCCGGCCAGACCTTGCGCGCGTCGGCGGAGTGGAACCGGCCGTGCTCCGCCGGCGACGGCGGCGTGCCGAGCGTCGCCGAGATCGCCAGCAGGTCGTCGGCGTCGACCTGCGCCGCCCCCTCGAGGTACTCCGCCGCGCGACCATCGAGCCAGGCGCGCGGATCGAACCGCGACACCAGCGTCCGCGTCCGCGTGAAGCCGCGGTTGCCGATGCTGCGCTGGGTCAGGATCGGCGCGAACGGCAGCGTCAGCAGGTCCGCCCCCAGCGCGACCGGGTCGCCGGCGTCCTCGCCCATCTCGCCCAGCGCCTCCGCCAGCCCGTCCGCGACCGCGCCGACGTCGGAGATCAGCGTCTGGACCACGATCTCGGTCCCGCGCACCGCGACCTGGAGCAGGCGATCGGCCACGTCGAACGGGAAGGTCAGCACGCGCTGGCCGAACGTGCGCGGCGGCGGCAGCGGCCGCTCGTGCGCGCGCGCCAGCGTCTCCTGCGCGCGCGCCGCGGCGTCGTGGTCCAGCAGCAGGTCGCCGAGCCCGAACACCCAGCCGTTCGCGCTGTCGAGGCGGTTGTGGACCAGCACCTTGCTGCGGATCCGCGCGGACGCCGCCTCGAACCGGAACGCCGCGCGCGAATCGCCGAAGTGGTGTCGCAGCGATCCCGCGTGGGGCGCCAGCACCGCGGCCGGGTGCGGCAGATGGAGTTCCTGGAACATCTCGCTCACCTGCATCGCCGGCTGGATCAGCACCAGCGAATCGAGCAGCGGATCGGTGCGGATGCCCTCGCCGCGCGCCAGCTCGCGCGCCATCGTGCGCTGGATCGCGTCATAGGTCGCCAGCGAGGCGAGCTTGCCGCCGAAACTGTGACCGACGACGTGCAGCGCCGGCGGCGGCGCCGGCTGGAAGGCGCTGCGCTGCAGGTGCATCAGCTCCTCGATCAGCAGCGACAGCGGGATCTCGAAGCCGCCGAACTGCCCGGTGGCGACGCGCGCGGCGCCCTCCTGCAGCCGCGCGCGATACTCGGCGTCGGGGTCGCCCTGGAGGTCGACCTGCCGCCAGCGGCGCGGCGGTCCCATCGCGATCCGCAGCGCGTCCTGCGACTCGCCCCAGGCGCTCGGCAGGTGGAACAGCAACCCGTCGGCGAACTGCACCGCGCCCTCGGCGAGGTCGGGCGGCGGGAACGGCAGCACCGAGCGCAGGCCGTGCGACAGCGGCCGCGACACCGAGCTCCAGGTGACGAAGATGAACCACGGCTGGAACGCCGGGTCGAAGCGCTGGATGTCGACGAGGCGCTGCTCGATGGCGGTGCGGTAGCCCTCGTAGAGCGCGAATGCCTCCTCGATGGTGAAATCCCAGCCGTGCACCAGCACGTAGAGGTCGCTGATCGCCGGCTGCCCCCGGTTCCGGCGATCGACGATCTCGCGGTGCAGGTGGTCGATCGGCGTGTGCAGCAGCGCGTCGTTGTTGTCGTAGACGGCGTAGGAGTAGTTGGCGGGATCAGCGGCGACCGGCGCGCCGAGCGGCACCGGCGCCGGTCCGCGGCACCCTGCCGCCAACGACCCGACCGCGAGCGCCCCCGCCGCGATCCTGCCCGCCCC
>Ga0194121_10010901_pt1 | contig 10938 bp, 10 predicted proteins | sample TA2MahCa50mmetaG_FD_148609 | JGI IMG/M metagenome (GOLD analysis project Ga0194121, IMG submission 148609) | Freshwater microbial communities from Lake Tanganyika, Tanzania - TA2015020 Mahale Deep Cast 50m | ecosystem: Environmental > Aquatic > Freshwater > Lake | place: Tanzania: Lake...
GACGGCGGCGGCGGCGGCACGCGCTCGATCACGCGCACCGGCACCGACGTGCGCACGCCGCCGGCGCGCGCTCCGGCCGCGGCCAGCGCATGGCGGCTCCGCTCCGCGGCGGCGGGTTCATTCGACGACGTCATCACCGCCCGCCCTCCGCAGCTTCACCTCGCCCGACTTCATCAGCGCGCGCACCTGGTTCAGCAGCTGCATGCGCGACTGCTGGATCTCGCTCATCGGCAGCGCGCCGAGCAGCTCGCGCTCCTCGAGGATGGTGTCGCGCGAGCGCTTCGAGACGTTCTCGATGATCGCGCCCTCGACCTCCTTTCTGGCCCCCTTGAGCGCGATGGTCAGCACCCGCGTGTCGACGCCGGCGAGGATCTTCTGCATCGCCTTCTTCTCGATGCCGACCAGGTCATCCATGGTGACCCGCTGCTCGTCGATCTGCTGGAAGATCGTCTTCTCGCCGCCCTGCAGGGCCTCGGTCACGGCGGTCTCGGCGTCCTGCGACAGGTAGTTGAGGATCTGCGCCGCCGCCGACACTCCCTGCACGTCGCCGCGGCGCGACGGCTGCACCGGTGCCAGGCGCGCCAGCAGGGCCGCGGCGATCTCCTCGACCAGTTCGCGGCGCGGTGGGGCCGACCGCGCGATCCGGCTCACCACGGTCGGGCGGCGCTCGGCCGGGAAACACTCGAGCACGCGCGCCGCCGCCGCCGGCTTCATGTGCGCCAGCACGATGGCGCAGACCTGCTCGTTCTCGTCCAGCAGCACGTCCGCCACCTCCCGTGGCGGGAGCTGCTCGAGCGGCGCCATCGGGCTGCCGCGCTCGCGCACGCCGGCGAGGCTCTTCAGGTGCTCTTCGGCTCGCTCGCCGCCCAGCGCCGAACGCAGCAGCTCCTTGAAGTCGTTGGTGGCCGATGCGCCGGCGGCGATGCGCTTGATGTACTCGTTCAGGGCCGGCTCGGTGTCCTGCGGCGTGATCCGCTTGTCCGACAGCTCGACCATCGCCTCGGTGATCGGTTCGAGCCGATCGGCCGGCAGCGACTGCATCAGCTTGGCCGCGATGTCCTTCTCGAGGCCGAGCAGCACCGCCGCGATCTTCTGCACGCCGCGCAGCTTCACGCCCATGGGGTCATCTCCGCTGGATCGCGGCCGTCAGGCCGCGATCTCCTCCTTGAGCCACGCCGCCAGCACCTCGCGCGCCTGCTCGGGGTGCGCCGTCACGAAGCGGGCGAGGCGGGTGCGGGCTTCGACGCCCTGCCCCTCGCCCGTCACCAGCTCCTGCAGCTCGTCGAACGGCTCGTCGCCGCCGCCGGTCTGCGCGTTCGCGCCGGGCTTGCCGCCGCCCGCCTTGCCCTTCGCCTTCGCCTTGCCGCCGCGCAGCACGCGGGTCAGCGTCAACAGCACGATCACGACGGTGAGCGCCTCGGCGAGGCTCCCGGTCAGCGGCAGCAGGTTCTCGAGCGCGAACGGTCCGGCCGGTTCGGCCGCGGCCGCCGGTTGCGTGAACGGCGCCTTGACCAGCTTGAAGGAGTCGCTGCGCTCGCCCGCCTTCGGCTTGCCGCCCGGGTTCGCGCTCTCGACGAAACCGACCGCCTGCTTCACCGCCGCCTCGAGGTCGGCGGCGACCGCCACCGCCGGCTTGCCGTCGGCTCCCGGCTCGAGCAGCGCCTGGTCGACGAACAGGCTGACCGACAACCGCTTCACCTGTCCCGCCGCGACGATCTCGAGTTCGCGGGTGACGCCCTCGCGGAATTCGTTCTGCTCCTCGGTGGGCCGGTCGCCCGTCTTGCCCTTGGCGGCGCCGCCGGACCCGCCCTCCCGGGTCGTCATCGACTTGACCGCGACCTTGTTCTTGTCGTCGACCGTCTCGGTCGCCCGCTCGCGGTAGTTGGGGTCGAGCTCGACGCTGACGCGCACGGTGGCCCGCCCCGGGCCGTAGGCGACCGCGAGCTGCGACTCGGCCTTCTGCTCCAGCGCCCGCTCGATCGCCTGCTGGCGCTGCAGCCAGGCCATGGACGAGAGCGGGTCCTTCGAGTCGGCGCGCGGGTGGAGCAGGTTCATCCGCGAATCGGTGATCTTCACGTCATCGGCCTGCAGGCCGTGGCCGACGCCGGTCACCATGTGCGCGATCGCGGCGACCTGCGCGTCGTCGAGCTGCACCCCCGGCCGTGGGGTGAGCTGCACCGATGCGGTCGAGTGCGTGCGGTCCTTCAGGTAGAGCGGCGCGTCGGCGAGGTGAAGGAAGACGCGTGCGTCCTTGATCGCCGGGAAGGCGCGGATCGCGTTCTCGAGCTCGCCCGCCAGCGCGCGGGTCATGTTGACGTCGAACAGCTTGTCGGAGACGGCGAGCTGGCTGCCGTCGAACAGCGACCAGCCGACCGCGCCGGTCCGCGGCAGGCCCGCGGTGGCGAGCTGCACGCGCGCCTCGGCCAGCTGCGCATCGGGCACCTGCACCAGCGATCCGTCGGGGGAGAGCTGGTAGGGGATGCCGACCTCGGTCAGCTTGGCCGTGATCTCCTGCGTCTCGCTCGGTTCGAGCCCGGCGCAGAGCGCTGCGAAGCTCTGCCGGCCGCCGAGCAGCGCGGCCAGCCCGGCGATGACGATGCCCATCGCCGCCAGCGCCAGCACGCCCATGCGCTGTCCGCGCGAGAGCTTCGCGTAGACGTCGCGCGGGCGGGCGAGGATTTCCTGCCAGAAGTTCATGGTTCAGCGCCCCGTCACACCTGCAGCCGCGAGAGTTCGGTCCACGCGTCGGTCAGCTTGTTGCGCACCTCGAGCAGGAACTTGAAGGTGACGTCGGCCTTCGCCATCTGCGTCATCACGTCGTGCAGTTCGCCCTTGCCGGAGAGCGCGTAGTCCTCGAACGCCTTCTCGGCGCCCTTCTGCTGCGCCGAGGTCTCGGCGAGCAGGTCGGAGAACTCGCGGGCGGGGGAGGGCGTCGCCTGCCCCTTGACCCCCTGCTGCGCCTGCTCCAGCAGCGAGCGAACCTGGGAGACGTCGAGCGGACTCATCGCGTCATCTCCAGCGTGCGCGCGAGCATCTGCTTCCAGGTTCGCAGCGCGGAGAGGTTCGCCTCGTAGGTGCGCGAGGCGTCGACCATGTCGACCATCTCGTCGATGACGTTGACGTTCGGCATGCGGACCATGCCGAGCGCATCGGCGTGCGGATGGCTCGGGTCCTTGACCGACTCGAAGTCGCCCGGCACCTTGGCGATATCGACGCGCACGGCGCCGGCCGGCAGCGCGCCGCCCTGGCCCGAGCGGCGCTTCACCTCGTCTTCCAGCACGCTGCGGAACACCACCTTGTGGCGGCGGTACGGCTCGCCGTCCGCGCCCTTGGTCACCTGAGCGTTGGCGATGTTCTGGCTGATGACGGCCAGGCGGGTGCGCTCGGCGGCGAGCGCCGAGGCGGAGATGTCGAAGACCTGCATCGAGAGCGATTCGGACATCGTGCGTACTCCCGTCACGCCTGGCCGCGGATCGCCGAACGGAGGCCGTTCAGCTTCGAGTTGATGAACTCGGTCGCCAGCTGGTGCAGCAGCGCGTTCTTGTCGCTCTGCACCTGCTCGCGCTCGAAATCGACGCTGTTGCCGTTGCTGCCGGGCAGCGCCGACTCGTCGATGCGCGCCTCGGGCTCCACCCGGGCCAGCGCGCCCTTGCGGCCGCCGTCGCGCTCGAGGCGGACTGCCTCGAGCAGCGCACCGAACTCGACGTCGACCCGCCGCCAGCCCGGCTGGCTGGCGTGGGCGATGTTGGTGGCCAGCGCGCGGGCGCGGGCGCTGGTGAAGTCGAGCAGCTTCGCGGCGACGTCGAAGCCCCTGGTGAGATCGCTCATGCGACACCTCCGGCCGCCTCGAGTTCCGCCGGCGCGGCCGGGCGCGGCCGGGCCACGCCGCGGGTCGGATCGGGCACGGTGAAGCCCTGTTCGCGGTAGAGGCGGATCTTGTTGTTGATGGTGCGCGCGGTCAGGTCGAGCAGGTCGGCGGTCCGCGTGCGGTTGCCGTTGGTGGCGCGCAGCGTGCGCAGGATCAGCTCGCGCTCGACGTCCTCGGCGCGCATGCCGACGGCGCCGGCGAGCGCCTCGTTGCGCGGTGCCTCCTCGGCGGGGGCCGGCAGCGGCAGGTCGGCGACCTCGATCGACTCGCCGCCGGCCAGCACCACCGCGCGCTGCAGGACGTTCGACAGCTCGCGCACGTTGCCCGGCCAGCGCCAGCCCTGGAGGCGCGCCAACGCAGCCGGCGCGATCCGGCGCACTTCCTTGCCGTTCTCGCGGGCGAAGCGCCGCAGGAAGGATTCGGCCAGCAGCGGCACGTCCTCGAGCCGCTCGCGCAGCGGCGGCAGCCGGAGCGGCACGACGTGGAGCCGGTAGAAGAGGTCCTCGCGGAACGACCCGTCCGCGATCGCCTTCTCGAGGTCGCGGTTGCTGGTGGCGATGACGCGGACGTCGACCGACAGCGTCCGGTTGCCGCCGACGCGCTCGAACTCCTCCTCCTCGAGGACGCGCAGCAGCTTGGCCTGGATCCGCGGCGACACTTCGCTGACCTCGTCCAGCAGCAGGGTGCCCTTGTGCGCCAGCTCGAAGCGGCCCTCGCGGCGCTGCAACGCGCCGGTGAACGCGCCGCGCTCGTGGCCGAACAGCTCGCTCTCGAGCAGCGTCTCCGACAGCGCCGCGCAGTTGACCCGGACGAACGGCCCGTCGTGGCGCGGCGACAGCGCGTGGATCGCGCGGGCGGCGAGCTCCTTGCCGGTGCCGCTCTCGCCGCGGATGAAGACGGTCGCCTTGCTCTGCGCCACCCGGCGGATCTGCTCGTGCACGGCGCGCATCACCGCCGAGTCGCCGAGCAGTTCGCGCGCGGCGCAGTCGTCCTCGATCTCGCGCCGGAGCCGCCGGTTCTCCTGCTTCAGCTCCTGGCGCGCGGCGAGCCGCTCGAGCAGCAGCGCGAGCTGGTCGGGCGAGAACGGCTTGATCAGGATGTCGTCGGCACCCTCGCGCAGCGCCTCGACCGCGACGTCGACCGTGCCATGCGCGGTCATCAAGGCGATCGGCGTGCCCGGCGCGACTTCGCGCACCGCGCGCAGCACGCCGAGACCGTCGAGCTGCGGCATGCGCAGGTCGGTCAGGATGAAGTCGACCTCCTCGCGCTCGAGCAGCGCGATGGCCTCGCGACCGTCGCGCGCTGCAAGCGCGTCGATGCCGAGCGCGTGGAGCGCTTCGACGATGAACTCGCGTCCGAGCTGGTCGTCCTCGACCACCAGCGCCCGTTCGAGCTTCATGCTTCGACCTCAAGTTGGGGGAGCGGACCGTCCGGGAGCCGGACGGTGAAGCGGGTACCGCCGCCGTCGCGGTCAGCGACGGTGACCCGGCCGCGGTGCAGTTCGACGATGCGATGGACCAGGAACAGGCCGAGCCCGGTGCCGTCGGCCCGGCCGGTGGTGAACGGCCGGAACAGCCGGCCGCGCAGCTCGGGCGCGATGCCCGGGCCGTCGTCCTCGACCATCAGCTCGACCACGTCGCCGCTGCGCTGGGCGCGCACCGTGACGCGACCGCGCGGGCCGGCGGCCCGCCGGCCGTTGTCGATCAGGTTGACCAGCACGCGCTCGAGCAGCGCGAGGTCGCAGGCGACGGTCAGCTCGACCGGCTCCGGCGTGACGACGTCGACCGGCGCGAGCGCCGCGTCGGCGCCGGCGAAGGCCTGGCCGAGCTCGTGGAGCAACGGCGCGAGGCGCGAACGGTGCGGTCGGAAGCGCTCCGGCCGGGCGAAGCAGAGCAGGTTCGTGATGATCGAGTCGGCCTTGCGCACCGCCTCGTCGATCCGGCGCGCGTGGTTGCGGGCGGTGCCGGCGTCGGCCGGCAGCTCGCGCGCCAGCAGGTGGGCGAAGCCCTCGATCGCGGTCAGCGGATTGCGGATCTCGTGGGCGATGCCCGCCGCCATCTCGCCGACCGCGGTCAGCGTCTCGCGGCGGCGCAGCTCCTCGCGCAGCGCCTCGACCTCGGTCTCGTCGGTCAGGACTTCGACCTCGCCCAGCACGCGGCCGTCGCCGTCGACCACCGGCGAGCGCGCCGAGCGGACGGTGCGCGCCTCGCCGTGCAGCTCGACCGCGCGGCAGGGCAGCGCCAGCGCGGGGCGAGCGCCCGGCGCGTCGTCGCCGCCACCCGGCTCGCACAGGGGCCGGTCGTGCGCGTCGCGCAGCTCCACCTTGCGCCGCCCGACCAGCGCCTCGATGTCGATCCCGGTCCAGTCGGCGAAGGTCCGGTTCGCCAGCGTGATGGTGCCGTCGCGGTCGGTCACGACCACCGCACCGCGCAGGCTCGCCAGCACCGCCTCCTGCTCGGCGACCTTGGCCGCCAGCCGGCGGTTGGTGTCGGCCAGCGCGAGGTCGATGCGGGCCGCCTGCGCGCGCAGCCGGTCGTACGCCTGCTCGAGCTCGCGCGAGATGCGGGTGAAGGCGTCGAAGCTCCGCTTCAGCTCCACCGGCTCGCGGACGGCGACGGCGGGGCTCACGGTCCGTCTCCGGCGGCGGGCGACCTCGCCTTGCGCAGGGCCACGACGGCGCGCGCGACCTGCAGCGAGAACGCCGCCTGGCGGCCCCAGCTCGACTCCTTCTGCTCGACGACGAGCTGCTCCCACTGCACGATCGCCTCGTCGACCGCGCCGGTGCGCAGCAGCGAGTCGGCGCGCTGGTGGCGCTCCTCCGGCGTCGGCACCTCGTCGGGCGGGACGCGCGCCCACGCCGCCAGCGCCTCGTCGAAGCGGCCGGCGCGGTAGAGCGCGGCGGCGGCGACGCGCACGGCGATCTCGCTGCGGCGCGCCGCGCTCGCGGTCGCCGCGTCCCGGGTGACGTCGACGCCGTCGACCACCGCCGGGCCGGCCGGTCCGCTCGGCTGCCCGTTGACGTCGAGCGCGCCCTTGAGCGGATTGGCGAGGCCGAGGTCCTGCCGGCGATTGTCGGCGATGGAACGCAGTTCGGTCTCGAAGTCGAGCAGCAGCACCAGCAGCGGCGACGGATCCTTCGGCAGCCCGGTCTCCATCCGCTCACGCATCGCGGACAGCTGGTCGAGCTCGGCGCCGAATCCGGGCAGGAGCCGCTCGCGGACGGCGACCGGTTCGACGCCGAGCCGCAGCGCCTCGCGCACGTCGAACCCGGTCAGGAGCTCCTCGCGCGACGGTGCGCCGAGCGAGAGCTCCTCGAGCGGCACCAGTTCTCCGGCGCGGACGCGCCGTTGCAGGGCCAGCAGCTGGTCGATCTGCTGCAGCAGCTTCGCGGCGCGGTCCTCTTCCGGACCGGCGGCGGCGGCCAGCGGCGCCGCGAGCAGCAGCGGCAGCAGCACGGGAAGCAGTCGTTCAGCGGCCATCGGCGGCCTCCTGCGCGGGAGCTGCGGCGGGCGCGGCCGCGGGAGCGTCGATCAGCGCGTCGAGCGCGGACCCGGTCGGCGTGTCGCGCAGCGCCTCGGCGGCGATCGCGTTCAGTTCGTCGCGCGCGGCGCCCTCGGCGAGCGGCAGCGTCTCGCGCACCAGCGCGATGCAGCGGGTGCGGTTGCGCTGCAGCAGGAAGATCCGCGCCAGCGCCACCGCCGCCTCGATCTCGTGGCCCGGGAGCGTGCGCAGGCGGGTGCAGACCCGCGCCGCCGCCTCGAGCTGCCCGTCGTCGCGCAGCAGCTGCGCGCGCAACAGCAGCGCCGGCGCCGCCAGGCGCGGCCAGCTCGATTCCCCGGCGCGCTCGAGCGGCAGGTCGGCGCGGTCGAGCATGCCGCAGTCGGCGTAGACGCGGCCTTCCAGCAGGTCGGCGGCCACCGCGAGCTCGTCGCCCGGGTGCAGCTCGCGCGAGCGCCGGATCGCCAGCAGCGCGGTGAACGGGTCGTCGAGGTGATGGTGCGCTTCGCCGAGCAGCAGCCACATCTCGGCGGCGTGCCGTCCCGCGACGCCCTGGCACACGTAGCGCTCGGCGGTGGCGACGACGCCGTGCCAGTCGCGCAGCCCGGCCTTGCTGCGCGCCAGCGCGACGCCGCCGCGTTCCTGCAGCGCCGGGTCGGAGGTGGAGCGCAGCGCCATCTCGAGCGCAGTGGCGGCCCGCTCGTGGCTGTTCCCCTCGTTCAGCAGTTCGCCGGCATCGATCAGGTTCTTCGGCGAGAGGTTGGCCTGTCCCTCGACGACGAGACGCAGCATCAGGTTGGCGTTGGGCTGGTCGCCCTGGCGGCGATACGACTTCACCACCTGCAGCCGCGCGTCGGCGACGAACGGGCTGTCGGCGTACTTCTCGACGATGGTCAGCCACTGATCCTGCGCTTCGGACTCCGCGCCGACCAGCTGGTAGGCGAAGCCGCAGCGGTAGTAGACCAGCGGCAGGTCGCCGAATTCGGTGCCGGCGAGCCCCGCTGGATCGCCTTCGCCGGCCTTGCGCGCGCGCGGATCGGCGCGATTTTCGAGCTCGCGCCATGCGGCGATGGCGCTGTTGAACTCGGCGGTGCCGCCGCCGGTCTTCTGGCGTTCGAGCTCGCCGAGCTGGAAGTAGGCGTTGCCGATCTGGAACCGCAGCCGCGAAGCGTCCGGATGCAGCGGGTCGCGGACGAGGCTGGCGCGCCAGCCGTCGATGGCGCGCTGCAGCGCCGCCTCGGGCGCGAGGTCGTCGGAGCGATCGTGGCGCACGCGCAGCGTCGAGCGCGTGACCTCCGCCCGCAGCCCGGCCGCGCCGGCGATCCACTCGACGCACTCGGCCAGCGGGCGGCGACGCAGGTGCACGTCGACCGGCGTGCCGGCGTCGAACACCGCCTCGCCCGCCTCGATCCGGAGATCGCGGCCGGACTCGCTGGCCAGCTTGTCGAGGACGTCCGCCGCGCGGGCGAGATGCGCGACGACGTCGAACAGCTCGGGCTCGTCGGGCTTCGACACCCGCAGCACGTGCACGGTCTCGTCGGGGCGCGACGGCTCCAGCGGGCGCGCCGGCTCATCCTGCGCCAGGACGGGTGCGGTCGGGGCCGACAGCAGCAGCGCGGCAGTCAGCGGTGCGGCGCGGATCATCGCGACTCCTCCTGGCCCGGGCTCGGCAGCGGCGCGAGCTGGCGACTGGCAACCGCCTGCGCGTACCACGCGTCGGCGAGCCGCGCCGCGGCCTGCGTGGCCAGCGGCTTCTCGCGCACGCTCAGGCCGTCGGTCCGCGCCAGCAGCTCGCAGAGCTTCTCGCGCGCCTCGGCGAAGCGGCCGTCCTCGCGCAGCCGGCCGGCGTCCTCGAGCGTCAAGGCCGGCGCGCTGCGGTCGACCGCCTGGTCGATCGCCTTCAGGTAGTAGGCCTGCGCCAGTTCATGGTGCTGCAGCGCGCGGTGCGCCTGGCAGAGCAGGAAGTACGCCTCGCGCCGCTGCGGCTTCTCCAGCAGATCCGGATCCTCGACCAGCGGCTCGAGCAGGCGGATGGCGGTCTCGTAGACGCCCTTGTTCAGGTCGAGGCGCGACTCGCGCAGCAGGCGGTCGAACTCGCCCTCGCTCGGCACGTCGCTGTCCGTGGTGGTGCTGGCGCGGGGCGCCGATCCGGCCGTCGTCGGCGGCGGCGGCGGCACCCGCGCGCTCGCGTTGAGGAACAGCTGGAGCGACTGCAGGATCAGGAGCAGCGTGACGACCGAACCGAAGAACCAGAGGGCGGCGGGGGATCCGGGCCGCTCGCCGCGTCGGGGGGAGCGCGCCGACGGCTCCACGATCGGCAGGTCGCCCGCCGCGTGGAGCAGCTCGTCGGCGATCGGCGTCACCGGGCCGAGCCGCTTCTCGAGCTCCGCCGGCAGCTTCGCCGCGCTGTCGCCCTTCTTCACCGCTTCGTTCGGCATCGTGACCGCCCCGTCGCCGCGGCGCCGCGGAAGCTCCTTCCCGGAACTCCTTTCCGCGGCGACTGCACCAGCCCTTCATCGGGTGATTTCTTCCGACAGCTTGAGCCTCACCCGGAAAGGAACGGGGGGGGGCGCGACGGCGGCGGGCGCCGGTGCGCCGCCGGGCCCGGATTGGCCGGCCGTTTGCCGCTGCGCCTGCGCGATGGACGCCCCCCTGATCTCCCTCTGCATGATCGTCAAGGACGGCGGCGCCGCGCTGACGCGCTGCCTCGACAGCGTCCGCGGGGTGGTCGACGAGGTGGTGGTCGTCGACACCGGCTCGGGCGATGACAGCGTCCTGCGCGCGCAGGCCGCCGGCGCGCGCGTGCTGCGCCACGCCTGGGACGACGACTTCGCCGCCGCGCGCAACGTCTCCCTCGCCGCGGCCCGCGGCCGCTTCATCCTGCTGCTCGACGCGGACGAGTGGTTCGAGCCGCCGCGGCCGATCGCCCTCCGCGACGTGGTGCAGCGGCCGGGCCACCTCGGCTGGTTCCTGCCGATCGTGAGCCCGCTGGCCGGCGGCGAGCGGCTCGATTCGACCATCCTCCGCCTGTGGCGCCACTCGCCGCAGGTCCGCTTCCGGTTCGCGATCCACGAGCAGGTGCTGCCCGACCTCGAAGTGCAGGCGGCCGCGACCGGCGAGCGCTTCGCGCTGGTCGACGACGTGAAGATCGCCCATGACGGCTACACGCCGGCGGCGATCGCGGCGCATGGCAAGGTCGAGCGCAACCTGCGGCTGTTCCGCAAGGCGATCGCGCAGCATCCGGACGAGGCGTACCTGCACTACAAGTTCGCCGACTTCCTCCGCGGGCAGGGCGGCCGCAAGGCCGAAGCGCTGCCGGTGGCGGAGCGGGCGCTCGAACTGGCGCGCGCGACCGTGGCGGGCGGTGGCCGGCAACCGGCGTATTGGGCCGAACTGCTGACCATCGTCGTGGCGGCACGGCTCGAGGCGGGGCGCAAGGTCGACGCGCTGGCGCTGCTCGGGCAGGAGCCGCCGGCGGAGCTCGCCTCGCCGGCGTACTCCTACGTCGCGGCGCTGGCGCGCGAGGCCGCCGGCGAGTTCGACCGGGCGCTGGCCCACGTGCGCGAGTGCGT
>Ga0194121_10010903_pt1 | contig 10937 bp, 13 predicted proteins | sample TA2MahCa50mmetaG_FD_148609 | JGI IMG/M metagenome (GOLD analysis project Ga0194121, IMG submission 148609) | Freshwater microbial communities from Lake Tanganyika, Tanzania - TA2015020 Mahale Deep Cast 50m | ecosystem: Environmental > Aquatic > Freshwater > Lake | place: Tanzania: Lake...
TGAGCGAGCAGAGCGACCGCATGGGCGTGCGGCTCGAGGGCCCGCCGCTCGACCCCGGCGAGGCGGAGATCCTCTCGGTCGGCGTGCTGCCCGGCGCGGTCCAGGTCCCGCGCGGCGGGCAGCCCATCGTGCTGCTCGCCGACGGCCAGACGACGGGCGGCTATCCGGTCGCCGCGGTCGTCGCGTCGGTGGATCTCGGGCGGGTCGCGCAGGCGGTCGCGGGGGAGGCGCTCTCCTTCCATGAGGTGGAGCGGCGGGAGGCCCTCGAGGCGCTGCGCGAGGTGCGCGCCTGGCTCGCGAGGCTCTGACGGAGCGCGACCATCCCGAGCGCGGCGTCCATCCACTCGGCGCCCCTGTTCCCGCGCCGCCCGCCGCCGCGCGCCTTCGCCCGCGCGAGCGTGTCGCACGTGAGCACGCCGAACGGGATCGCGGCGGGGCAGGTGATCGGCAGCTCGATCAGCCCGGAGGCGACGGCGTCCGCCAGCACCTGGAAGTGCGGCGTCTCCCCGCGGATGAGGCGGCCGATCGGCACGATCGCGTCGTAGCGGCCGGTGTCGGCGAGGGCGGCGACGGCGGCCGGGAGCTCGAACGACCCCGCGACCGTGCACGCGTCCACCGTCGCGCCGGCCTCGCGCGCGCGACGGCCGCGGCGGAGAGGCGGTCGGTGATCTCGGCGTTCCACCGCGCGGTCACCACCGCCACGCGCGCGCCGCGTGACGGCCGCGGTCCCGGGGTGGCGGCGCGCTTCACGGCCTAGCCCCGCTCGTCGTCGGGGACGGCCGGGAGGAAGTGGCCGAGCTCGCGGCGCTTCGTCGAAAGGTAGGCGCGGTCCGTCGGCCGCACGGGGACCTCGAGCGGGATCCGCTCGACGACCTCGAAGCCGTACAGCCAGACCGACGCCTTCTGCGGGTCGTTCGTGAGGATGCGCGCCTTGCGGACGCCGAGGTCCATGAGGATCTGCACGCCGATGCCGTACTCGCGGTGGTCGGCCTTGAACCCCAGGCGCTCGTTCGCCTCGACGGTGTCGAGGCCCTGGTCCTGGAGCTCGTACGCCTTCAGCTTGTTCATGAGCCCGATCCCGCGGCCTTCCTGGCGCAGGTAGAGGAGCACCCCGCGGCCCTCCTCGCCGATCCGCTTCATCGCGGCGGTCACCTGGTCGCGGCGGTCGCAGCGCGGGGACGCGAGCGCGTGGCCGGTGAGGCGCTCGGACTCGACGCGCGCGGGGACGGGCTCGCCGCTCGCGACGTCGCCCATGCTGAGCGCGACGTGCTCGGCCTCGACGTTCTCGAAGCGGGCGCGGTACCCGTGCACGCTGAACTCGCCGAACTGCGTCGGCGGCTTCGCGGTCGCGACGCGCTCGACGAGCTCCTCGCGCGCCACGCGGTACGCGATGAGGTCGCGCACCGTGATCATCTTCAGCCCATGCGCCTTCGCGAAGCGCTTCAGCGCGGGGAGGCGCGCCATCGAGCCGTCGGGGTTCGTGATCTCGCAGATGACCCCGATCGGCTGGAGGCCGGCGATGACGCAGAGGTCGACGGCGGCCTCGGTCCGCGGCGCTGATGCCGGTCGTGATGCCCTCGCGCGCGCCGACGCTCACGGTGAACGCCGTCCCGAGGCGCGCCTCGTGGCGCGCCTCCATGGGCGGGAGGTCGAGCGCCTCGACGCGCTCCGCGGACCCGGGGACGCAGACGACGCCGCTCGCCTACCTGCGGATGAGGGCCACGTCCTGGGCGCGGCACAGCTCCGCGGCCATGACGAGGTCGCCCTCGTTCTCGCGCTCCTCGTCGTCCAGGACGATGATCATCCGCCCGCGGCGGATCTCCTCGGCGGCGTCCTCGATCGTCGTGAAGGGCGAGCTCGCGGTCACGAGCTTCGGCTTGCGCTCAGCAGACGCTCGACGTACTTGCCGATGACATCGACCTCGACGTTCACGAGGTCGCCCTCGCGCAGGGCGCCGAGCGTCGTGCGCCGCGCGGAGTGGGGGATGAGCGCGATGTCGAAGGTCGTGCGCGCGAGCGAGGCGACGGTGAGGCTGGCGCCGTCGAGCGCGATGAAGCCCTTCTGCACGACGTAGCGCGCGAGCGGCTTCGGCAGCACGAAGGTGAGGCGCGCGCCGTCGCCCTCGGCGCGCCGCGCCCGGAGCGCGGTCGTGGCGTCGACGTGGCCCTGGACGATGTGGCCGCCGAGGGGCGTGCTCGGCGTGACTGCGCGCTCGAGGTCGACGCGGCTGCCGCGCGCGAGGCGGCCGAGGGTCGTGCGCGCGAGCGTCTCCGGGACGACGTCGACGGAGAACGAGCGGTCGTCGCGCGCGACGATGGTGAGGCACGCGCCGGCGACGTTGATCGAGTCGTCCACCGCGAGGCGCTCGAGCACGCGCTCGGCGCCGATCTCGACGCGCTTCCCCGACGCGGTCTCGGCGACGTGCCGCACGGTCCCGATCTCCTCGACGATGCCGGTGAACATCCCTACAGGTCCGCCTCGAGGAGGACGTCGTCGCCGAGGCGGCGGCTGCGAATCCCGCCGAGCTCGACCGCCGCCGGGAGCCCGTCGAACGCGAGCGGACCGTCGCCGCCGATCACGGGCGCGACGACGAACGCGAGGCGGTCGACGAGCTTCTGGCGCAGGAGGGACGCCGCGACGCGCGGCCCGCCCTCGGAGAGGACGGTGTTCACGCCGCGCTCGGCGAGCCAGCGCAGGCACGCGCCCGCGTCGAGGCCGTCGGGCTCGGCGCGCGGCAGCGTCGCGACGAGCGCCTTCGCCTCGCGCAGGCGGCCGACGCGGCGCTGGTCCGCGTCGCGCGCGACGAACACGATCGTCCGCTGCGGATCGCCGCTGCGGACGACCTTCGCTGTCGCCGGCGTGCGCGCGTCGGCGTCGAGGACGACGCGCAGCGGATCGCGGCCGCGGACCTCGCGCACCGTGAGCTCGGGGTCGTCGGCGAGCACCGTGCCCACGCCGACCATGACCGCGTCGGCGCGGTCGCGCATGCGGTGCACCTCCTTCAGCGCGGCCTTGCCGCTCAGGTAGCGGCGGCCGGCGACCGCGACGCGCCCGTCGAGGGTCGTCGCGAGCTTCAGGATGACGAACGGCCGGCCGCGCGTGACGCGGCTGAGGAAGCCCTCGTTCAGCCGCCGCGCCTCCGCCTCGAGGACGCCGGTCTCGTATTCGATGCCGGCGGCGCGGATGGCGCGGGCTCCCTTGCCATCCGTGCGCGGATCCGGGTCGCGGATCGCCGCGACCACCCGCGCCACCCCGGCCGCGATCACCGCGTCGGCGCACGGCGGGGTGCGGCCCTGGTGCGCGCACGGCTCGAGCGTCGTGTAGAGCGTCGCGCCCCTCGCCCGGTCGCCGCTGCGGTCGAGGGCGATGCGCTCGGCGTGCGGCTCGCCCGCGCGCGGGTGCCAGCCCTCGCCGACGACCTCGCCGTCCCGGACGACGACGGCGCCGACCATCGGGTTGGGCGCGGTCCGCCCGGCCGCCTTCGCCGCGAGGCGCAGCGCGCGTCGCATGTGGAGAACGTCGCGCTCGGCGTCGGCGGGCACTCACGGCGATGCTAGCGACGCCGGCCCCGGCGTGCCGCCGGCCTGTGCATGAATATGCAACTTCGTGCATACTCTTGCGATCGTGGCCACGCCCGTCGCCATCGTCGGCGCCACCGGCTACGCGGGCGGCGAGCTCGCGCGCATCCTCCTGCGGCACGAGGGGGTGCGCCTCGTGGCCGCCGTCGCGCGCTCGAAGCAGGGCACGCCGCTGCGCGACGTCCAGCCCAACCTCCACGACGCGCCGGCATCGCTCGTCGTCTCGGATTCCGTGGGCGACGCCGGGCTCGTCTTCACCGCGCTCCCGGCGGGCGAGGCCGCGCGGCTCGCGCCCGCCTGGCTCGCCGAGGGCCGCCGCGTCATCGACATCGGGAGCGACTTCCGGCTCCGCGAGCCCGCGGCCTACGAGAGGTGGTACGGCTACACCCACCCCGCGCCGGCGCTGCTCGGCGAGGCGGTGTACGGGATGACCGAGTTCGCGCGCGACCGCCTGCCGATGGCGCGCGTCGTCGCGAACCCCGGCTGCTATCCGACGGCGACCCTCCTCGCCCTCGGCCCCGCCGTGAAGCACGGCCTCATCACGGACGACGTCATCGTCGACGCGAAGTCGGGCGTCTCGGGCGCGGGGCACAGCGTCGACGAGGCCTATCTGTACGGGACGATCGACTCGAGCGTGCGCGCGTACGGCGTGCCGAAGCACCGTCACACCCCGGAGATCGCGCAGGGCCTCCGCGACCTCGGCGCCTCTCCGCCGCGGCTCACCTTCGCGCCGCACCTCGTGCCGATGACGCGCGGCCTCATCGCGACGTGCTACGCGCCGCTGCGGGACGGCGTGACCGCCGCCCAGGTGGCGGAGGCGTACCACGCGACGTACCAGGGCGAGCCCTTCGTCCGCGTGACGCGGTCGTTCCCGGGGACGAAGGCGGCGCTCGGCAGCAACTGGTGCCTCGTGCACGCGACGGTGGACGAGGAGACGCGCCGGCTCGTCGCCGTCGGCGCGCTCGACAACCTCGTGAAGGGCGCGGCGGGCTCCGCCGTGCAGAACATGAACGCGGCGCTCGGCCTCCCGGAGCGGACGGGGCTCGAGGCGCTGCCGCTCTGGCCATGAGCGGCGGCCGCGGCGTCACGTTCGCGGCGGGCTTCACCGCCGGCGCGGTCGGCGTGGGCGTGAAGGACGAGAAGGTCAAGCGACTGGACGTGGCCCTGCTCGTCGCCGACCGGCCGTGCGCCGCGGCCGGCGTCTTCACGACGAACCGGGTCATCGCCGCGCCCTGCGTCGTGACGAAGCGCCACGTCGCGGCGGGCACGCTGCGCGCGGTCGTCGTGAACTCGGGGAACGCGAACGCCTGCACCGGCGACCAGGGCGAGCGCGACGCGGTCGCCATGGCCGCGGCCGCGGCGAAGCGCGTCGGCGCGCGCACCGAGGAGATCGGCGTGGCGAGCACCGGCGTCATCGGCGTCCCGCTGCCGACCGAGCGGATCGTGAAGGGCATCGAGCGCATCGAGCCGAGCATCGAGGGCTGGGACGCGATGTCGCGCGCCATCATGACGACGGACACGCGGCAGAAGGTCGCCGAGCGCGAGGTGTGGCTGCGCGGCCGGCCCGTGCGCATCGGCGGTGCCGCGAAGGGCGCCGGCATGATCCATCCCGACATGGCGACGCTCCTCGCCTTCGTCACGACGGACGCGAAGCTCGGCCCCGAGACCGCGCGGCGCGCGCTGCGTCTCGCCGCGGACGACACCTTCAACGCGATCTCGGTCGACGGCGACACGAGCACGAACGACACGCTGCTGCTCCTCGCGAGCGGCGCGTCCGGCGTCGAGGTCGCCGACGAGGCGTGGGCGCCCTTCGTCGAGGCGCTCGGCGAGGTGTGCGGCGAGCTCGCGCGCGCCGTCGTCGCCGACGGCGAGGGCGCGACGAAGGTGTACGAGGTCCGCGTGCGCGGTGCGGCGTCCGCGGCCGACGCCCGCCTCGCCGCGCGCACGATCACGAACTCCAACCTCGTCCGCACCGCGATCCACGGCGCCGACCCGAACTGGGGCCGCATCCTCATGGCCGCGGGGCGGTCGGGGGCGCGGATCGACCAGCGCCGGGCGTCGGTGCGCATCGGCGACGTCGACGTCTTCACCCGCGGCGCGCCCGCGCGGTGGGACGCCGCCGCCGTCCGCGCGCTCTTCGAGCGGCCCGAGGTCGTCATCGAGGTCGACCTCGGCAGCGGCGACGCGACGGCGCGGGCGTGGGGCTGCGACCTGTCGAAGGAGTACGTCCGGATCAACGCGGAGTACACGACGTGAGGAAGAAGGACGCCGCTTCCCGCGAGGTCGTGGTGCTGAAGATCGGCGGGTCCGTCGCGGCCGAGATGGACGCCGCCGTGTCCGCGGTCGTCGCCCTGAGCGACGCGGGCAGGCCGCTCGTCGTCGTGCACGGGGGCGGCCCGCTCATCGGCGAGTGGAGCGAGCGCTTCGGCCTCGCCACGCGGTTCGTCCGCGGGCTCCGCGTCACCGACGAGCCCACGCGCGACGTCGCGCTCGCCGTGCTCGCGGGCCTCGCGAACAAGACGCTCGTCGCGGCGCTCGTGGCGCGCGGCGTGCCCGCCGTCGGCCTGTCCGGAGTGGACGGCGGGATGCTCCGCGCCGAGCGCGAGGACGCGGCGCTCGGCCTCGTCGGGCGCGTGACGATGGTGGACAGCTCGCTGCTCGAGGACCTCGTCGTCGGCGGCCGCGTCGCGGTCGTCGCGCCCGCGGCCATCGGGCCGCAGGGCGAGATCCTCAACGTGAACGGGGACAGCGCGGCGGGAGCGATCGCCGCGAGCCTCGCCGCGCGCCTCCTCGCGTTCGTCACGGACGTCCCCGGCGTCCGCGCGCGCGACGGCCGCGTGGTCCCGACGCTCGACCGCGACCGCGCGAAGGCGCTCGTCGACGACGGGACGATCGAGGGCGGGATGCTCCCCAAGGTGGAGGCGTGCCTCGTCGCGGCGGCCGCGGGCAGCGACGCCGCGATCGTGTCGCTCCGCGAGGCCGACGCGGTCGAGCGCGTCCTCGGCGGCGACCGCGTCGGCACCGTCTTCCCGGCGGAGGCGCTGTGAAGGCGCTGCCGCGCTCCGACCGCGCGAGGAAGCACCACCGCCAGCAGACGCTCCTGCGCCTCGTGACGGACCGGCAGATCGCGACGCAGGAGGAACTCGTGCGCGCCCTGCGCGGCGCGGGTTTCCGCGCGACGCAGGCGACGGTCTCGCGCGACATCGTCGAGCTCGGCCTCGCCAAGGTGGCCCGGAGCGGGGCGCACGTGTACGCGGCGCCCGACGTCACGCCCGGGGGCGGGCCCGACCGCCTGCGGCGCTTCTGCGAGGACTATCCCGTGCAGGCCGCGGTGAGCGGGACGCTCGTCGTGCTCCGCTCGCTCCCCGGCACGGCGAACGCCCTCGCGGCCGCGATCGACGCGGCGCGCTTCCCGGACGTCGTGGGCACTCTGGCGGGCGACGACACGGTGTTCATGGCGGTCGCGCGCGAGCGCGAGACGCGCGGCGTGCTGCAGCGGCTCGCCGGATACGGAGTGATGGAGGGAGCACAGCGGTGAAGAGCGACAGCCTGGCGGGCCAGACCTGCGTCCTCGCGTATTCGGGGGGCCTCGACACGTCCGTCGCGGTCGCGTGGCTGCGCGAGACGTACGCGCTCGAGGTGGTGACCGTGACCGGCGACCTCGGCTCGGTCGGTGACCTCGACCAGGTCCGCGAGAAGGCGCTGCGCGGCGGCGCGCGGCGCGCCGTCGTGCTCGACGCGCGCGATCTCTTCGTCCGCTACTTCGTGTGGCCGGCGCTCCAGGCCGGCGCGCTGTACCAGGGGCGCTATCCGCTCGCGACCGCGCTCGGGCGTCCCCTGCTGGCGAAGCTCCTCGTCGACACGGCGCGGGAGGAGGGCGCCATGTACGTCGCCCACGGCTCCACCGGCAAGGGGAACGACCAGGTCCGCTTCGACCTCGGCGTGGCCGCGCTCGCGCCGGACCTGAAGGTCATCGCCCCGCTGCGCGGCGGCATGAACATGACCCGCGAGGAGGAGATCGAGTACGCGAAGGAGCGCGGGATCCCCGTGCCCGTCACGAAGAAGAGCCCGTACAGCGTCGACGAGAACCTGTGGGGCCGATCGATCGAGGCGGGCGTCCTCGAGGATCCGTGGACCGCGCCCCCGCGCGACGTCTTCCAGTGGACCGTCGACCCGGACGAGGCGCCCGCGCGGGCGCAGGAGATCGTCATCGCCTTCCGCCAGGGCATCCCCGTCTCCCTGGACGGCGAGGCGAGCGACGGCGTCACCCTCATCGAGAAGCTGAACGCCATCGCCGGAAAGCACGGCGTCGGCCGCATCGACCAGATCGAGGACCGGCTCGTCGGCATCAAGTCGCGCGAGATCTATGAGGCGCCCGCGGCCGTCGTCCTCCACGGCGCCCACCGCGCGATCGAGGACCTCACGCTCTCCAAGGACCAGCTCCGCACGAAGGAGCGCATCGCCCAGGAGTACGCCGAGCTCGTCTACAACGGGCTCTGGTTCAGCGCGCACCACCAGGACCTCGCCGCGTACGTGCACAGCACGCAGCGCTTCGTCACGGGCGAGGTGCGCCTCCGCCTCCACCGCGGCACCGCCACGGTCGTGGGCCGCCGTTCCGAGGACGCGCTCTACCAGATGGCGCTCGCCACCTATGGCAGGGGCGACACCTTCGACCACAAGGCCGCCGAGGGCTTCATCCGGGTCTTCGGCCTCTCGCTGCGCAACCAGGCGCGGACGCAGGCGCTCTGGTCGGGCACCGGGTCACTGCCGCTGAGGCTGCCCGACACGGTCTCGCGCCCCTCACGCCCCCGCCGAAACCCCCTCGACTCGCCTGGTCCCGCCGCCCTCCCTACGCCACCATCCACCGGGGTCGGTGACCGCGTGAAGGGGCGCTCCGGTCGGGCGGTCCCCCAGGCTCGCGGGGGCCCTCGGCGGGGGCGTGCGGGGCGCAAGTGACGGATCTGTGGTCCGGGCGGTTCGAGAAGGGCCTCGATCCGCGGATCCGCGCGTTCACGTCGTCGCTCGACCTCGACGAGCGCATCGCGCTCATCGACGTGCGCGGGAGCATCGCGCACGCGCGCATGCTCGGAAGGCAGGGGATCGTGACGCAGGCGGAGGCCGACGCGATCGTCGCGGGCCTCGAGCGCATCGCGGACGAGATGCGGAAGGGCGCGTTCCCGTGGCCCGCCGACGCGGAGGACGTGCATTCGGCGGTCGAGCGCTTGCTGCGCGAGCGCATCGGCGACGTCGCCGGCAAGCTGCACACGGCGCGCAGCCGGAACGACCAGGTCGCGCTCGACCTGCGCCTCTTCGTGCTCGAGCTGCTCGGCTCGCTCGACGGCGCCGTCGTCGCGCTCGCGACGGCGCTCCTCGACCGGGCGGCGGACGAGGTGGGCACGGTGATGCCGGGGTACACGCACACGCAGCGGGCGCAGCCGGTCTCGCTCGCGCACCATCTCCTCGCGCACGTCGAGGCGCTGCGGCGCGACCGCGAGCGGATCGCGCAGTCGCGCGCGCGGACCGCGGTGTCGCCGCTCGGCGCCGCCGCGCTCGCCGGCTCGCCGTACCCCATCGACCCATCCGCGGTGGCGGCCGAGCTCGGCCTCGCCGCGACGTCCCGCAACAGCATCGACGCCGTGGCGGACCGCGACTTCGTGGCGGAGCTCGCGTGCGTGAGCGCGCTCGCCGCGATCCACGCGTCGCGCCTGGCGGACGAGGTCGTGCTGTGGACGACGTCGGAGTTCGCGTTCGCCGAGCTCTCCGACGAGCACGCGACGGGGTCGAGCATCATGCCGCAGAAGAAGAACGCCGACGTCGCGGAGCTCGTGCGCGGCCGCGTCGGCCGCGCCATCGGCGACGTCGTCGCGATCCTCACAATCCTCAAGGGGATCCCGCTCGCGTACGACAGCGACCTGCAGGAGCAGCGCGTGCCCCTGTACGACGTCGCCGCCGTCGCCCCGGCGCTCGAGGCGCTCGCGCTCCTCGTCCGCGGGCTGCGCTTCGACCGCGCGCGCATGCGCGCGGCGACGGAGCGGGGGATGCTCACCGCCACCGACCTCGCCGACCATCTCGCGCGCCGCGGCGTCCCGTTCCGCGAGGCGCACGAGGTCGTCGGCCGGATCGTCCGCGAGCGCCTCGCCGCGGGCCGCGATCTCGCGGGGCTGACGCTCGAGGACCTCCGCCGCTACGACGCGCGCTTCGAGGCGGCCGCGCTCGAGGAGATCGACCCCGCCCGGTCGATGGCCGCGCGGCGCTCTCCCGGCGGCACCGCACCCGAGCGCGTCCGGGAGGCGCTCGCCGAAGCGCGCGCCGCCTTCGCGGAGCGGTGATGCCGGCCATCGGGATAAGTCCGATGCGCGTCCGCGACGTCGACGCGGCGCTCGCGCTCATCAACGCGTACGCCGCCGAGGACCGCATGCTCGAGCGCACGCGCGACTTCCTCCTCGAGCACGTGCACGACTTCTTCATCGCCGAGAGCTCCGATGGGTTCGAGGGCTGCGTGGCGCTCGCGGTCCTCACGCCCGACCTCGCGGAGATCCGCTCGCTCGCGGTCCGCCCGCAGCCGAGCAGGAGGGGCGTCGGCCGCGCCCTCGTCGCCGCGTGCGTGGACGAGGCGCGCCGCCTCGGCCTGAAGCGCGTCTTCGCGCTCACCCTCGTCCCGGAGTTCTTCGAGAAGTGCGGCTTCACCGTCGTCAGCCTCGCGCGCCTCCCGGAGAAGAGCACCGCGGAGTGCCCGATCTGCCCCAAGCGAAGCCGCTGCGACGAGCAGGCGGTCCTCCTGCACATCGACGGGACGAAGCCCGAGCCGCTCCGGCCGGACGAGCCCGTGGGCTACACCGCGCTCACGGGCCGGTGACGCTCCGCGCGCTCGCGGCCACGTTCAACGCGATCGCGATGGTGGCGTACACGTTCGCGCTGACCGGCGGGTCGTTCGCGGACCGGTACGCGAACGTCGCGGTGTGGGGCTCGGCGGCGGCCGCCGTCGTCGCGGCGCTCACCGTCCTCGCGCCGCTGCCGGCGGCGCTGGCCTGGATGGCGATCGGCTACGTCCTGTTCGCCGCGACGTGGGGCGGGTCCGTGGGCCTGGTCCCGATCCTGCTCGCCGCAGCGTTCGTGCCGCTCGTGCCGCGTCCCCGCGGGTCGGCGCTGCTCGGTGTCGCCGTCGCGCTCGTGGCCACGATCGTCCTGCGCTTCCTCGTGTTCGGGCGTAGCCCCGCGGGCTGATCGCTACGATCGTCGTGGTGGCGCACCGCCCGACGATCCGCGCGGCGAACGGCGCCGTGGCCACGGGTCATCACCTCGCGACCGCGGCGGGGCTCGCCGCGCTGCGCGACGGCGGGAGCGCGGTCGACGCCGCGA
>Ga0194121_10010904_pt1 | contig 10936 bp, 11 predicted proteins | sample TA2MahCa50mmetaG_FD_148609 | JGI IMG/M metagenome (GOLD analysis project Ga0194121, IMG submission 148609) | Freshwater microbial communities from Lake Tanganyika, Tanzania - TA2015020 Mahale Deep Cast 50m | ecosystem: Environmental > Aquatic > Freshwater > Lake | place: Tanzania: Lake...
CACGTGGACGGCGTCGCCTTCCCGCCAGTCGTGGCGCACGCCGTCGATCTCGCTGTAGCCGCGGCCCTCGAGCACGTAGAGCATCGCCTCGGTGTGCGTGTGGCGATGGCTGCGGGTGCGCGGGGCCTCCTCGAAGACGTGCGTCATCGCCGCGGCCCGCGCGCGGAAGCCGTTCGTCTCGCTCGAGCTGCTCTCGCTGCCGCCCATGAGGATCCAGATCCCGCCGTGGCGGTGGGCGCCCTTGCCCTCCCTGCGGTGCCCGTGGCCCTCGAGCCGAAGCTTGCGCTCGTCGATGGCGTCCTCGATGTGCAGCGCGATGCGCCGCCCGTCGGGGTGGAGCTGGGACGTCTCGCGCGGGAAGCGCGCGGCGAGCGACCCGTCGTCGTGGCCGGCGTCCTCGAGCTGCTCGACGCGGCCGATGTTCGTCGCGAGGTCGAGGTCGTGCGTCACCGCCGACACGTACAGCGCCGGCTCGCCGCCGGTGTTCACGTGCTCGTGCTCGGCCGCGAACGGGATGTGGAGCGTCGTTCCCGCCTTCCAGTCGTAGCGCGCGCCGTCGATGACGCTGAAGCCCGATCCGCGCACCACGTGGATGGCCTCTTCGCCGTGCACGTGACGGCCGGTGCGCCAGCCTGCCGGGATCTCGGCGCGCAGCAGCGCCGTCCCCTGGGTGGGGAAGCCCGTGGCCTGGCCGATGAGCATCTGGACCCGCGCGTCCTGCCGCGTCGCGCTCCAGGGGGCGTCCGCCGCGCGCGCGACGACCGGCAGACGCTCGAGCGACGCGCGCACCCGGGCGCTCCGCTCGAGCCATGCCGCGTAGAAGTCGCCCGCCGAGGCCACCGACCCGACGTTAACCTGCTCGCGGGGGATGCGGACAGAACAGATCGAGCTCTGGAGCGACGGCGTCCGTCTTCGCGGCTGGCTGCACCTGCCGGACCGCGCGGCCGGACCGATGCCGTTCGTGGTCCAGGGGCCGGGCTGGCTCGGCCTCGCGGACGCGAAGCTCTACCAGCCGTACCACGAGGCGTTCACGAGCGCCGGCTTCGCCGTGCTCATCTTCGACTACCGCGGGTTCGGCGCGAGCGACGGCGACCGCGGGACGCTGTCGCCGCAGTGGCAGGTCGCGGACTGGCGCAGCGCGATCTCCCACATGCGTGGGCGGACCGACATGGATCCCGGCGCGTTCGCCATCTTCGGCAGCGGCGGCACCGGCGGCGGCAACGCCGTGGCGGTCGCCGCGCTCGAGCCCGACGCGCGCGCCACGATCAGCCAGGTGCCCGTCGCCGACGGCCGCGACTGGCTGCACCGGATGCGCTCGGAGGAGGAGTGGGCGGCGTTCCTCGCGAGCGTCGACGCCGATCGGCGGGTCCGCGCGCGCGGCGAGCCCGGCACGACCGTGCACCCGCGCGAGGGGATCATGGTCGAGACGGCGCAGCGGCGCGCCGCGGGCGTGAAGTCCGACGTGGACGCGCGCATCCCGAGCGCCGTGCCGCTCAGCGCGGCGCAGGGGATCCTCGAGTACCGCCCCATCGACAGCGCCGAGCGGGTGCGCGGCCTGCTCGTCATCGCCGTCGCCGACGACGCGGTCACGCCCACGGACCACGCCGTCGCGCTGTACGAGCGCGCGCGGGCGCCGAAGAAGCTGGTCATGCAGCGGAACACGACGCACTACGCCGCGTACAAGCAGAATGCCGCGCAGGTCATCCCGATCATGGTGGAGTGGCTGCGCGCGCACGTGGCGCGCGCGAGCGACATCGAGATCCGGGCGGAGGCCGCCGCGAGCGGGTCGGTCGAATGGATCGACGGGGGGAAGGCATGAGCGATCTGGTCATCCGCGGTGCCGATGCCGTGCTCGAGGACGGGCGCCGCCGCGTGGACATCGCGATCGACGGCGAGCGCATCACCGCCGTCACCGAGGCGGGGAAGGGCCCGTCCGCCAGGCGCGAGATCGGCGGCGACGGCCTCACGGCGCTGCCGGGGGTCATCGACATGCACTCGCACCACCGCGAGCCCGGGTTCACGCACAAGGAGGACCTCGTCACGATCGGCCTCCAGTGCGCCGCGGGCGGCGTGACGACCTCGGTCGCGATGCCGAACGTCAGCCCGCCGCCCACGACGGCGAAGGACCTCGACGGCATGCTCGAGATCTACCGCCGGCGCGCGATGGTCGACTGGAACGTGAACGCCTCCGGCGTGCAGCTCCCGGAGATCCCGGAGCTCGCGAAGCGCGGGATCCTCGCGTACAAGATCTTCATGGTCGTGGACACGGGCCGCTCGTACCCGCACATGCCCGGCATCGGCCTGCACGAGCACGGCGAGCTCTACGAGCGGATGCTCGCGGTCAAGGCCACCGGCCTGCCCCTCATGGTCCACCCGCACGACCAGTCGCTCATGGACGCCATCGAGAAGGCGTATTGGGCGCGCGGCGAGCGCGACTTCCGGGCGTACGCGAAGGCCTATGCCCACGACGACGGCGTCATCTGGGACACCGCGGTCGGGGTGCTCCTGCGGCTGCAGGAGGCCACGGGCGTGCGCCTTCACCTCCTCCACACGCAGACGCGGCGGGTCGTCGAGATGCTGCGTGCCGCGAAGGCCGCGGGCCGGACCGTCTCGGCCGAGGTCAACCCGTGGTGCTTCTGGCTCGGGAACGACTGGGCGAACATCGAGCGCCTCGGCTCGTACGCGCTCTCGTACTACGTCGCCCCGCACCACGCCGAGGCCGTGTACGAGGGCTTCCGCGACGGGACGGTCGACATCATGGCGACCGACCACGCGCCGCACCTGCGCGAGGAGAAGGAGCCGGGCCGGACCGACGGCTGGAAGGCGCACACCGGCACGCCGTCGACGCAGTTCTACCTGTCGTTCCTGCTCACCGACGTCGCCGCGGGCAAGGTCTCGCTCGAGCGCGTCGTCGACGCGACGGCGACGCGCCCCGCGAAGCTCTTCGGCCTCTACCCGCGCAAGGGCGCGATCCGCAGCGGGGCCGACGCCGACATCGTGCTCGTCGACCTCGCGGCCACGCGCGCGATCACCGACGCCGACGTCCTCAGCAAGTGCGGCTGGACGCCGTACGCGGGGAAGCGGGTGGCGGGGGTGCCGGTCCACACCATCCTGCGCGGCAGCGTCATCTACGACGACGGGAAGCCCGCGGTGCGCGAGGGCTTCGGCAAGCAGGCGGTGAGGGTGGCGTGACCGCGGCGACGTACCGCGTCATCAGCGCGCGCGTGCGCCACCAGCGCGATCCCCTGCATCGCTGGTACCGCCGCAACGAGCCGACGGTGCTGCGGGTCGCCGGCGTCGTCGCGTTCTTCGTGCTGTGGCAGGTGACCTCCGACGTCGGGATGATCGACAAGTTCCTGTTCTCGTCCCCGCGCGACATCCTCGTCGCCGGCGCGCACGAGGTCACCCTCCCGCGGTTCTGGAACGACGTGCGCGTCAGCGGGGTCGAGCTCGGCGCGGGCACGCTCATCAGCGTCGTCATCGCGGTGCCGCTCGGGATCGCCATCGGCTGGTACCGCCGCGTCTCGCTCGCGGCCGACCCCTGGCTGAACTTCACGAACGCGCTCCCGCGCGCCGCGCTCGTGCCGCTCGCGGTGATGTGGGCCGGGCTGGGCATGGAGATGAAGACGCTCATCGTGTTCCTCGGCGGGTTCTTCTCGGTCCTGCTGCCCACGGTCGACGGCGTCCGCACCGTCGAGCGCCAGTTCGTCGACGTCGCGCGCTCGTTCCGCGGGAGCGACCTGCTCATCCTGCGCTCGATCGTGCTGCCCGGTGTCGTGCCGTTCATCGTGAGCGGGCTGCGCATCCTCGTCGGGCGCGTCCTCGCGGGCGTGATCATCGCCGAGTTCTACGCGATCACCGAGGGCCTCGGGGTGATGATCTACCGCGCCGCGAACTCGGCCGACCAGGCCGACCGCATGTTCTTCGGCATCCTCATCTTCACTCTGCTCGGCATCGTCGGGTACGAGGCCGTCGGCGTGCTCGACCGCTACTTCCAGCGCTGGCGTCCGGCGCTCGACACGGAGGAGGCTTGAGTGGCTGAGCTGGCACTGACCGCGCGCGGGGTGCAGATGGAGTACCGCGAGCGGCACACGACCGACCGGCTCCTGGCGATCGAGAACGTGGACCTCGACGTCGAGGAGGGCTCCTTCGTCAGCCTCCTCGGCCCCAGCGGCTGCGGCAAGTCGACGTTCCTGAAGATCGTGAACGGCCTGCTCCTCGCGACCGCGGGCGAGATCAAGGTGCGCAGGGCCGCCGCGAATGGACCCGAGAACGCCATGGTCTTCCAGGACGCCGCGCTCTTCCCGTGGTATTCGGTCATCGACAACGTCGCCTACGGCCTGATCTGCGGCGGTGTCCCCCGCGGCGAGGCGCGCCGGCGCGCCGGGCCCTACATCGAGCTCGTCGGCCTGAAGGGCTTCGCCGAGAAGTACCCGTATCAGCTCTCGGGCGGCATGCAGCAGCGCGCCAACCTCGCGCGCGCGCTCGCGGTCGATCCGCCGATCCTGCTGATGGACGAGCCGTTCGCGGCGCTCGACGCCCAGACCCGCGAGCTGATGCAGGCCGAGCTGCTTCGGATCTGGAACGCCGCGCGGAAGACCGTTCTCTTCGTCACGCACCAGATCGACGAGGCGGTGTACCTCTCGGACCGCGTCGTGGTGATGGCGGCGCGTCCCGGGCGGATCATCGCGGACGTGCGCATCGGCCTGCCCCGGCCGCGCAAGCTCGAGGTGAAGCGCACCCCCGAGTTCGCCGCGTACGAGGACCGCATCTGGGGCCTCATCCAGCATCCGCGGCCGACGAGCGTGGCGGCGACGACCGCGTGAGGCGGCTCATCCGGCCGTACACCACGGCCGAGCGCGTCGTCTACGGCCTTATCGGGTTCGTCGTCGTCGTCGGCCTGTGGGAGGCGGCGGTGCAGGGCGGGCTGATGCAGCGCTCGCTGCTCAGCACGCCGTCGCGCATCTGGAGCGTTGCCGTCACCGACTTCGGCACGGGGGTCATCTGGCGGCACATCTTCGTGAGCTTCCAGGAGTTCGCGCTCGGGTTCGCGGCGTCGCTCGTCATCGGCATCCCCCTCGGGCTCGCCATCGGATGGTTCCCGAGGGTCGACCACCTGCTGAGCGCGCTCCTCGCCGGCCTGAACGCGACGCCGAACGTCGCGCTCATCCCGATCATCGTCGTCATCTGGGGGCTCGGGCTCGAGTCGAAGGTGGTCGTCGTGTTCCTGTCCGCGTTCTTCGCGGTCATGGTGACGACGTACACCGGCATCCGCGCCATCGCGCGCCGCCACCTCGACATCACGCGCAGCTTCGGCGGGTCGCGCTGGCTCGCCTTCCGCACGGTCGCGATCCCGAGCACCGTCCCGTTCATGATCAGCGGCACGCGCATCGGGGCCGGCCGCGCGCTCGTCGGCGTCGTCAGCGCGGAGATCCTCGCCGCGAACGCCGGCCTCGGCTTCTACATCAGCCAGACGGCGACCTTCCTCGACACCGCGCGCGCGATGCTCGGGATCATCTTCTTCGGGATCATCGGCCTCGTCATCGGCGAGGTCATCCGCGTCCTCGAGCGCCGCTTCGACGCCTGGAGGCCGCAGATCCACTAGGCGCTAGTTGAAGGCGCTCCCTCCATCGACCAGGAGCGTCTGCCCGGTGATGAACTCGCTGTCGTCGGACATGAGGAAGGCGATCGTCCCGACGAGGTCCTTCGGCGTCTCGACCCGCTGGAGCGCCCGGACCTTCACCGGCTCGCTCCGCATCGCGATGGTCTTGGGATCGGGGTCCTCCTCCGAGAGCGTGCTTCCCGGGCAGACGACGTTCACGCGGATCCAGGACTGGCCGAGCTCCTTCGCGAGCGTGCGGCTGAAGCCGATGAGGGCGCTCTTCGACGCGACGTAGTGCGCCCGCGTCGGGACGCCGCGGAAGATGGTGCTCGACGCGATGTTCACGATGCTCCCTCCGCCATTCGCCTTCAGATGCGGGAGCACCGCCTTGCAGCCGTACCAGGTCGCCTTCGTGTTCAGGCGGAACGCCTCGTCCCACTCGGCGTCGGGGATGTCCTCGAAGGTGCACCGCGTGATCGGGACGACGTTCAGCATGCCGGCGTTGTTCACCAGGCCGGTGAGCCCGCCGAACTCGCGGGCGGCCTGGTCGACCGCGCGCCGGACCTGCTCGAGGTCGCGCACGTCGGTCCGGATGGCGATCGCGGTCCCGCCCGCGCCGCGGATCGCGCGGCAGACCTCGTCGTTCCGCGCGCCGTCGATGTCGAGCATCGCCACGTTCGCGCCGTCGGCCGCGAGGCGCTCGCTGTACGCGCGGCCGATGCCGTGCGCCGATCCCGTCACGACGATCGACTTACCGGAGAGGCGCATGGCCGTCGGACCTCCCGAACTGTTTGTCGCCGCGGAGGTTGCGCCGGATGAGGATCGCGACGCGGCGGTAATGCGTCGCGAGCTGGGAGACCGCGCGCTCGACGTCGCCCGCGCGGATCGCCTCGAAGAACGCCTCGTGGTGGGAGGGCGCGTGCTGGAGCGTGGGCCACCGCAGCGAGCGCGCCACCTCCTGCCGCAGCCGGGCGATGAGCCCGACGAGCCGCGGCCGGCCCGTGAGCGAGTACAGGCGGATGTAGAAGCGCTCGCGCGCGGCGAGCTGCGCGTCGCCCGGCGTCGCCTCCATCATCTCGCGGTACAGGCCCTCGAGCGTCCGCAGGTCGTCGTCGGTGATGAGCAGCACCGCGAGGCGCACGGCGTGCCCCTCGAGGAGGATGCGCAGGTCGTACACCTCCTCGATGTCGTCGGCGTCGAGCTCGGTGACGGCGAAGCCGCGGTACGGCGCCGACCGGACGAGGCCCTCGTATTCGAGCGCGCGCAGCGCCTCGCGCACGGGGATGCGGCTCGTGCCGAAGCGCTCCGCGAGCTTCTCCTGCCGCAGCTTCGTGCCCGGCGCGAGCTCGCCGCTGAGGATCGCGTCGCGCATCGAGGCGAGGACGACGTCCTGGGCCATCTGTTTCTCGCCGTTCCCTTCCGTCACGCGGAGCTATCGTATCCCGCTCCGGCGGGTCCGGGATACGGATCGGGCGATCGTGGGGACAATGGACGGGTGGCGGAGCCCTCGCGGCGCATGACCGACCGTCTCGGCCCGTTCCGCCATCGCCCGTTCGCCGCGTACTGGCTCGGCGGGATGGTGTCGAACTCGGGGACGTGGCTGCAGTCCGTGGCCGGGTCGGTCTACGTGTACGACCGCACCGGCTCCGCGCTCGCCGTCGGGATCCTCAACTTCGCGACGTTCCTGCCGATCCTGCTCTTCTCGGTCTGGGGCGGCCGGGTCTCGGACCGCTTCGACCGGCGCGCCGCCGTCGTCGTCACGCACGCGGCCTCCGGCGTGGCGACGCTCGCGCTCGCCATCGGCATCGCGCTCGGCATCTCGAGCGAGGTGCACGTCATCGCGACGGCATTCGTCCTCCAGACGGCCTGGGCCTTCGCGAAGCCGTCGCTGCAGGCGATGCTGCCCGACCTCGTGCCGCGACCGGAGCTCGAGGAGGCCGTCGGCCTGAACACGCTGCAGTTCATCAGCGGCCAGCTCGCCGGCCCGGTCACCGCGACGCTCATCCTCGCCACGCTCGGTCCGGCCTGGGCGTTCGGCGTGAACGCGGTGACCTTCCTCGCGCCGATCCTCGCCATGGCGTACCTCGCGCGGCGCGGGCTCGGCGGCGGCGCGGGCGCGGCGCGGCGGCGCGCCGCCGCGGCGAGCGGCGGCATCGTCGCGCACATCCGCCGCGAGCCGTGGATCGCGTTCGCGCTCCTCGTCGTCGTGTGCACGAGCGCGGTGTTCGAGATCATCCGCACCACCGCGCCCGTGCTCGTCTCGGAGCGGCTCGGGCTTCCCACGAACATGGCGGGTATCCTCGTGGCATCACAGAGCGTCGGGTCCGCCGCGGGCATAATCGCGTTCATCCCCCTGAAGCGCCGCGCGATGTCGCGATCCGTGGCATCGGTCGGCCTCGGCCTGCAGGCGATCGGGCTCATCGGCCTGAGCGCTGCCACCTCGCTGCCGACGGCGGTCGCTGCTGTGATCCCGATCGGGATCGGCTTCTCCTTCGCGTTCCCTGTCGTGACCGGCGCTCTGCAGGGTGAGGTGCCCGACGCGCTCCGGGGCCGCCTGATGTCGCTCCACCAGATGGCGCTGCTCGGGAACCGGCCGTTCACGGCGCTCGGGGCGGGCGCTCTCGCAGCCGCGTTCGGTGTCCCCGTCGCGCTGTTGGCCGGCACGGTGTTGCCGCCGATCGGGCTGTACGCGATCCGCTCCGCGTGGCGCCGCCTCGACGCACGCCCGCGGCTCGGCCCGGTCGCCGCGTCGGCGGGCGACTGATGCCCGTTCGCGTGCACGTCGACCCCGACCTGTGCATCGGCTCCGCCGAGTGCGTGCGCATCCTCCCCGAGGCCTTCCGCTTGGTGAAGGCGCGCGGCGTGAGCGTGGCGACCGACGCCGCTCCCGACGCCGGTCCGCAGCGGCTCGACGAGGCCGTGCGCTCGTGCCCGACCGGCGCGATCTCGGTCAGCCGCTCGACGCCCGGCGACCCGGACGACCGGCATTGAGCGAGGTCCTCACCACCCCCACCGCCACCGTCACGTTCGACCGCCACGAGGACATCCGGACGGCCCTCTTCGACCCGAGCCTCTCGCGGACCTTCGACCGCCGCTCGTACGACGAGGGGAACATCCGCGACGGGATCGTGAGCATCGCCCACGGCGCGGTGCACCGCGGCCGGCGCCGCGTGGAGAACGCGATGTTCCGCGCCGAGGTGCTCCGCCTCTACGAGCGCGACCTGTTCCCCGCGGTGATGGAGGAGCTCCTCGACGTGCTCATCGACCGCGAGCAGGTCGACCTGTTCGCGGTGGGCGAGCTCCTCAGCGTCGTGCTCGCGGCGCGGCGCGCGGGGATCGACCACGACCGCGGCTCGGTGGAGCAGCTGCGGACCCTCGTGCGCTACGTGGACGCCTTCTCGCAGGGCGCCGCGATCCTCGACGCGAAGGACCCCGACGCGGTCCGCGCGCTCGTGCGCGCGACGTACGCGGAGTTCGAGCGCGACCACGTGCGCCCCTCGTGGGAGCGGCGCGCGGCGCTCCTCGGCCGCGTCCGGGCGGGGGAGCTCCCCGAGGATGGGCTGCCGCAGGACATCCTCACCGTGCTCCTCCTCCACCGCGACGACCCGGCGATCGCGCTCGCCGACGACGGGCGCGTCGTGCGCGAGGTGGCGACGTATCTCCAGGGCGGGACGCACACGAGCGCGCAGACCCTCGTGAACGCTGTCGACCTCGTCTTCGCGAGCGCCGATCCCGCCGCGGTGCGCGACCGCATCGCCGCCGACACGCTCTATGCGCAGCGCGTCGTGCAGGAGACCCTGCGGCTCCGGCCGACGACGCCGAAGATCCGCCGGCGCGCGGAGGCGGACACCGAGGTCGCGGGCGTGCGGATCCCGAAGGACGCGCTCGTCGTCCTCGACGTCGCGGCCGCGAACCGCGACGCGCGGCTCTTCGGCGAGCGCCCCGAGGAGTTCGACCCCGACCGCGCCGTCGACCCGGCGGTGCAGCGCTGGGGCCTGTCGTTCGGCGCGGGGCCGCACCAGTGCCCGGGCCGCTCGGTGGGCGGCGGGTTCCCGGTGCCCGGCTCGTTCACGGTGGACGACGACCACGTGTACGGCCTCGTCGCGCGCGAGCTGCAGGCGGTGTCGCGGCGCGGCGTGCGACCCGACCCCTCGCGGCCCCCCGAGCGCGACACGCGGACCGAGCGCTTCACCCGCTGGTCCCGCTACTGGGTGCTCTTCGCTAGTGCGCCAGCGTCCACTCCAGGATCGCGCTGACGGTCTCCTCGGGGCACTGCCAGAAGTAGCCGTGCGCCGCGCCGGGGATGACTCGGCGCTCCGCGTCCCGGAGGTGCGCGAGCAGGTACTGGCTCTGGTCCCAGTGCGATCCCGTCCCCATCACGACCGTGTCGCGGTCGCCGATGAGCACGAGGGCGGGCGTGCCGATCTCGGCGAGGCGCTCCGCGGTCTGGTGCTCCTGGCGCGCGACGACGTGGCGCAGGTACGACTCGAGGTCCGGGCGGTGGTCCCAGAAGAGGCGCCAGAGGCGCTCGACGCGGTCCGGCCGCGCCCGCACGAACTCGGGCGTGAAGAACGTCGCCGCGATGTGCTCGCGCATGTACGCCTCGTACCCGTGCTCGACGAGCGCCTTCGCGGTGTGCACGGGGACGCCGCGCGTCACCGGCCGGTCGTCGCGGAACTGGCCCGGTCCGGTGGCGGCGAGGATGAGCGACCGCACGCGCTCCGGGCGCTCGAGGGCGATCCACTGGGCCACGCGCCCGCCCATCGAGTGGCCGAGGACGTGCGCCGCCGCGACGCCGAGCGCGTCCATGAGGCCGACGGCGTCGCGGGCGAAGAGGCGCGTCGAGAGGCGCTCCGCGGCCGCCGGCGTCCCTCCCGTCCCGCGGTGGTCGAACGTGAGGACGGAGTGCCGCTCCGCGAGGGGGCCGACGACGTCGTCGTCCCACGTGGCGCCGGGGAACCCGGTGCCGGCGATGAGGACCAAGGGCGGCCCGGAGCCCCGCAGGTCGCAGGAGATGGGCACTCCGCCGACGTCGACCCGCATCCGATCTGGCCGGATCGTAGACGATGTGGCCCGCTGCGCGTACATTTCCGTCACGGCCCCACGCGCCTCGCGGCCGGGGGGACAGAGGGGACTAGGTGTAGGAGGGACGAATGGACCGCGCGAAGATACTCGGTCTCATCGCGGCCGCGGGTCTCGTCATCGCCGCATGCGGCGGGACGACACCGGCGGCGAGCCCCACAGCGGCCGCGCCGACGCAGGCGCAGGCGAAGCCCACAGCGGCCGCGCCGACGCAGGCGCAGGCGAAGCCCACCGCGACCGCGCCGTCGGGCG
>Ga0194121_10010907_pt1 | contig 10933 bp, 6 predicted proteins | sample TA2MahCa50mmetaG_FD_148609 | JGI IMG/M metagenome (GOLD analysis project Ga0194121, IMG submission 148609) | Freshwater microbial communities from Lake Tanganyika, Tanzania - TA2015020 Mahale Deep Cast 50m | ecosystem: Environmental > Aquatic > Freshwater > Lake | place: Tanzania: Lake...
TGAGCGTGAAGGCTCGCCCGTCCCGGCCGGTGACACGGGAGCGAATCCGGTTGGAAAAGATGGTTTTCATGGATCGAGATGCGGTTTGTCGTTTGGTTACATCAGTTAGAAAAACTAATAAACCTATTAGGCATACTAGATTAACCTACTAATAAAGTCAACTATTAACAACGGTCACTTCAACCGTCATCCTCCGTGTTCCCAAGCACTTGCCTGTCTGCCGATTGCCACAAAAAGGCACAAAACCCACATGAACGACCCCGAAGCAGAATCAACTCCACGCTCCTCTTTGCGCCTTCTGTGCCTCTTTGTGGCCATTCATTGCTTCATTCTCGCGGCGCGTTTCTCGATGCGGCCGGGGTCAGATCTCACAATTCAACAATCTAAGAAGTAGGTTCAACCTCACGGGAGCAGGGTTCAGTGCGGCTGCCCAATGACAGCGCCGCCGGGCGTCAGCAGTTCGAGCGGTTAATGGAGGAGCGGCGGGCCGGGGCGACGGTAGTGTCAATGTGTGGGACTGACCCGTTTGCGACTGGTCGTAATCCGTTTTTCCGATGACTTGCGCCGGATCGTCGAGCGCGTAATTGAGCAGGAAGGCGCGATTGACGTGAACGTAGCGATGCCTCGAGTCCTTCACCCAAAACTGCACATCCTCGAATTGCTCGAACAGTTCGAGCAGCGGCCCGGGCACATGGCTGGCCAATCCCTCGCGCCCGCCTCCAGAGGTCTTGGGTGCGTGCGGTCCTCGGGATCTCCTGGCGTGGCGCTTACTCATTCAAAGTTGACAGCGGGTCTGGGCGGCGCACTCGTGGTTGCGCGCCCGCCCCCGCCCTTCAAGGTCTTGATTGGCCCTCCTGATCACTCGCAGGCGCCAGAGGCCGTTGCGGTCAAAAACATAAATCTGCTCGTCGCGAATCGCGCACGTCATCGGTTCGTGCAGGCCGGAGGCGAACCGCTTCCAGCGAATCGTTTCCAGCGAATCGCGCAGGCCGCGCACCAGCCACACATCGCCATCGAGCGTGACCACGACGCCCGTGCCGTCCTTGAGGAATTGGATGTCGCCGGGGCGCACGTTGCGCCGCCACGGGTTTGCCAGCGGCAATGCGATGGGGTCCACTCCTGCGTCCCTCGTGTTGGTGTTTCATGGAATCGGATCGCTCCGTCGGATGGTGATGCGGTTCTCCCACACGGCCTCGTCTTTCGCCGCGTCATAGACCAGGATGCGGTCGGCGCTGCCTTTGGCCGGCGGCACGTCCGGGTTCGGCAGCCATTTCTTGTGCTCGGCAATGACGTCGGCGTGCCCGGGTTTGCCGGCGAGGTTCGTCCATTCATTGGGGTCGGCCTGCAGGTCGTAGAGTTCCTCGCTGCCGTCGGCGTAACGGATGTAGCGCCAGCGCTCGCTGCGGATGCCGTGGTTGCCCTGGTTGTGGCTGGTGATGGCGGGGCGCTCGCGTTTCGTCGCGGCGTTCTTGAGCTGCGGCGCGAGGCTGATGCCTTCGAGGTCGTCGCGCTTCGCCGCGCCGGCGAGTTCGATGAGCGTGGGATAGATGTCGAGAAGTTCGGCGGGCTGGGTGCAGCGCTGGCCGGGCTTGACGCCGGGGCCGGCAAAGATGAGCGGCACGCGCGTGCCGTCGTCCCAGAGGGTGTTTTTGCCGGTGATGGCTTTTTCGCCAAGGTGCCAGCCGTGATCGCCCCAGACGACGACGATGGTGTTTTGCGCGTGGCCGGATTCTTCGAGCGCGGCGAGCAGGCGGCCGATCTGCGCGTCCACGAAGCTGGTGCAGGCGAGGTAGCTGCGGACGAGGTTGCGCCACTGCTTGTTTTCTTTGACCCACTTCAGCCGCGGCTCGGGCAGATGCCAGTGCAGAAACCAGGAGAAGCGTGGCGTGTCTTCCCGGTCGCTTTCCAGGATCTTCGGCAGCACGCTGTCGTCATCGGGATAGAGATCGAACCACTTCTGCGTCGCGTAACACGGCACGTGCGGCAGGAAGAATCCGGCGGCGATGAAGAAGGGCCGGTCTTTCGGCGCGGCCTTGATCTGCTCGACGGTCCAACTTGCGACCTGGTAGTCGCCCTTCGTCGTGTCGTCGTTGTCGGGCGGCCACACGCCCCAGTCCATGAGCGGATGATTGCCCATCGGAGTCGGCGGGATGAGCTTCTGGGGCGGCCTGGCACCGACGCCGCTGTAGGGCGCGGTGACTTGAAACTCGGGCGCGGCCTGCGGCGCGACGGCGGCCTTGGCTTTGCCTCTTGCTCCGCCGCCGCCGGCGCTGGTGCCGCCGTGATAGATTTTTCCCGTGGCGGCGGTGCGGTAGCCCTGCGCGGCGAAATGCTGCGGCAGCGAGACGCGGTCGCGCAGTTCAGGCAGCGCTCGCGGCGCGGGTGCGAGTCCGTAAATGCCCGTCGTCGTCGGGCGCAAGCCGAGCAGGAGGCTGGTGCGGGAGGGATTGCACAGCGGCGACTGGCAGTGCGCGTTGAGGAAGGTGGTGCCGCGCGCGGCGAGCTTGTCGAGGTGCGGCGTCTTCGCCAGCGGATGCCCGCCCATGTGGCCGATCCAGTCGTTCTGGTCGTCAATGGCGAGGAAGAGAATGTTCGGGCGTTGCGCGGCCATTGCCGAATGGCCAAGCACGAATACCGAATGCGCGAGCGCCAGGAGAATGAGACGTTTCATGGTTGGTGGCGATGCTGGATCACTGCGCTTGGGGTTGTCCTTTCGGTGGGTTCCTGGCGGCCCCGGGCTGGGGCTGGTCGGCGCGGGGCTTTTTGGCGAGTTCGGTGAAGCTGTCCGTCTGGCGCTGCCATGTCTGATTGAGCTCCTTCACTTTGTCCGGCATTTTCGGGGCGAGGTTGTGCTGCTCGGCGCGGTCGGTTTTCAGGTCGTAGAGTTCCCACGGCTCGCCCTGGGCGGCGACGAGTTTCCAGTCGCCCACACGCACCGCGCGATGCCCTTCGTGCAGCCACCACAGGCTGTCGCGGGCCACCGCTTCGTCCTTCGCCAGGGCGGGCACGAGACTGCGGCCGGGCGCGGACGGCAGCGGCTCGCCTTTCCACTCCTTGGGCGCCGCGAGACCGGCGAGTTCGAGCGCGGTGGGCACGAAATCAATGACGTGCGCGGGTGTGCGGCGCAGTTCGTTTTTCGCCGTGATGCCCGCGGGCCAGTGCACAATGAGCGGCGTCGCGATGCCGCCTTCATGCACCCATGATTTGTGGCGGCGATGCGGCGTATTGCACGCGCTGGAAAACCCGGGGCCGAGGCACAGATACGACGCCGCGCTGCCCGGCGCGGCCTGCGGGTCGTGGCCGCCGTTGCGAACCATGATTTCGGCGCTGGCTCCGTTGTCGGAAGCGAAAAAAATGAGAGTGTTTTCAAACGCGCCCATGGCCTTGAGCTGCGCGATGATGCGCCCGATTTCGCGATCCATGCGGTCCACCATCGCGGCGTGGATGGCCATCTTGGTGGCCTGGAAGCGGCGTTGTTCGACGGTGAGCTCGCTCCAAGGAAGCGGGCGGTTTACCTCGCCGGGGCCGAGCTTCTCCATCGCGTCGGGAAAGGCGTACGGCGGCCCCACTTCGCGCTCCAGCGGCGAGAGCGTCGTCGTCGTGATGCCCATTTCCTTCTGCCGCGCAAAACGCGCTGCGCGCATCGCCTCCCAGCCATTGAGGTACTGGTCGCGATACTTCGCGATGTCCTCCGGCAGCGCGTGCAGCGGAAAGTGCGGAGCGATAAAGGCGATGTAGTGGAAGAAGGGTTTGCCCGCGTGATTCGCCGCGTGGTCTTTCAGGCACTCGATGGCGTGGTCGGCGGTGGCGATGGTGGCGTAGTAGCCTTTTTCGTCTGCCGGGGGAGTCACGGGCCGGTCGTCAATGGTATTGCCCTTCGCGGTGAAAAAGTTGCCCTGGTTCTTCATGTCGAGCGAGCGGTCGAAGCCGCCGGCCAGCACCGGGCCGTCAATGTGCCACTTGCCGCTGTGATAGCTGCGATAGCCGGCGGGCTTCAGAAACTCCGGCAACAATCGCGCCCAGGCAGGCCGCACACCCTGAGCGCCGCCTGCCACGTCGGGCAGTTTGTCGCGGTGAATCTGCTGCGCGTAATACCCGGTCATCAGCGCACCGCGCGTGGGCCAGCAGCGCGCGGTGTTGTAGAACTGGGTGAAGCGCACGCCGCCCTTTGCCAGGGAATCGAGATGGGGCGTCGCGATCTCGCCGCCGTAGCAGCCGAGGTCGGAATAGCCGAGGTCATCCGCAAGGATGAAGACGATGTTGGGCCTTTCCGCCGCGGCGAGCGGGCCGCCGAGCAAGGCCAGGAGGACCAGTGAACGTAGGATGGAGCGCATCATTGTCTTCGGTGGTTCAACGGATTTTCTGGTCGGGCAGTTCGGACTTGATGCCTTCGTCGAGCGGCATCTTGTCGTTCTCGGGGGTGAGGCCGACCTTCTTCATCGCGCGCAACAGCCCGCCCTGCATGTCTTTCACGACGCCGGCGTATTTGGGATTGGCGGCGAGGTTGTGGCGCTCCTCGGGATCGAACTCGATGTTGTAAAGCTCGGCGGGATGGCGGTCGGGGCCGCCGTCGCCGTGCGGGCTGCGGGTGTATTTCCAGGTCTCGGTGCGGACGCTGCGGACATTCGGGGTGTAGGGGAACTGTTTCTCGTAGTTGTAATGGTAGAGGAAGGATTTGCGCCAGGAACGGTCGCCGTGCTGCACGAGCTTCACCCAGGACTTGCCGTGGAGGTTCTTCAGCGCCGGTGCGCCGCAGAGTTCCAGGAGGCTGGGGGCCATGTCCACGGTGAGCACCTGCTGTTCGACGATTTTCGGCTGCTCCGATTTCACGAGGCCGGGGAAGCGCACGATTTGCACGATGCGGATGCTTGGCTCGTGCGCGGTGCGCTTGTCCACCATGCCGTGCTCACCATTCAGAATGCCGTTGTCGCTCATGAGGACGATGATGGTGTTGTCCAGTTCGCTGCGTGCTTCGAGCAGGGCATAGAGTCGGCCCACGCTGTCGTCCACGCTTTGCAGAGTGCCCCAATAGGCGCGGGTCATGGCCTCGAAGTCCTTCACAGCCTCGGGGGAATCGTCCGGGAACTTTTTCCGCCACTCAAAAAGCGGACCGTAAATGCCGTGCCAGGTGTAAAGGCGCTGCTTCATCCACGTGGGCTTGTCGTCGAGCATGAAGGCCGTTTCGGGATACGGCACGCGCACCTTCTCGAAGGACTTCTCATACTTCGGCTCGGGGAAGTAGAAGCTGTGCGGCGCCTTGTGGCCGACCATGAGGCACCAGGGCTTGCCGTCGCGCGGGCGCTTGAGCCATTCCTCCGCCATATCGGTGACGACGGTGGTGTAGTAGCCTTTCACGACCTCGTGCTTCGTGCCGTTGATGTTAAACTCGGTGTCGAAGTATTTGCCCTGCCCTTTGTGCGTGACGAACCAGTTGAAGCCAGGGCGCGGCTCGTCGTTGTTTTCACCCATGTGCCATTTGCCGAAGTAGGCCGTGTCGTAGCCAGCGGTCTGGAGGACGATGGGGAAGCTTTTCAAGTTGGCGGGATACTCCGTGAAGTTGTTCACCACGCCGTGGGCGTGCGCGTAGAGGCCGCTGAGAATGCTCGCGCGGCTGGGCGAACAGAGGGAGGTCGTGCAGAAGGCATTCTTGAAATACACACCCTCCCTGCCGAGCCGGTCCATGTTCGGCGTCTTGAGATGCTTGCTGCCGCCGAGGCCGATGGCGTCCCACCGCTGATCGTCGGTGAGCATGAAGAGGATGTTTGGACGCTTCGCCTCGGCGGCGGTGGCGAGGCTGCCGGCGAAGGCGAGTAGTGCGAGGAAGAGGAGTTGTTGCATAAGGCGGCGATGCGGAGTATTGCGCCGGTGCGCTATTTTGACAGCAATTATTGCCACGGTGTCGCGCCGCCGCGCTGGATGTGCTGGCGCAGCGCGGTGCCAAGTTCGTTGACGAGTTTCTTGTTCGTGGCCGCGAGGTTGTTTTTCTTCTGCGGGTCGGACCTGAGGTTGTAGAGTTCCAGTGGACTGAACGGGTCGTTCTGCAGCAGCTTCCATTCGCCGCGGATGAGGGCCTCGTAGCTCTTGCCGCCATACTGCGGACTACCTTCGCGCCGGACGAAGTAGAGGTCGCGCGGCGCGGTGATCGTGCCGTTTTTGAACAATGGAACGAGGCTGCCAGTCTACCTGCCGGAGACGGCTGCGGGCCAGCTCGAAGGCGCCACTGGCATTTCGCGGCAGGCTGAGCCGCGGCTGCCCTAGCCGATGATGCCGAGTGGCTCCGGGGAGGCGGCGCTGTCGGCAGCGTGGGAAGGATTTGGCCGGAGCATGCCTGCGTTGGTCAGAGGTCGCGAGTGGTCTTGGTGGCGTGGTTCAAAGTAAGGCGTTGGTTAAGAGCGTGTCCGAAAATTCCGCGGGATCCTGTTTTCGCGCCAAAGGCCGGATGGCGAGGCGTGACGAAGGAGAATATCCTCCCTGGATCTTCGACTGAGGAGCAACGAAGCCAGGCGGCCTTTGGCGCGAAAACCCTCCGGGCGGCGGGTCTTTTGTCCGTGGCCTGCGTTGGCTCGGTCCTTACAGCCCGCGTTGGGGATGCTCGGACCTCGCCGCCTTGGCCACAGCCAAAATCCCTCGCCGCAGGACCCCGCGCAATTTTCGGACACGCTCTAAGGAGCGGTGAACGTGCGCCAGGCGGCCGTTGGCGAAGCTTCCGAACCCGCGTGAATCACGGCGCCGAAGCGGACACGGAAATCCTCACCGCGCTTCACGGTCACGGCGCTCTTGTCGCCCTGCTTCATGGCGGCGCGGCCGAACGGATTCGCGACGAAGACGCCGTAGTCGCGGTTGTGCCACCAGCTCGGGCGGAAGTTCATCGGGTCCGCCAGCAGCGTGATGCCGATGGGTTTGCCGTCCATTGTCCCGGAGTAATCGCACCAGTCGGCGGGCTGGCCCCAGGTGTTCTTGGCCGACTTCAGTCCGGCGCTGCTCGTGATGACGCCGCCGTTCTTTTCGGTGATCGCGGTCGCGACGCGCGCGCCAAAACCCATTTCCTCCTGGTCGCCGAAAGTGAAGTCACCGTCTTCGGAACGGAACGTCGCATCCCACGTGAGCAGCCAGGCGTTGGTTTGCGCCGTGAGCACGAGGCGATTGGTCAACACGCACAGCGTCCGGCCTTCGGCGGTCCGCAGGCGGCACTCGGTGGTGAAGGCCAGCCGCCCATCGCGCACGACGGGCGGTTCAGTGAACCGCACATGCTCGATGCGTCCCTTGTTGCGCCAGAAATCGGCATTGCTGATGTCGCCGAACGCGAGCCAGACGCCGGGATGCATGGTGTCGTGGTCCGTGGCATCCACGCCGGCGACGGGCGGATGATTCCGCGTGACCTTCGTTCCGCCGGGGGCATGAACGTTCGCGAAGTAAGGCCGGAGAATCTTCTCGTCGCGAAACACGAACTCTCCGACAGGTTGGCCGCCGTCCGCGATGACGAGCCGGTCAGGCTGTTCGGTGAAACGGAAGCCGTCGCCCTTGGGCCATCGAGTCGGCGCAGCAGCGTTGGCAACGGAGCGCCGGGCATCGCTCGGCACGGTTGACGCACCAGAAACTTCCGGCCGGGCAATGCCCGTCCGTCCGGCTTTCTGCGCCAGCAGATACGCGGTGACGTCGGCCGCGTATTGCGGTGTGAGCAACGTGTCGTAGGCCGGCATGGCCGAAGTGGCGGCGGTCTTGCGCGACGTGATCGCCGGTTTCGGGATGACCTGACGCTGGCCCGTCGCGAGCCCCAGCGTGAGATTGAGTCCGCTTTCTTCCAGCAGGATGCCGGAGAATTCCGCGTCCGCGGTCTCCACTGTTTGCAGGTTGAAGCCCTCGGTGATGACGGCGTTGGGTTCGAGCATCGACTGGACGATATGCTTCGCGGTGGCGCGATCCCCGAGCGCGGCGAGGTCGGGGCCGAAGCTGTTGCCGCGTTCGCCCACTCGATGACAATTGAAACAGCCGACGCCACCCCGCGCATGGAAGAGCCATTCGCCGCGATCTCGATTGCCCTGCGGAAGCGCGGCCAACGCCGGATCGAGGGCCGTCGCACCGGACGGCGGCGTCAGCGGGAGCGGTTCGAGGACGACGATGTAGTTGCCCTTGCCGCCGGATTTGCCGTCGTCGGTGTTGCCGCCGAGTTCAACGCGCCCCGCCGGAAATTCGCGCGTGTAGAGCTGGAAGGTCCAGTGATCGGCGCGAATCGTCTGTGCCGTACGCTGGAACTGTTCGCGCAACCACGCCGGCACTGCGACCGCGCGGGCGTCGAAGGCGACGTGAACGCGCACCGGCATGAGCGCCTCGAAGCTCAGGCAGCCATCGCCGCGCGAGCCGTCGTCGTTGTTGGCGGTTTGGATGAAGTCCAGTTCCAGGAGCGCGGGAGGCACTTCCCTCAAGTCGTAGCTGCGATCCGTGTAGGGCCTTGCCCCGGGTCGCAATCCGCCCGCCGCGAGCGAATAGCGGGCTCCGCTCCGCGCCCGGATGTTTTGAGCGAGTCCAACGCGCGAAGCCGAAGCCGACTCGGCCGCGTCTGATGCCGCCGTATTCAAAGAGCGTCCTCGCATCACCACCGCTTCGCCGCCCGCGCCAGCCTTATGCAACCAGCGCGACGCGAGTTCCTTCACGCCTGGATCCGCATCTGAGGCGAGGGCTTCAACTTCCGGCGCCTTCAGCGCATGGGTTTCCAACAGTGCCAGCAGCGCCGCCTTTCGCACGCCAGCGCGCGCATCGGCGAGCAATGCCTTCAGCCCGGCAACGTCCTGCAAGCCGCGCAGGGTCTGCCAACCCGCGTAGAACGTGGCCGCGTCCGTTTCGGTGGCGATCCTGGCGAGCAGCGCGGGAACGGCGGAACGCTGGCGCGTCTGTCCGATGGCCTGAACCGCTTCGAATCGCAAGCGCGTCTCCTGACTGCCGAGCGTGTTCACCACCCCGATTGGCAACTCGCGACCGTCGCCGGCCTGGCGGATGCGATGGGCGAGAATGCGCAGCGACTGAACGCGGAGATTCAGCGAGGCGGCGGAGTCTCCGGCTCGCGCGGAGAACCATTCGTCAATCGTCCGGTCCTGCGGCGTCAGCCGTCCGAGCGTCCACGCGGTCCAGGTTTCGCGGGCCTCGTTGATCCCGCGGGTTCCCATCATCGAGAGGAGTTCGGCTTTCACGCTGGCGCCGCGGCGGACCAGTTCGTCCTGCGCGTCAATTCGCCACACCGGCAAGGGGCCGTAGAAATCTTCGACCAGCTCGGACACCGTCCATTGCGCGAGCAGCTTGCTGCGCTTGGGCGTCTGCCAGCGCGCGGGCAGCGACGATTTCGAAACGACGCGAAACACGCGACCTTCGCTCGTCATCTGGCCGTCCTTGTATTCCGCGCCGTAACCGCTGCTCCAGCCGAGAATCCACAACGCGCCGTCGGGTCCGACTTGGAGGTCCGTTGGACGGAACAACGATTTGCCGCCTTGCACGAATGGCTCCCACTCGCCCACCGGCCTCAGCAACGCGCCGTCCCATCGCGGCCGCCACACGAACGTCGTCTTGCGCAGCCAGTCGTTGATGAAGAACACGCCGCGATGCGACGACGGAAACTGCGGTGAGTCGCCATGGATGACCCCGGTGCCGGAGCCTTCGAACAACGGGCCGCTCACCGGCGCGCTCGGCGGGTGCGCGGCGGTGCCCCAGTGCGCGCTCCACGGATGATTCCAGCCGAAGTTTGCGCCGAAGAACGGCATGAAGACGCGGTCGCCGCTGGTTTGATCGTTGTCCGTGCCCAGCCAGTTGAAGCCCGTGTCGAACGTGATGTCCCATGGATTGCGCATGCCGCGAGAGACGATCTCGAGATTCAGTCCGCCATCGTCGCAACGAAGCACGCCGCCCTGGATCCCCCAATCGTCCGCTGGATCGTGATACGCCTTTTGATACTCGCCCTTCTTGAACGTGTGCGGCTCGGGAAAATCGGGTGTGCCCGCCGGCGCAGGCATTCCCCACAAATCGCGAAACGGCTTCGGGGCGATGCGGCCCGGCTGGGTCAGCCCTTTCGAGTTGCCCTTGCTCATGTAGAGCCTGCCATCGGGCGCCCAGTTCAACCCGTGCAGGCCGTGCTCCAGATTGCCGAGGTCGGTGTAGATGCGGACATACTCGTCCGCCTCGTCGTCGCCATCGAGGTCGCGGACGACCGTGAGATCGGGCGCATTGGCCACCCAGAGATCGCGCCCGTGCCAGGCCAGGCCCTGGATGGCATTGAAGCCGGTCGCGAAGGTCTTCGTGCGATCGGCTTTGCCATCGCGGTTGTCATCGAGCACGAGCACTACGCTATCGCCGGGGGTCTCGGGTTTGGGATTGCGATACTGCGGTCCCATGCCGACACAGAGACGTCCCTTCGCATCGAACGCCATCGAGCACGGCTGGCGCACGATCGGCTCGCGCGCGAAGAAGGAAACTTCGAACCCGGGCGGCACGGTGGGCAGCGCGTCGCGGTCGGCGTTCGGATCGACGAAGGCGGCGGTTGCCAGTTGGCAGGCCGCGCTCAGGAACGCGAGCCAGGAGGCAAAGCGGATGACTGCGATGACGTTCATCGTTGGCAGTGTGGAGGTTTGTTACCGGTCATGCGAGACGATTCAACGCTCAGAACACCATCCCCGGCATGGGCACACCCGTTCAGTGAATGTTCTCCGGTGGGAAAATCACGTTGGAATCTTCCCGCCATCCACTACCCTCATTGATCTCTTCTGCGGCATCGGCGGGTTTCGCATCGCCTTCGAGCGGGCGGGCGCGCGCTGCGTCTTCTCCAGCGACTGGGACAAGTTCAGCCGGCAGACCTATGCCGCCAACTTCGGCGAGACGCCGCATGTCGACATTCATTCCGTGGCCGTGGCCGACATCCCGAAGTTCGACATCCTTTGCGGCGGCTTTCCCC
>Ga0194121_10010912_pt1 | contig 10930 bp, 7 predicted proteins | sample TA2MahCa50mmetaG_FD_148609 | JGI IMG/M metagenome (GOLD analysis project Ga0194121, IMG submission 148609) | Freshwater microbial communities from Lake Tanganyika, Tanzania - TA2015020 Mahale Deep Cast 50m | ecosystem: Environmental > Aquatic > Freshwater > Lake | place: Tanzania: Lake...
CGATCCGGGTCGCCCGCAAACTTAAGGCCATCGATGTGATCGATGTGCTGTCCGATCTCTTCATCCTGCGCGGTGTGCCTGGCCACATCCGATCCGATAATGGCCCGGAGTTCGTTGCCAAGGCTGTGCAGGAATGGATCACAGCCGTTGGTGCCAAGACCGCCTACATTACGCCAGGCAGCCCCTGGGAGAACGGATACGTCGAGAGCTTCAACGCACGCCTGCGCGATGAATTGCTCGATGGCGAAATCTTCTACTCGCTGCGCGAGGCTCAGATCATCATCGAAAGCTGGCGGCGTCACTTCAACGCGATCAGGCCGCATGAATCGCTCGGCTACAAACCGCCTGCACCGGAAGTGTTCGTGCCTGCATTCGCCGCATGGCCGGCTGCGCTACGCCGATCGGCTTCGCCGGCCACGCTCCAACTAGCGCAACGGCCAACTCTGAACTAACATTCTATCTGGACCACTCGATGGGGGCCGATCACGATGGCGGCTGTCGCGCACATGACCCGCGAGCTCAGCACCGAATGGAGCAGCCGCGGCGTTCGGGTGAATGCCATCGTCTGCGGTCAGATCCTCAACAAGAGCCTCGCGCAGCGTATGGACGCGGATCCGGGTCTACGAAAGACCTTCCTGCGCGGCATTCCCGTGGGGCGGCTCGGGGTGAGCGAGGACATCAAGGGGATCGCCCTTCTGCTCGCATCGGACGCCTCGTCCTTCATGACCGGCGCACTGATCCCGCTGGACGGTGGCAACCTCGCCAAGAATGCGGGCGGGTCGCACCCGGGAATGCCGGAGTTCTGACGCGAGGAACGGCTGGGTGTTGCCGTTTGAGATGGAAGCAGTGCCAGATTCTGTCACAGACTTCTCTACGATCTCCAATGTCGAGGTGGCCAAAGTCGAACGTTTGCTCAACGCAAGACCTCGGAAATCCCCCGGCTTCCGCTCACCGCAAGAGGTTTTCGACTCCCTCGTTGGCTCCCAAATCTCTATGCACTGGCTACTTGAATCCGCGCCGGACAATTGTCAAACCGCAACCGACTAGTAAGGAAACGAAGTCATGATGCTTGCCATAACAATGGGTTAAAGGCAGGCCGGGCGATCGACGCCAAACCAGCCGAGCGCGGCTCGCCTTCCGGTCTAGAATGGCGCCCGCGACAGGCAGGCAGCTTCCGGAGACAGGGCGAATGAGCGTGCATCGTGGTCGCTTCCGCATCGGCTTCGACATCGGCGGCACCTTTACCGACTTCATCCTGTCCGACGCGAAGGTCGAATCGATCCGGCTGCACAAGCGCCTCACCTCGGCACCGGACCCGGCCGACTCAGCGTTGATCGGGCTCGAGGAGCTCGTCGCCATGGCCGGCATCCGCCTTGCGGACGTCGCCGAGATCGTTCACGGCACGACGCTCGTCACCAACGCCATCATCGAGCGCAAAGGCGCGCGCCTCGGCTTGCTGACGACCGAGGGTTTCCGCGACATCCTCGAGATGGGAACCGAACAACGCTACGACATCTACGATCTGTTCCTGCAGTTTCCTGAGCCGCTGGTGCCGCGCCATCGCCGGCTCGAGGTTCGCGAACGTCTCGACCGCGACGGGCGCGTCGTGACGCCGCTCGATGCCGATGACGTCCGCCGGGCGCTGACGCAGCTCGTCGGTGACGGCGCGGAAGCCGTCGCCGTCTGCCTCCTCAACGCCTATGCCAACCCGGCGCATGAGCAGCAGGTGGCGGAGATCGTACGCCGGCATTTTCCGCAGCTCCTCCTGTCGCTTTCGAGCGAGGTCGTCCCCGAGCTTGGCGAGTATCAGCGCTGCGCGACGACGGTGGCCAACGCCTATGTCCAGCCGCTGATGGCGCGCTACGTCGCGCGGCTGGAGCGCGAGATCGCCGCGCGCGGATTCAACGGCACCCTTCGCCTGATGCATTCGGCCGGCGGTCTTGTCTCAATCGCTACCGCCTCGGCGGTTCCCATCCGCCTGCTCGAATCCGGCCCTGCCGGCGGCGGTCTCGCGACCGCGCTCTTCGGCCGGCTCGCCGGCAAGAAGGATGTCATCTCCTTCGACATGGGCGGCACGACTGCCAAGGCCTGTTTGATCGAGAACGGCCGCGTCGACGTCGCGCCGATGATGGAAGCCGCGCGCGTGCACCGTTTCAAGCGCGGCTCCGGCATCCCGATCAAGGCACCGGTCATCGACATGATCGAGATCGGCGCCGGCGGCGGCTCCATCGCCCGCATCGACGATGTCGGCCTCCTCCGCGTCGGTCCGCACTCGGCGGGGTCGGCCCCGGGGCCCGCCTGCTACGGCCTCGGCGGAACGCAGCCCACTGTTACCGACGCCAATCTCGTGCTCGGCTATTACGATCCCGGCTTCTTCCTCGGCGGGCGCATGTCGCTCGACATCGCCGCTGCCCGAAGCGCGATCGAGACGGTGGCGACACCGCTCGGCCTCAGCATCGAAGCGGCAGCTGCCGGCATCCATGCCGTCGTCACGGACAGCATGGCGGCCGCCGCGCGCGTGCACCTGGTCGAGAAGGGTAAGGACCCTCGCGCTTTCGCCATGGTCGGTTTCGGCGGTGCCGGCCCGGCCCATGTGACCGGCGTCGCCCGCGCGCTCGGGGTCGGCGAGGTGATCGTGCCGCCGGCCTCGGGCGCCGCCTCCGCGCTCGGTTTTCTTACCGCGCCCCTCTCCTTCGACACGGCGCGCTCGCGCCTGTTCGAGTTCAGCGACGGCTTCGATGCCGAGGCGTTGAACGCGATCCTCGCCGAGCTCGAACGCGAGGGCCGCAAGCGCCTCACCGAGGCCGGGATCGCTGCGGCTGACATCCGCGTCGAGCGCTCGGCCGACATGCGGCTTGTCGGCCAGATGCACGAGATCGCGGTGCCGCTGCCGGACGGGCGCATCACTTCCGCCCAGCTCGGCACGCTGCGCTCAGCCTTCGAAGGCGTCTATACCGCCCGCTACAGCGAGGTGCCGAAGAAGGCTCGGTTCGAGGCGATAAATTTCCGGGTGCGCTGCACCGGGCCGGAACGCCATATCCAGCTCACCGGCGCGATCAGCGGCGGCGATGCTTCCCGCAAGCAGAAGGGCTGCCGCTCGGTCTGGCTCGGCGGTTCCTATCGCGAGGTCGCGGTCTGGGACCGCTATGCCCTGGTGCCTGGCGACCGCGTCGAAGGGCCCGCCATCGTCGAGGAACGAGAGGCAACCACCGTGATCGGTCCCGGTGACACGATCGAAGTCGATGCCGTCCGCAATCTCCGCATCCATGTCCGGGTGCCCGAGGCGCCGGCGGCGCGAATCACACCTGCGACCCCGATGGCCGAGGCGGTCCGCCTGATCGAAAGTGATCCTATCTCGCTCGAGATCATGTGGAGCCGCCTCGTCAACGTGACTGAGGAGATGTGGCTGACCGTCTGCCGTACCGCCTTCTCGCTCGTCATCTCCGAGGCGCAGGACTTTGCCTGCGAGCTGCTCGATCCGGCGGGCGAGACGCTGGCGCACAGCCCGCGCGCCATGCCGGTCTTCAACCTGACCCTTCCGCGCGCGGTGAAAGCGCTGCTCGCCGCGTATCCCGCCGCGACGCTCAAGCCCGGCGACGTCCTCATCACCAACGATCCCTGGCTTTGCGCCGGGCACCTCTTCGACATCGCCGTGGTCACGCCGGTCTTCCATGTAGGCCGCCTCGTCGGCCTCACCGGCACCGTCGGCCACGTCTCCGATATCGGCGGCACCAAGGACAGTCTCCGCGCCCGTGAGATCTACGAGGAAGGCATCCAGATCCCGCCGATGAAGCTCTACGAGGAGGGACGGCCGAACGAGACACTGCATCGGCTCCTCGCCGAGAACGTTCGCAACAGCCATCAGGTGCTGGGCGACCTCCAGTCGCTGGTCGTCGCCAATGCGCTCGGCGCGCAGCGGCTGGTCGCCCTGATGCGCGACTACGGGCTGCAGGACCTGCGGTCGCTGGCCCAGGTCGTCCAGGGCCGTTCGGAACAGGCGATGCGGGACGCGATCCGGGCGCTGCCCGATGGCGTTTATCGCTCGACGATCAGCAACAACCCGCTCGGCACCGTGATGACCTTCCCGGTCGAATTGACGGTGAAGGGCGACGAAATCCTCGTCGACTTCGAGGGAGCGCCGGCGCAGCTTGCGCAGGGCGGCCTCAACTCGACGCTCAACTACACCGCCGCGCATACGACCTATCCGTTGAAATGCATGCTGACGCCGACGGTGCGCGGCAATGCTGGATGCTACCGACCCTTCGCCGTCAAGGCGCCTGAAGGCTCGATCCTCAACTGCTCGAAGCCGGTCGCCGTCAATTTGCGTACGCGCACCGGATGGTATCTGGCGCCCAACATCTTCAAGGCTCTGGCTAGTGCCGCGCCGAAGCAGGTCCAGGCCTTTACCGGGCTTCCGGTCGCCGCCAACGTCTATGGCCGCGACCCCGGCGGGCGCACCTATTCCGACCTTCTCTTCATGGGCGGAGGCCAGGGCGCCTCAGCCCAGGGCGACGGCAAGTCCGGTCTGCTCTGGCCGACCTCGGCCGCCAACACCTCGATCGAGATGTTCGAAGCACGCACGCCGATGCTGGTGCTCGAGAAGGCCTACATCGCGGATTCCGGCGGCGCCGGGCGCCATCGCGGCGGCCTCGGTCAGCGCGTGCGTGTCCGCCGCCTCGTCCAGGACGGGCAAGCGACCTTGATGTCCGTCTACCCGGAGGGCGTCAGTCAGCATCCGGCCGGACTTTTCGAGGGCAAGCCCGGCGGCGACGCGCGCGGCCTCGTCCGCGATCCTGCCGGCGCCATCGTCAAGGATTGCGGGACCGGCGAGCTCGTGCAGATCGCGCTCCCCGATGAGATCGTCGAGATCGTGCTCTCCGGCGGCTCCGGCTACGGCGATCCGCGCGAGCGCGATCGGGCGAAGATCGAGCGCGACCTTGTTGAAGGCTACGTGACATCAGAGCAGGCTGAAAAGACCTACGGCTTTGACGGCCGTACCAGGGTTGCGGCCGAGTAGAGTGCGACTTGACTTCACAGGGAGGAACACCATGAGCGTAACTAGGCGTTCTGTGATCATCGGCGCGGGAGCTACCGCTGGTCTCTTGCCGTTGTCCCAGATGACCATGGCGCAGACGGGCGGTCGCAAGATCCTCATCATCGCCTCTGGCCAGGACATCCCCAATTTCGATCCGCATGTGGCGACCGGCTACTCGCCGGCTTGGCTCTTGCGCAATGTCTACGACAGCCTGGTGCGCACCGAAGGCAATCCGCCGAAGCCGGTGCCGGGCCTCGCTTCCTCATGGAGCGTCTCGCCGGACGGCATGACCTACACCTTCAAGCTCGACCCGAAGGCCAAGTTTCAGGATGGCACGCCGGTCGACGCCGCGGCGGTCAAGCACTCCTTCGATCGCATCATGCGACTTAAGAAGGGCAATGGCTGGATGGTGAATTCGGTCATCGGCCCGGACTCGATGAAGGTCATCGACGACAAGACAGTCTCGATCAAGCTGACCAAGCCTTTCGTTGCTTTTCTGCATGTGTTGCCCTGGCAATGGGTCGTCAATCCGAAGCAGGTCGAGGCGAACAAGGGCTCGGACGACGGCCAGGCCTGGCTCTCCAAGAACCTGGCGGGGTCCGGCCCGTTCCGGGTCAAGCGCGCCGAGCCCGGCAATCTCTACGAGCTGGAGCGCGTCGCCGACGCCTGGCAGCCGGGTGGCGGCAATCTCTCCGGCGCCATCTGGCAGATCGTGCGCGAGACCATCAAGCAGCGGCAGATGATCCAGGCGGGCCAGGTTCACATGGCCGCCGACCTGACCTCCGAGGACATGGACGCGCTCAAGGGCCGCCCTGGCGTCAACCTGGTGATCGAGCCGGAATTCCGCACCTTCTCGATCAAGATGAACACCGAGAACGGCCCGCTCGCCGACATCAACATGCGCCGCGCCATCTCCTACGCCTTCGACTATCAGGCGATGCTCGAGCTCGCGGGATATGCGCAGCTCATGGTGGGGCCGCTGCCGAACGGCATCTTCGGCCATGATCCGTCGCTGGCCGTGCCGCGCACCGATCTTGCCAAGGCCAAGGAGTTCCTTTCCAAGAGCAAGTCGCCCAATGGCGGCATCAAGCTCACGATGACGCATGTCACCGGGCTCGAGCAGCAGCGCCGCTGGAGCCTCGTCTTGCTCGACAGCCTGAAGAAGCTCAACATCGACCTCGACATCAAGCCGATGGTGTGGCCGGACATGGTGGCGCTCACGAAGACGCCGCAGACGGCGCCGGACTTCTTCCCGGTCTACCAGACCGCCAATTACGGCGATCCGGACAACATCGCTTTTGCCGCCTATCACTCGGCGAACAACGGCAACTGGCAGAACATGGTCTACAAGAGCGCCAGAGTCGACCAGCTGATCGAGCGCGGCCGCGCCGAGCTCGACGAAGCCAAGCGCGCCGCGATCTACAAGGAGCTGCAACAGGTCATCGTCGAGGATGCGCCGGACATCTTCGGCGTGCTCGAGAAGCGGAAGCTTGCGCTCAGGACCGACATCGAGAACTACAGGTTCACTCCGGTTGCCTCGAACGCAGTCGAGCTCTGGCCGCTGTCGCTGAAGGGATGATGTAGCAGCTCGAACGGTCGGCGCCGCCAGGTCTCGGCGCCGACCAAATTCCTCCGGATCGCATGCTTCCCTTCGTCATCCGCCGCTTCCTGCTGCTCATCCCGGTATTCATCGGGCTGTCGATGCTGGTCTTCGTCATCGGCCGGCTGCTGCCGGGCGACCCGGTACAACTCGCCGCCGGACCGCATGCGACGCGCGAGGAGATTGCGGCGCTCGCCGCCGAGTTCGGCCTCGACCAGCCTCTTCCCGTGCAGTATCTCGCCTATGCCAAGGGCCTGGCGATCGGCGACTGGGGCCGATCGATCCAGTCGCGCCAGCCGGTCATCGACGACCTCAAGACCTTCATGCCGGCGACGCTCGAGCTGGTGATCGCAGCGATGATCGTCGCCATCCTGATCGGCATCCCGACCGGCCTGCTTGCCGCGGTCTACCGCGACCGTTGGCCGGATACGCTCTCGCGCGCCGTCTCGCTCGGGGCGATCTCGATACCGCGCTTCTTCCTCGGACTCCTGCTGCAGCTCGCCCTCGCCATGTGGCTGGGATTGCTGCCGCTCGGCGGACGCCTGCCGATCACCGCCGAGCCGCCCCCCTTCCTCACCGGCTTCCTCTTGATCGACACGTTGGTCGCGCGCGACTTTTCTACCTTTTTTCTCGCTCTTCAGCACATGGCGATGCCGGCCGTCGCCCTCTCGCTCTCGCCGCTGGCGACGATCATGCGCATGATGCGGGCCTCGACGCTCGAGGTTCTCTCTCAGGACTATGTGCTAACGGCGCGGGCTCTCGGGCTTTCGCAACGCCTGACCATCTTCAAGTATGTGCTCAAAAACGCGCTGTCGGCGAGCCTCACGGTCATCGGGCTCTACTTCGGCTGGCTGCTCGGCGGCACGGTCCTGGTCGAGACCGTCTTCGACTGGCCGGGTATCGGGCTTTATGCCACGCGGGCGATCACCACCCAGGATTTCATGCCGGTCATGGGCGTGACGCTCTGCATCGGCCTCATCTTCGTCGCCGTCAACCTGCTGGTCGACCTTGCCTACGGGCTGGTCAACCCCAAGGTCCGGCTGTCATGAGCGTGGCCCCGCATGATTTCGGTGACTTCCCGCGCTCGGCGGCGGCTGCCCGTTTCGAGGCCTGGCGGCGGGCCTTCTATCGCTTCTCTGGATCGCGACTCTCGGTCATCGGCCTCGGCATCTGCGTGTTCCTCGTGCTGGTCGCGATCTTCGGCGAGTCCTTCGTGCCATATCCTCAGCATGTGACGGGCGGCATCGCACCGCGCGCGCGTTTCCTCCCGCCCTCCGCGACTCATTGGTTCGGCACCAACGAGCTGGGTCAGGACGTATTCACGCTCGTCGTCGCGGGATCGCGCGTCTCGCTCCTCTGCGGCTTCGCCGTCGTCTTCGCCGCCGCCGTCGTCGGTACGGTCTTGGGAGGCATCGCCGGCTACTACGGCGGCTGGACCGACGACTTGATCATGCGCCTGACCGATCTCAAGCTGACCATCCCGGGCCTTATCCTGGCGATGGCAATCGCCGCCGCCCTCGGCCCCGGCATCGTCAACATGATCATCGCTGTGTCGCTCTCATGGTGGCCCGGCTTCGCCCGCCTAGTGCGCGGCGAAGTCCTCTCCAAGAAGGAGGAGCTGTTCGTGCTCGCCGCGCGCGCGCTTGGCGCCAGCCATGCCCGCCTGATCTGGCGACATATCGTACCCAACGTTCTTGGCGCGATCGTCATCAAGATGTCGCTCGACATGGGCTTCGCCATCCTGACCGTCGCCGCGCTTGGCTTCATCGGCATCGGCGTCAAGCCGCCGACGCCGGAGTGGGGCTCGCTGCTGGCCATCGCCCGCGGCTATATGCCGGAGTTCTGGTGGACGGCGGTCTTTCCGGGGCTGGCCATTTTCCTTGCCGTCTTTGGCTTCAACCTGCTGGGCGATGGGCTGCGCGACGTGCTCGATCCCAAAGCGCGCCGATAGACGTGTATGGCGCTACTCGAGATCCGCAACCTGCACCTCTACATGCGCAGCTTCGAGGGCGACGCGCATGTGCTGAACGGCATCGACCTGACCCTCGAACGCGGCCGCATCCACGGCTTGGTCGGCGAGACCGGCTGCGGCAAGTCGCTGACCGGGCTCTCCATCTCACGCCTGGTGCCGAGCCCGCCGGCGCGCTATGCCGCCGGCAGCATCCGCTTCGATGGGCGCGACCTGATGGAAGCGAGCGAGGCCGAGATGCGAGCCTTGCGCGGCCGGCGCATCGGCATGATCTTCCAGGACCCGACGACAAACCTGAACCCCGCCTTCCGCGTCGGCGAGCAGATGATCGACGTGGCGCTCCATGCTGGCCAGGTCGATTCCGGCATTCTGGGCCTTGGGCCGGATGCGTCGCGCGCCGAGCGGCGAGCGGCGGCTTGCCGCCTCGTGGTCGAGATGCTGGGCAAGGTGGGTATTCGCGACGCTGCTGCGCGCGTCGACGACTATCCGCATCAGTTCTCTGGCGGCATGCGCCAGCGCGTTCTGATCGCTATGGCGCTGATCGGACGGCCGGACCTCCTGATCGCCGACGAGCCGACGACGGCGCTTGATGTTACCGTGCAGGCGCAGATCCTCCGCCTGATCCGTGACCTCGTCGATGAATTTCAGCTGGGCGTCCTGCTCATCACCCACAATCTTGGCGTCGTCGCCCAGGTCTGCTCGCAGGTCTCGGTCATGTATGCCGGCAGCACCGTCGAGGATGGGCCGACGCGCGCCGTCTTCAGAGCGCCCCGGCATCCCTATACGAAGGCGCTGCTGGCCGCCCTCCCCCGGGAAGGCCTTGCGCGCGGCGAGCTCAAAGGGCTCGCCGGATCGGTGCCGAGCCTGCTGACGCCGCCGCGCGGCTGCCGCTTTGCGCCGCGCTGCGTTCATGCGATCGACACCTGCCGTGAGAGGCGCCCGATAGCCGAAGAGATCCAAGCCGGACACACCGTGGCTTGCCTGCGGGCGGCGGAGCCGGTCGCATGAAGTTGCTCGCCATCGAGAGTGTCCGGAAGGTCTATCGAAGCACGGCACGATCGGCCGAGGTCGTCGCGCTCGACGGCGTCTCTCTCATGATCGAGCGTGGCGAGTGCTTCGGTCTCGTTGGCGAGTCGGGCTCCGGCAAATCGACTCTCTCTCGCCTGATCCTCAATCTCGAGGCACCGAGCTCCGGCCGCATCGCCTATGACGGGCGCGACCTGACCAGCCTCGGGCAGGAGGAAATGCGCCGGCTGCGCGCCCGCATGCAGATCGTCTTCCAGGACCCATATGCATCGCTGAACCCGCGCATGACCGTCCACGACCTGGTGGCCGAGCCGCTGGCGATCCATCCGGAGGCGGGTTACCGGGATCGCGGTCGGCGCACGGTGCGCGTCGGCGAGCTGCTCGGCACCGTCGGGCTCAAGCCCGAGCATATGTGGCGCTATCCGCATGAATTCTCAGGCGGACAAAGACAGCGCGTCTGCATCGCGCGTGCGCTTGCGCTTAACCCGGAGTTCCTGATCCTGGACGAGCCGACCTCGGCGCTCGACGTTTCCGTGCAGGCGCAGATTCTGAACATGCTGCTCGAACTGCAGACGCGGCTCGGCCTCACCTATCTTTTCATCAGTCACGATCTCGGGGTCGTGCGCTATGTCGCGCATCGCGTGGCCCTGATTCACAACGGGCGCATCGTTGAGGAGGGACCTGTCGGGCAGGTCTTCAGCGCGCCAAAGAGCGACTACGCGCGCACCCTGATCTCGGCCAGCCCAGAACTCGCGCTGCAGGCGCTGCTGGCGCCGTGAAGTGTGAGCCGGCATTGAATTTTGACCCCTTTCGGCGTCCAAGCGTGACCCCAGTGGCGGGGAGAAATGGCGAAACACCGGAACGGCTTGACGCACTACGCGCGGGGTCAACCTTCGACGCCGATCCGAGATCAAAGGCCATGCCGATTCACACCTAAGACCGCCACCGCCCTCGAGGCCTTCGTCGCCCGCAAGGCCGAGATCGACGCGATGCTCGACCGGCTCAAGGCTGTGTGTACCGAGAATTCCAACCGGTTGACTCACGGCTGAATCGCGCTAGCGTCGAGCGTGATGACCGGGCTGCTTCGACTGTTCCTCGCCATCGTCGCGTCGCTGTTCAAGTCTAGGACGCGACTTGAGGCCGAGAATACGGCGTTGCGGCAACAGCTGATCGTGCTGCGGCGCAAGGTGCCGGGCCGGGTCAAGCTGACCAATGGCGACCGAGTCTTCTTCGTCTGGCTCCATCGCCTGTTTCCCTCGGTGCGGCCAGCCCTGGTTCTGGTCCAGCCGGAGACGCTAGT
>Ga0194121_10010914_pt1 | contig 10930 bp, 9 predicted proteins | sample TA2MahCa50mmetaG_FD_148609 | JGI IMG/M metagenome (GOLD analysis project Ga0194121, IMG submission 148609) | Freshwater microbial communities from Lake Tanganyika, Tanzania - TA2015020 Mahale Deep Cast 50m | ecosystem: Environmental > Aquatic > Freshwater > Lake | place: Tanzania: Lake...
AAAAGGGCGATGCCGGGCGCTAAGGGCGCTCCGCAAAATAAGTGAGCGCAATCGGGGGTTTTATGGGGCGGCCGGTACAATCATTGCTTCGAACTTGATGGGAAATTTCCCGCCGGCTCAACCACGCCATTCTGGATAGAGTTGGAAATTGACTCTGTCTGCGAGCAGGATCTGGCCCTCGGACCCGGAACGTCAAAGGTGTGGAAACCGATCTGGCAAGCAAGTTCCGACGCTTGTTGCCCCATCTCGACGAGCGGGGTCGCAGACTCTATCTGGCATCCGAAGCAGAGGCGCTGGGACGGGGTGGGATCACGCGCGTCTGCTCCGCCTCGGGATACGCTCAAGCTACGATTCAGCGAGGGCTGAAGGAACTTGGGGAGCTTCCATTACCGCCTGATACTGTGAGGCGCGGGGGGGCGGGTAGGAAGCGCATTCGCGAAGACGAGCCCTCCCTGGTTGAGGCGCTCCATGAACTCGTGGACGGGGCCACTCGGGGCGATCCCATGAACCCACTTCGCTACACGTCAAAAAGCACGACGAAGCTAGCGGAGGAACTCAACAAGTTGGGGCACACGGTGAGCGCGGATACCGTAGGACGGATTCTTCGCGAAGAGGGCTTCAGTTTGCAGGCCAACGTGAAGACCCGGGAGGGAAAACAGCATCCAGATCGAGACAAGCAGTTCAAGTACATTAACAGGCAAGTTAAGAAGCATCAGAAGGTTGGAAACCCGGTCCTTTCCGTCGACGGGAAGAAGAAAGAACTGGTCGGTAACTTCAAGAATGGCGGCAGAGAGTGGCATCCGAAGCGCCAAGCACCAAAGGTTAATGTTCACGACTTCCAGGACAAAGAGCTCGGCAAAGCCATTCCCTATGGCATCTATGATGTCAACCGAAACGAGGGTTGGGTGAACGTCGGCTGCGACCACGACACGGCTGCCTTTGCTGTGGAAACCATTCGAAGCTGGTGGAACAGCATAGGGCACACCGCATACCCGGACGCCGACGAGATCCTGATCTGCGCCGACGGCGGGGGAAGCAATGGCTACCGTCTGCGGCTCTGGAAGTTAGAGTTGGCGCGGTTCGCGGAGGAAACTGGCCTCACCGTGCATGTCTGCCACCTTCCACCGGGCACCAGCAAATGGAACAAGATTGAGCACCGGCTGTTCTCGCACATCAGCATGAATTGGCGCGGCGTGCCGCTGACCAGCCACGAAGTGATCCTCAACTTGATTGGCTCCACGACAACAAAATCGGGACTTAAAGTGCACGCAATGCTTGACGAGGCGGAGTACCCGACGAAGATTCGAGTCACGGACGCCGAGATGGAGACGATTCCACTGAAGCGCCATCGCTTCCACGGTGAGTGGAACTACACCGTTGATCCTCCTTGACCGTGCTTTTGAATAAAATACGATTTGTTATTTTGCGGAGCGCCCTAAGTGGCGCGCGACACAAGTAGCTCCGCCTTACCGGACATCAACTGGCCCGGGCGTGTCGCGCGGCACGATCAAACTGATTTGGGGCTTAGTGGTCCGCGCCCAGGGCTCCAAATCGTGACCAGACTTGCGCCGCGGACCACTAAGACGTCTTGCTTTTCGTCTTACCGTCGAAGCCGACGGTGTCCACCGTGGTCTTGGTGCTGCTTATCCCGTTGACAGTGGTCTGCTGAGAGCGGGTGCGACGAACCCGTCCCTGTTGATCGAGGGAAAAGCGCCCCTGCCCGGACACCGACACGTTGTCGCCCTGCTGGCGGACGGTGCGGTGGCCGCGCTCGCGGACGGAACCGCGATCCGGCTCGCCGATCTGGAACCGCGCGATCTTTTCAGTGTGGCCATTTTTCCGGGTGTGCGCCACCACCTGACCGTTGTCACGCACGTGGAACGTGGTGACGCTGCCGTCCTCGTTCTTGCGCGGCGCCGTGCCGTTCTTCTCGATATAACCCAGGACGTCGCTGCGTTCTTGCTGCACGCGATCCAGGGCGCCGCGATACTGCTGCTTGATCTCCACGGCCTTCTGGTCGTCCTGCAGCGGATCGATACGGGTGGCATTGCGCACGCGCTCGGTTTCGGTGGGCGGCTGGAAGTGGCCGGGACCGCCCAGGGCAGCGTGGCGGAGGCGATTCTGCTGCTCTATGTGAGGATCTGCGCCAAAGGTCGGCTGATTGTGGGGCGCAGTACTGGTGTAACCGACATGTGAATGCTACGCCGCATGGAAATGGAGATGCGGCTGCCCAACCGGTGACGTGGTCTGGATGATCATGTGATGAACCTCTCCTCATCTCAGCTGTCCGGCAGTTGCCGAACTGTGCTTGCCTTGTCGGCCCGTCTCTCGTGGCTTGAGCATATCGTGTAACGGGCGCTCGATGACAGTCCGCTTGCTGCTCACTTGGGAGTCTGGGGGAACGCCTCAGGCCGGGTTGTCATCCCATCTGAGAGGCTGTTGGGATTGGCTTCCGCATAGCGAGGACGGCAATCTGGAGCCAAGGTCGCCGGTCCTCGCTTGAAGGGAACCGCAGGCGTACTCCGACCAGCGTACGTCGTGGAGCGCAGCGCGGAGAACCAAGAGATTGGCCCAGAGTGCCGCCGCAGTAGCGAGGAGCCACTCCAAACAGCCTCTGAGGTGCCGCAGGGGCCGCCGTCCGCCAACCCCTGCCCGACGGGGCCCGGACCACGCTCCCGAAGGAGAAGCGCGCCGTTGGGCGGAATCAGTCGCGGCGGGGGAGGCTTCTTGCCGTTGGCTTTCAGGTTGTCTCCTGGCCGTCGGACGGCAGGGGATGCACCCGCGCTTCGTGAATGAAATTCAAGTGGGAGCGACTCGATGAAGGGCGCCGACGCCAGGGTTCTCAAGCTCTGGGAGGCTTACAAGCACGAGAACGACCATGAGGCTAAGAAAAGCCTCATCTTGGAGTACGTCCACCTCGTCAAGTACACCGTCGGCCGCATGGCAGTCAGCCTTTCCCCACGCGCCGAGATCAGTGACCTGACCAATTCCGGCATCCTGGGGCTCATCGACGCCATCGAAAAGTTCGAAATCGAGCGCCCCATCAAGTTCGAGACCTACGCGGCCATTCGCATCCAGGGCGCCATTCTCGACCACCTCCGCTCCCTGGACTGGGTGCCGCGCACCGTACGGCGCAAGGCGCGCACCCTGGAAGAGACCTACCAGGCGCTGGAGCACCAGTTGGGCCGCACCCCCACTGAGGCCGAGATCGCCGCGCACATGAACATCAGCCTCGAGGACCTGCACAAGCTTCTCGGGGACGTCAGCGAAACCGCCATTATCAGCCTCGAGGACTTCTTCGTCAACAAGGACCACCATGAGATCTCGCTCAAGGACACCATCGAAGACCAGGGCGACGGACCGGAGGACTCCGCGGTGGCCGGCGATGTCAAGCGCAACCTCGCCCACGCCATCACCACGCTGCCGGACAAGGAAAAACTGGTCCTTTCCCTCCACTATTTCGAGGAACTGACGCTCAAGGAAATCTCGATGATCATGGAGCTTTCCGAAGCGCGCATCTCGCAACTGCACTCCCAGGCCATCCTGCGACTGCGCGGCAAACTGACCCACTTCATCACCGTCAGTTAAGTGGCGCGCGACAGAACGATCCGCGATGATCTGCCAGAAACAGGCCGCGGGGAAAAAATCCACCGCCAGCCGATAGAACAAATATAAGCCGCTGCTTGGAGCGGCGAGGAGGCGTTCAACAATGTCGTTGCGCCCGGCCGACCTGGGCGGCGTGATGCAGCAGACCGGCAACGTGGAGCGCATGGCCAGCGTCGCCACGCAGCAGGAGGCGCAGCAGCAGGCCCAGGTAGCGCAAAGTCAGGTGCAGGGCACTCAGTACGCCGAGGGGAGCACCATCCACGCCGACAGCGAGGGGGGCAACGGCGGAGGATACGCCCCAGGCCGGCGCCGCCGTGCCGCTGACGAAGAAGGCAACCCCGAAGAGGAGCGCAAGCAGGGCCGCCCCCGTCAGCGCCGCAGCAGCCGCGTCGATTTTCGCGCGTGAGCGTATTGACCACGGATTTGGGGCGCCCTTCGCGAACTCTACACTGGAGGTCTGACCCAGAGGGAGCCGCCTTCGGCGCCGTCTGGTCCCCCCACCATGCACATTCCTGACAACGTTTCCGGTCCCGGCCAGGGCCCCCGCATCCGTCCCGACGCGCCTGATACCGCACGCCAGATCGTCCTCGATCACGTCAGCGATCTGGGACTGGAGCGCTCCGTCGGTCAGATCGTCAATGCTCGCGTCAGCTTCTTGATGGGCAACAAAGCCGTGCTGGAGATCAACGGACGCTTCGTGGCCGCCGAGGCACACATTCCCCTGAGCGCCGGGGATCGGCTTGCGGTGCGCGTCCGCTCCTACGACGGCCAGCGCGCCGTGCTCCAGGTGGTGGACCAGAAAGAGCGGCCGGCCAACGCTCCCAGCGTGCGCCAGGACGTGGAGACGCTGCTCAACCGCTTCGGCCTAAAGGGCACCCCCGAGGAAAAGGCGCTGGCCACTTCGCTGCTGGAGCACGGCTTCGGCCTCGACGAAAACACCATGAAAGCGCTGGCCGTGGTGGCCGGCGAGGGTCCGATCAGCGAGCCGCAGGTGAAGGCGCTCATGTTCGCGCGGGCGCACGGCATCCCCATCACCGAGGCGACCCGCGAGGCGGTCGAGACCTTTCTGGCCGAACAGCAGCAGATGGGCCAGCACGTGCGCCACGCCGTCCGCGTGCTCGCAGTCCTGGCCAGCGCGTTGGCGGGAATCGGGGTGGAGGCGCCCGGGTCGCTCCCGAGCGCCACATCGGGGCCGCGGGTGGTGCTGCCGGTGAGTGGAGCCGCACCGCTGGAAGCCGCCGGGCCGGGCGTGCCCGACGCGGATGCCCAGGCCGGCGTGCCAGCCCGCCTGCTGGTCCCGGAAACCGGACCTGTGGAATCCACCAGCCAGGCAGCCACCGCAACGCCCGCGACTCTGGCCACAACCCCCGAAGCCGACCCGCCTGTCGCGCCGCCAGCAGTTGCGCCTGACGCACAGGGCAGCAGCGCCCCGCGACCCGGCGCAGCGGAAGGACCACTGCCTGCGCTCCCCCCGGAGGAAGCGCCCATTCCCGCACCGGGAGCCGAGCCAGGGAAAAGTATTGCCGGCAATACGCCCTCCATGACGCCTCCTCCCCTGCCCCCGGGCGTCTCCCACCAGATGCACGGACTGGCGCTCTCGCTGCGCGCGGCCTTTGCGACGGGCGCCGCCGAGCCGGGCTTCGAAAACGCCCGCCAACTGGTCGACACGCTGGTCTCGCTGCAAGCGGCCCTGTCCGCCCACTTGATCAGCGATGAGACCAGCGCAGCCAGCGTGCGTCACGCGGTGCAGACGCTGACCAACAGCATCGAGAGCCAGCTGATGCGCCTCTCCGGAAAGCCGGCCGCTACGGTAACCGAAGAGATCGAGTCTCTCTTCAGCGGGGATCTGTCCTCCGACGAGATTATCGCGCGCCTGTTGGCGCCGGTAAAAGGCGAATCCGGAGAGACTCGAGCGGCCGCGCCAAAGCTGCTGGATGCCGCGGTAGACCTCCACCGGCTGCGCGACGCGCTGGAAAAACTCGCCGACGACAGCGGTTTTTCCGGCCGCGACAACCCAGCTTTTCGCACAGTATTGGAAACCGTCCGCACCACCAGCGGACTGCTCGACACCCATCGCCTGATGAACTCCACCACGCTGCAGAAGGACGATCGCGGACAGACCTTCCTGGCAGTGCCGTTCTTCATGCAGGGCCAGCCCATGCCGTCCCCTTCGGAAGTGCGCATCTACCCCCCGCCCCGCCGTCGGCCCGGCGAGACGGCCCGCCTGCAGGATCTCAAGGTAAGCTTCTACCTCAACATGGCACAGATGGGGCGCATGAAGATCGACTTGCACTTCGCCAACAACGCGCTCAATTTTCACTTCCTGGTCAGCAGCCAGGAAGTGCGCGCCTACCTCCATGGGCGCAGCAGCGGGCTGCTGGAGCGCCTTGAGGCGCACGACATGAAGGTCGCAAAACTTGACCTCTCGGTGGGCGAAGTCCCCGAGCTGACCCGAGAGGTGGCCAAGAAGGCGGAGATGGCGCAGATCCAGAAGCTCGGACGTCTGGATCTGCGGGCATGAGCGATGCCGCACCACGCCGCCGGCGCAAGATGGCGGCGGCGCTCCGCTACGGAGAGGCTGACAACGCGCCGCGAGTGGTGGCTTCCGGCCAGGGACACTACGCGGAAGAGATCATGGAACTGGCCCGCGAGCATCAAGTGCCGGTGCACGCCGACCCACAGCTGGCCGAACTGCTGGCGGCCCTCGACGTTGGCGCCTCCATCCCCGAGGAATTGTATCTCATCGTGGCGGAGATCCTCATCTTCGTTCACGAAGTAGACAAGGGATACCGGCTCGCTGACTCATGGCGTGAAATCGACCCCCAGGCGAACGACCTTCCGAAGCAGATCGGAATCAGCAAACCAAAGTAGTGAGGCCCATGGAGTACTACGAGAGCTTAGGGCTCGTCCGCGAGCCGTTCATGGATACCGCCGACCCGTACTTCTTCTACCAGTCCCACTCCCACAAGGAGACGCTGCAACGGCTGGAGATCTCGGTGCGGCTGGGACGCGGTCTCAACCTGATCCTGGGGGACGTGGGAACCGGCAAGACGACGCTGGCCCAGGCCCTGGAAATGGAGCTCATCAAGGACGACACCTTCGTCACCTGCAAGATCATGGACCCCACCTATTCCAGCGAGGAAGAATTTCTCGAGGCGATGCTGATGCTCTTTCAACTTGAGCCACAGCCCGGCGCCTCCCGTCTGTCCATCAAGAATACGCTCAAAAATCACCTCTACCATCTGGGCGTCGAGCAGAACAAGCGGGTCGTGCTGGTCATCGACGAGGGACAGAAGCTCACCTACCCGTGTCTGGAAAACCTTCGGCTGTTCTTGAACTACCAAACGCCGCAGCGCAAATTGCTCAACATCGTGATCTTTTCCCAGCTCGAGATCCTGCCGGTGATCCGCGCCAAGGCAAATTTTACCGATCGCATCGCGGTGCTCTACAAGCTTGAGCCGTTTTCCCGCGAGGAAACCCATCGCATGATCGACTACCGACTACAGCGGGCGGGCCTGTCGAAACCCCGAGATTTGTTTACCACCGAGGCAAAGGACCTCATTTTCGAGCGCACTCGGGGAAAGCCGCGGCGCATTACCATGCTGTGCCACAATGCCGTCGAAGAAGCCATCATCCGCAACCAGGACACGGTGGACGCCGACATCATCCGGGCGCTCACCGATCGCTTCGCCGGCCTGCCGGACTGGGATGCGCTGGCCGAGGAAGCGCAGCCGCTGATCTTGCCCAGCGGCATCCGCCAGGGTCCGGCCACGCCGGGTATCTCCGCCGAGCCGGCCGCGCGGGTCAGCGAGTCGTTAGTGCAGCGTCCAACGGTCGCGGAGCGTCCTCGCGAGGAAGCGCGGCCGGTGGAGCGTGCGCCCGTCGTGGCGGAAACCCTACCCCCAGTGGAAGCCGCGGCGCCGCGCGAGAGCGCCGGAAACGGTTTCTTCAACCGCCTGTTCGGCGGGCGCAGATAGGATCGTGATGTTCGAAGAACCCGCCGAAAACAAGCTCCTCAAGCTGCTCAAGGAAGGCGCGTTGCGCGAGGCGGTGGAGGAAGAGGGCACCAGTCCCGCCACCGACAACCGGCTGCTGCGCATTTTGCGTGAAAAACGCAAGCGCGCCGACGAGAGCCCGAAAAAATCCGCCGAGGAAACCCGGCGGCTCGACGAACGCGCCGCACCGCCCCGCACGGAAGCTGAGACCAGGCGCCTGGAACGCGCCGACGCCAGGCGTATCCTCGATGCGGCGCGGACCGAGGAGCCGCCGCCTTCCATGGGAGGGCCCCATCCCGCCGAGCCGGTCGCCGAGGTGGAGCCTCCGCGCAAAAACGCGCTCCGCGACATGGTGCGCGCCGCAGCCGAGGAAGCGGCGCCTGAGCCATCTGCGGCACGTCCGCGGGCAGCCCGCCCTCCCCGCGCCGAGCCGGCCCACGCGGCGGTGGATAACCCGCCGGTCGGACGGCCGGCGGAAGTCGAGCCGCCTGCCTCGCCGCTGCCGGAAATTCCAGCCGTGGAAGCGCAACATGCGGAGGTATCAGCGCCGCGAGCGTCGGTTACACCCACCCGTCCGCCTTCCCCGCGGCGCGGCCCGGTAGACTGGCAGGCGCCGCCGGGCGGGCTTGCTCTCACGCTGTTGCTGAAGGCCGAGCAGATCGAATTTCTGGTCAAAATGGCGGAGGGCGGACAGTCTGGCTCGCTGGTCCGGCTGATGCTGGTCGCCCAGGCGCTGATGGGCGGACAGGGCGAGTGGGGGCTGGCCGGACTCCTGCAAGAATACGCGCGGGCGATCATTCAGGCGCTCAACAAGCTGATGATCCAGGAGCGCATGCGCAAGGAAGTGGACCTGGCAAAGGTCAAGGATGCTGACCTGGATGCCCTGCTCGAGGAAATCCGCGACCTGCTGGAAGCGGAGGAGCTCTCCACCATGGAGGCGTCACCGGTGCCGACCAGCGGCCTGCTGCTCGGCATGAAGCTTCCCCGCGAGGACGTGGCGTTTCTGCGCAAGCTGGCCTCACCGCGTGGCGAGCAGACGCTGGTGGGGCACCTCTTGTTCACCCAGTCACTGATGGCGCACGAGGTGGTCCCGGAGTCGCCCTGGCCAGAAGGGCCTGACGCGGCGCGGCTTCGAGAGGACTTCAAATCTGCGGTACAGAACTACCGCGAGCTCCAAAAGACGCTTCTCAACCAGATCCTGGTGAGCGCCCGGCTCGGCAAGAAAACCGCGTGGGGCGCCCCCAACGCGGCCAAACATGAGGCTGCGCTTGCCGCCCTGGCCAGGGGCTTGAAGGCGTGTCTGCCCGGAGCCCAGTAGCGCACGACATCGCGCGTAAGGTTGATCGACTCGCAGCGCCCGGGAGGGGGGCAACCTGTTCGCTCTTTCCCGATCCGGACCCGAAGCGGGTTTTTGAAGCCGCTTCAACAGCAACGTATGGAATTGGCGTGGCGGCGTAGAAGTACATAAGCGCGCACATCGCCAGCGCCCGAAGGGAAAGAGCCGTTGGAATACTACGAGCTGCTGGGCCTCAATCGCGAGCCGTTCGCTGACACCGCCAATCCGTTCTTTTTGTATGCCTCCGAAGAGCACTCAGATTGCCTGCACCGCCTCGAAATCTCGGTGCGGCTAGGACGGGGCCTGTCCATGGTTCTGGGGGACGTGGGCACCGGCAAGACCACCATGGCGCTCGCGCTGGAAAAATACCTGCTCCGCGATCCGCGTTTTTATCTGGGCGTAATCTACGATCCAGCCTTCCTCTCCGAGTTGGAGTTCATGAACCATCTTTTGCTGGTCTACGGCGTCCCCTCGCCGCCCCACGCGACCGTCCCGCAGAAGATGGAGGCCCTCAAGGAGTTCCTCTACCGCAAGGGGGCGGAAGAGGGAAAATCGGTCGTGCTCATCCTGGACGAAGGCCAGAAGGTTTCTCCGGAAAATCTGGAGCTGGTTCGCCTGCTGCTGAACTTTCAGGTGCCTCAGCGGCGGCTTTTCAACGTGGTGATTTTCGGCCAGCTCGAGCTGCTGCACGCCGTGGAATCCAACACGCCGCTCAAGGATCGCATCAACCTGCTGTACATCATCCGCCCGCTGGGACGGGAAGAAACCCACGAGCTGATCGACTTCCGGCTGCGTCAGGCGGGGATGGGGGACAACGTGGAGTTGTTCACGCCGGGTGCCAAGGACCTGGTGTTCCACGCGACCGGCGGACATCCGCGCAAGATCGTGCTGCTCTGCCAGGAAGCCATCGAAGAGGCCATCATCCGCAACACGGATGCGGTCACCGACGACCTGGTCAATTCCATCTTGCTGAAGCGCGGCGAGATCGAAAATTTCATCAAACAGTTCATCCAGCACCAGGAATCGCGTCGCCCCTTCTTCGACCGCTCCGAGCATGCCTACGTGCAATCGGAGGAAGGCCAGCCGGGCTTCCATCCCGGCTGGGACGGCTCGCGAGTGCCTGACGCGCCGCCGGAGGGGCACGTGGCGCTGCCTAATCCGAGCGTCTGGCCGCCGGCCGAGCGCAGCAACGGAAAGGCGGTGGAGAAGCCGCCCGAAAAGGAACCCGCAGCGACTGCCCGGCCACCCGCGCCAGTATCCCGCCCGGCTGCTACGCCGCCCAGGCCGGCGGAACCGACCGCCTCCAAAGGGGCCGCGCCGCCCGTATCCAATCGAACTGAAGCGAAGCCGCCCCTCCGTCCGCCGGAGAAGCCAGTGGCACGCTTCGAGGCCACGGTGGGCGATCCCAAGGCCGATCTGGTCTACGCCAACAGCGCTCCGCAGGCCCCCAGGCCCGCGGCCCGCGACGCGGTTGCCACGCCTGCCTGGGGACGCGGCAAACCGCGCGCCGCGCAACCGAATGACGAGGGGTCACGGCCCGCACGGCGCGGATTCTGGCAGTGGCTGTTTGGAAAGTAGAGGCGAGGTTCGTCAATGGCGAGAGGCAAAGAGGAAGATCCGAAGGGTCGCCGCGAGCGATTTCTAAAGTTTCTGCGGCAGGAAATGCCTCCCAGCCCGCCCCCCTCCCACGAGCACCTCGATAACGGCGCGGTGGCCACGGTGGTTGAGGAAGCGATTCCGGTTGCTGATGCGTTTTTACCTGCGGAAACCACCGATGGGCTCCCGCTGGCCGAGGAGATCCCCATGGCTGCCGCGGTGGATGAAATTCCGCTGGCCGAGGAGATCCCCATGGCTGCCGCGGTGGATGAAATTCCGCTGGCCGAGGAGATCCCCGTGGCTGCCGCGGTGGATGAAATTCCGCTGGCCGAGGAGATCCCCATGGCTGCCGCGGTGGATGAAATTCCGCTGGCCGAGGAGATCCCCATGGCTGCCG
>Ga0194121_10010925_pt1 | contig 10918 bp, 11 predicted proteins | sample TA2MahCa50mmetaG_FD_148609 | JGI IMG/M metagenome (GOLD analysis project Ga0194121, IMG submission 148609) | Freshwater microbial communities from Lake Tanganyika, Tanzania - TA2015020 Mahale Deep Cast 50m | ecosystem: Environmental > Aquatic > Freshwater > Lake | place: Tanzania: Lake...
AAGGAGTAGGTGAAGCTTTTGGGATAGTATGAGCCTTTTGAGGTTTAAGTTTAGAAAATTGCTTCTTAGCTAATTCAAAGGCTTTTTCTTTGGAAATATCCCCTACGATAAAAAGGCTCAAAGTCCCTGCATGATAATGCTTTTCAAAATAGTTTCTGAGCGTTTTGTGATCAATATTTCGCACGGTAGACTCGTAACCTAGCACCGGGCGGCTGTAAGGGGTTCCCGTGAAAGCCTCTTTCCAAAGGTTCATGGAAAGGACTTTGTGGGGAGAATCATAAGCTCGCTTGATTTCCTCTAAAACAACTTCTTTTTCTCTCAACATCTCCTCAGCATCGAAAAGAGGATTCTGAACAGCATCGGCAATAATATCCAAACCTTCGGAGAAGTAGCGGCTGGCTAAAGTCGTGTAGTAACAGGTCTCCTCAAATGAGGTAAAGGCGTTGATGTCGCCGCCTCTAGATTCTATTTCGGAGGCAATTTGCCCGACCTTACGTTTGCGAGTCCCCTTAAAGAGAGAGTGTTCTAAAAAGTGGGAAATCCCGGCCTCTTTCTCAGTTTCATAAACACTGCCTCGGCTAATCCAAGCTTGGATGGTCACCACCGGGGAAGCATGGGTTTCAACGATAAAGACTGGAATTCCATTTTTTAATGTGTATTTTGCAATCATGGTTAATGAAGAATTTACCAGTAATTGCCGGGAAATGACAAATAGCTTTGGAATTTATGTTCATGTTCCTTTTTGTGTTCATAAATGCTCTTATTGCGACTTTTACTCTTTTACCAAGTATGATGAAGGTGATTTTAAAACCTATACTGAAGTTTTATGCACAGAGATAAAGCAGGCTCAAAAGGTTCTTAAGGACCAAGATTTTGTGGTTGCACCAGCTAAAAGCTTGTTTTTTGGGGGTGGTACACCTTCGCTTCTCCCGGTAGCCTTACTTGAGCAGATTATCAACTCCTTACGGGACTGTTTTGAGTTCGAAGATTCTTCAGAGATCACAATCGAAGCCAATCCTGAAACTGTCACTCCTTATTTTTTAGAGAATCTGCGAAAACGAACCCAGGTGAACAGGATCAGTTTAGGGGCTCAGAGTTTTTCGGAGCGGAATCTCAAAACTTTAGACAGGTTGGGCTCTAAAGAATCTATTTATCAAGCTGCAGATCTTCTCAAAGAGTTTGCCTTCAGAGATTTTAACTTAGATTTGATTTTTGCTATCCCCGGACAAGATCGAAATCAAATGTTGGATGACATTGCCGAGGTGATTTCTTTAAATCCAACTCACATTAGCTCTTATAACCTAACGCTGAAGCCTGGGCATCTTCTTTACGAGAAACTACCCAAAGATGATTTGGTAGCCGAGCTTTATGAAGAAATGGTGGGCCGTTTTGAAAATGCGGGCTATGAACAATATGAGATCTCAAATTTTTCCAAACCCGATTTTAACTGTAAGCACAATTTGTTGTATTGGTCGGGCGGGGACTTCCTAGGAATCGGTCCGTCTGCTTCAAGCCGACTTTTTAAAGAAGGGTTATTTTATCATCGTAAAGAATTTTCGGATTTTAATAAGTATCTCCACCAAAGAGAGTTTAGTGAAATTCCATTTGAAAGAACAACCCAGAAGCAGACTTGTTTAGAAGCAACGTTCTTAGAATTAAGAAAAAACTCAGGTATAGAGTTGAAAACTTTTTTCAAGCGTTACGCGTATGATCCTTCTCAATCGAGACAGTTTCTTTTATTTGAAAAAGAAGGTTTTATTTGTAAAGAGGGAACAAAACTCTTTCTAACCCCTAAAGGAAGACTACTTGCCGATATTGTCACTGAGCGATTGGTGGATGATTGAAGGGAGTTTTCTAGTTTGTAGACGCCCCTCTTTTCGTTTGTTAGACTGCTCTAATGGATATATCGTATGTTTCGGAAATCTCAGATACTTCGATAAAAAGACGTTCGATTATTAGGCCTAAATCTCAAGATCCCCTTCAGCACCCTCGAGAAATGTTTATTTTACCCAAGCTGCAGTCTGCCATTTCTTACCAAATTGAACTTTGGGGATCCCAATTTCCGCCGGGCTCAAAAGTTCTTGATATGGGATGCGGTCAACAACCTTACCGCGAGTTATTAATCCAAAAGCGGTTTTCCTACGTTGGTTTCGATGTGATTCAAAACGATGAAAATAAAGTCGATTTTCTAGGTAAAATTGATGATCTTCAACTTCCCGATATGCTGATCAAGAATGGCCCCTATGATATGATTTTAGCCACTGAAGTTTTTGAACATGTTTTGGATTGGGGGCAGGCGTTTCGGAACCTGTCTCGATTGCTCGGACCTGAAGGGGAGATTTTAATCACCTGCCCGTTTTTATTTCCAATACATGAAACCCCTTTTGATTTTTGGCGTCCGACCCCATTTGCTTTAGCCGGATTGTCAGATAGTCAAGGATTTGAGGTCAAAAGTAATCAAACTTTGGGTTCAACTACCGATTGTCTCGGATTGATTTTGGGGCATTTAATCGTGGGCATGAAGTATCAAACTACCACTTCTTTTTGGCGAAGGATCAATGTTTCTATCCAACAAAGAGTTCTCAAGACTTTATTGAAGGGTTTACACTCGCTGGTAAAAGCTGGTTGGCTAGAAGCAAACTTTAGTTCACTTAACGACATGTATGTGTCAAACGTAACTGTATTGACACACAAAAAAGTTGGTTCTCCTGATGTTTTAAACAAACATACTTTTGGTGGATGATTGAAGAAACTTGAAGGCGCAGATTTCCCCCCTGGCTAAAACTCACTTTTTGAAAGAAAAGTTTTCTGCCAAGGAGGTAAATAAAAACAGCACCTCTTTGTAAGGAGTATTCTCTTACAAAGTTTTAAGGTTTCTCGAAACTCAAGAGTTAGAAGGGGACTTCCTCATCTCCCATTCCTCCGCCTGACACTTCCCCACCTAGAGAACTCTCTAGGCCAGTAGCTGGAGCAAAGTCGCTTCCTGCGGAGCTGGAAGTGGTTCGTTCTCCCGACCCACCTAAAAATTGAACCGACTGAGCGACAATCTCAGTTGTATAGCGTTTGTTGCCTTCTTTATCGTTCCACTCTCTAGTTTGTAGACGACCTTCGACGTAGGCTTGGCGCCCTTTAGAGAGATACTGTCCGCAGAGTTCGGCCATTTTTCCCCAAATAACCACTCTATGCCATTCAGTTCTTTCCTGTTTTTGACCATTTTTATCTGTCCAGCTCTCGTTAGTTGCCAAATTAAAGTTAGCAACTGCTCCACCGTTAGTGGTGTAGCGAACTTCGGGATCTCCCCCAAGCCGACCAATTAATATTACTTTGTTGACACCGCTTGCCATATATCCTCCAATGAATCTTTAGTATCTTCACTCATAAAGACAGGCTACACTTGAGTCAAGAAACTAAAGGGCGCGTCTTAATGGAAATCGATAAAAACAACCGAAAAAGTCGAATTCTCATGGGTGAGGCTCAATGTTCCATGGTTCAGCGCGTTATTGCAAGGTTCATTGATCTCATTGTCACTACAGCCATTTTTTTAATTGGAAGTTGGTTTTGGTTCCCTTTAGGCTGGATTGGAGCGGTGCTTTATACAGGAGTCCAGGATTCCTTGGGACAGGGACAGAGCTTGGGTAAAAAAATCATTGGGTTGAAAGTGATCGAAGACTATTCGGGTCTTCCTTGCTCTGTATCAAACTCTGTGTTTAGAAATGTCCCATGGATGATGAGCGCATTTTTTCTGCCGTTTCCAGTAGTTGGAGTGTTGGCGCTTTTTATTTTGATTCCCCTTCTAAGCCTGGAAATTTATTTGGTCCTAACTTTAGATTCTGGAGTTCGGTTGGGAGATGTCATGGGGAACACCTTGGTTATCGAGAGTCACGAAGCTCTTCTTGGCGCGCCGTAATAAATCTTGAATTTCCTTTAGTAGAAACCCAAACTCTTTCTTGCTATAATTAAATTAGAATTCAATCAGTTCTCTCCCTATTTTAACAAAATCAAATGAAATTAGAAATTAGTGGCAAGAGTTTATCGCTACTAGTTTAGGTGCGACCAATGGACTTAATTAAATCCATTTTTACCAAAACTGTTGTTGGGTTGGATATTGGTGTTTCTGGAATAAAAGCGGTTGAACTAAGCTCAGACAAAAATACTTCTTTAGTAGCTTATAATCGAATTTCATTGCCGTGGGATACGATATCGCCAGATGGAGTTATTAAAAATGAAGCAGCGATTGTTTCTGCACTTAAAAAGCTTTTTTCAGGGAAAACATTTAGCACTCGGACTGTGAGTGTGGCTGTATTTGGAAACTCGGTTTTGAGCAAGCCGATTCTTATGCCGCCGATGAAGCCAAAAGACATTGAAGAGCAAATTTATTGGGAAGCTGAGCAATATATTCCATTTAACATTGATGAGTGTCAGATTGATTTTGCTGTAGTGGGAAACACGGTGACCAAAGTTGAATCCGGGACCCAATCTGCGATGGAAGTTTTACTAGTGGCTGCGAAAAAAGACTACCTTCAAAGCTTCTCAAATTTAATTGAGAGTGCCGGTTTAAATCCCAAAGTACTTGATTATCAGCCCTTTGCTATAGGAAATGCTTTTGAATTTAATTATGGCGACGAACTAGGGGAGGAAGCTCAAGGAGATACTGATGTTATTGTAGATTTTGGTGCCGGGTCTACAAAGCTGTCATTCATCGAAAAAAAGAATGTGATCTATACCAACAAAGTTAGTGCCTGTGGTTTAGGTTGTACGATGCTTTTAGCCGAGAGACTCGGTGAAAGCATTGATCAAGCTGAGCAAATCAAATTAACCGAACCAGATTCCCCTTTGATTCATCCCATCATTACCGACTACATCACTCTTCTAACTACAGAAGTTCAAAAAAATATCGATGTGTTTTTCAGTGGCTCGCCTGACCGGCATTTAAGAAAGGTCTTCTATTGCGGTGGGGGAATGAAAACTCCCGGCTTAATCGACCAGTTATGCACAATTTACCCTGAGCAAACTGAACAACTTAACCCTATAAGACATCTGCGATTTCCGAAAACGGGTACTAATAAAAACCTGATTAGAGATCTTTCCTGCCTTGGCACAGTAGCTGTGGGGTTAGCCTTGAGGAAATCCGGAGACCAATCGTGATTCGAATTAATTTAAAAAAGAATCAACAAAGATCGGGGATCAATCCGAACCTCAAGTTGGATGCCAATCTTTTGAAGTCGTTCTCTCTTTCAAAAACTACCGTGGACGCAAGCTTTTTGATTCTTACCTTCGTTTCTCTTTCTTTAGCCGTTGTTCCGCATCTAATCTACGTAAAATATCGAGAGCATGTGCAGAAAACGTACGAAAATAATTTAAAAACGATAGAAACCGAAGAATCTAAAGTAAACGCCGAAATTAGTAACTTTCAAACTTTGCAGAATGAACTAAAAAGCTTGGAAGAACTAGAAAGTAAAGTAGGTCAAAAACTAAACGTAGTAACAAAATTACAAGAATCTCGAAAAGGACCGGTTAACCTTCTTGACAGTGTCGGACAACTTTTGCCTCAAAGAGTTTGGTTAACTAAAATCGAATTAAACTTCGATGCAAATAGCAGCTTACAAATATCAGGAAATGGGTATTCCACTGAGGACGTGGCTGAGTTTGTGGATGCTTTGAATAAATCGGTTTATTTCCAGAAGGTTAATTTGGACAATGTGTCGACTCAAAAAGAAGGGGAACAACAAGGCAGCGTGAAGTCATTTTTTGTTTTCGCAGTCCCCAAATCTTTCTGAGCAAGAAACTAAAAAACATGTTTTGGCGCTGTTGTTAAACCATTAAGGGTATCTTTCCATGAATGAGAAGTTAAAGCCCTCTCTTTTTATTCTCTTTTTAGGAGTTCTTTGGGGAGGGTATAAATTGTATGATTTCTTTAATGGGGAGCAGGTTCGGTTTCAAACTCAACTAGAGCAAAAAAATAAAGAGTTACTCAATGCAAAGAATGAGCTTGAGAGATTAAAAAATTTCTCTACGAGGTTAGAAGAGGTAAAAGCTAGAGTAAAAAAGACTAATAATGAGTTTGAAGAGGCCTTAGAGTACATACCAAGAACATTAGATTTTTCAAAGTTGTTAGCCAAACTAAACTTGTTAGCTCGAAATAGTGGCGTGGAAATTGAGGTATTTAAACCGTTAAAAGATCAAGAGAAGTCCTCAGCTGAGGGAAATTCTACTGAGGAAAAGACCCCTTCATTTTATCAGACAGTTACTCTAGATTTGAAGTTGAATGGTGGGTTTGCTCAGACCTTAATGTTTTTTGATCAGATTTCACGACTTAAGAGAATTCTCAATGTTGAGAGCTTGAATATGACTCCTAAGACTATTGATGAACAACGTGGTCTTGCAGCCAATCTGACTCCAATTGAGACAAATATTGTCTTAAAAACCTATAGGTTTTCAGAATGAAATTATTTTTTTTAAACAGGGTATTGATTCTTATTATATTGTCTTTGAAGGGTAGCACTGTCTATTGTGTCGATGCTGCCAAGAATGAGAATATTTACAACCCATCCGGTAAGCGTGATCCTTTTAAAGTTTTATTTTCGGGGGCTGCCGGCCGCAAGCCCACATCAATTTACGCCACTGAAAAATATGATCTCGATCAGTTGACTTTGAAAGCCATTATTAGATTGGGAGGGAAAAGTAGGGCGATGGTCGAAGCTCCAGATGGACAAATATTTGTTCTTATCGAGGGAGAATCTGTGGGTAGAGAGCGAGCGACTTTAAGTCGCATACTTAAAACCGAGATCATATTTTCGCAAAAAACCGCTAACTACCTTGGAAACACAAGCATTATTGAGCGAGTACTTTCTCTTCCGGCTGACAAAGCGGGGGCCGATCGGGAATTAGACTTAGATAATGAAGAGGGAAAAGATGGTTCGAAGAGAAATTCCAAAAAGCAAGGTGTGGAAAAGGATAAAAAAACAAATCGAATTAACGAATTTTCAAATGCCCTTCCAACGAACACGAATGAATCTATCCAAAAAATAATGAATCGACCAGACGAACTTGAAAAACAATTTGACGAGATTATAGGTGGAAAATAGGAGCCTTCGATACTACTGAGGTGGAATTTATGAAAAAAGAAAAAGATAAAAATTCTTTGTGTCTTCAGCGAATAAATTTTCTGACCCGACTGTGTTTGATTTTAATTGTGTTGGTTTTTGGTGGTTATAAAGCCAAGGCCCTCAGTAGTGATTCCGATCTCGACTCTCTTGAAGAATTCGAACTTACAGAGGAAGATAATAAAACTTCAGTTACACCGATTGTTTCAAAAGAAAACAATAACAAACCTGCTAATGTTTCCCGGAAACCTGCGGAGAAAGAACAGGACCTGCCGGTTTTGGATGAACCACAGAGTGAACAAGCGGCACTTGATGAATTGGAAGCGGAAATTTCATTGGCTGAAAAAAATGAGATTTCTTCCCGACAGACCAATCAGAATTCTGAAAGAGAAAAGCTGCTCAACACAAAAAAAGCTCAAACTCCAATTGATGCTCAGATAATTCCACCAGCAATAAATCAAACCCAACCTGGTAATCAAAGTCTGGCAAACTTAGGACCGGCCCCCAAAAATGAGATATATAATTTGGAGTTCAAGTTGGAAGGCGATGTTTCACGGATTTTTGTGACATCGAAATACAAAATGAGGTATCAAGAGCAGAGAAACTCTGCGTTGAAACAGTATGTGTATGTTTTTGAGAACACCACTGTTCCCGAGCGGATCGAAAGAGCTTATGACACGAGCGAATTTGTTAGTCCGGTTGCTCTTTTTACCCTTTTACAAGTCAATCAAAAGAAGTCCCCTTTAGCTAAGCTTATTATTCAACTGCGCGAGGATAAAACACCCACAGTAACTAACACGGAGAGAGGGATCTTTATCGATTTCCCTGCACCAGAAGATGTTCAGGAATCTCGTGTTGCAATTAAAGATGAGGACAAAAGGGACTTGTTCGATAGCAATTTTCTGTCTTCTAATCCTAATTTCTCAGGAAAGCCCATTGAGAGATTGGAAATCAAACAAACTGACATCCAAGATGTGATCAGACTTATCGGAAGAACGAGCGGTTACAACATAGTGATTGGTGAGGATGTCACTGGTAAAGTAGGTTCTTTGAGCCTTGAAAATATTCCTTGGGATCAAGCTTTCGCACTTGTATTGCAGAGTAAGAAACTGGGCTATGTCAAATCCGGTAATGTGATTCGAGTGGGAACACTGGCTTCACTAAAAGCTGAAAAAGAAGAGACCGCTGCAGTAGAGCAATCCAAATTAAAGGCTGAACCCCTTCGTACCGTCTTGATTCCTGTGAGCTACGCCAAGGCAGAGGATTTAGCTCCCAAAGGAAAATCTTTAATGAGTGAAAGGGGGACTTTAGAGGTCGATCAGCGATCTAACAGTGTGATCGTTCGGGATGTTGATGCTGTGATTGGTAAACTTCAAAAACTTTATGCCATGCTGGACACCCAACCACCCATTGTTTCTGTGTCGGCAAAAATAGTTGAGATGAAGTCCGATTTTTCTCGTCAATTAGGAATGAATTTGCTGAAGTTTGGGTCAAGTACATCTGGGATAAATCTCGATGCGGCGTTTGATAAATTTTCGATAGGTGGGAATACTGTCAATATCAAGGCCCCAGACTTTGCTAAACTAGATGCCCAGATAGGTCTCTCTGAAGTTGAGGGGCAAACGAAGGTTTTAGCTAATCCCACAGTTTCAGTGAATCAGAATCAAAAAGCTACCATGAGTCAGACCTTGGTGACTTTTTTTAGTCAAACAATCGTCAACGCCGGAGTGGCAACTCAAAATTTGGTCCCGGTCGAAGCAATTTTATCTTTGGAAGTCACTCCCATTGTTGCAGGGGACGGCTCGATATCCATGACGGTTAATGTCAAAAACGAAGTCCCTACAAAATCTACTGGCGGTGCAGCTTTCTCAGTGGATAAACGAAATGTTCAGACTCAGGTCCTTTTGGAAAATGGGGATACTGCAGTGATTGGTGGCGCATTTTCAAGCTCAGCTAGAAACACCTTTAGCGGAGTCCCCGGGTTAATGCGATTGCCGTTGGTTGGAACTCTCTTTTCTTCGAATGCTCGAGAAGAGTTGAAAAATGAAATTCTTATTTTTCTCACAGCTAAAATTTTAAACGTTGAAGAGTCATTCAAACGAACTTTTTAAGTCATCCGGAAAATTGAGAGAGGAACCTATGATGAGTGAAATCCTACTGTGGACTAGCAATGTAGTTTTAACGGCAGGGGGAGTTTGGATTTGGTTAGAGACTCGAAAACAATCAAAAAACGCTCCAGTGCTACCCCACTCGGTCAATAACGAGCATTTAGAGTCTCAAATTGCCGCATTCGAATCTCGACTCCAGAAGCTAGAGCAGATATTCGAGGAAAAAAGTAAGATAATGGATGTTATGTATGAACAATTAAATCGAGCATTAAAAAATCAGAAGCTTTCTTTTTCTTATCCTCTAACTCAAGAAGAGAGCGAGCTTAAAGAAGCTATGTATTTGGGCATCGAAAAAGATGAAATTCCGTCTGTTCGTCAATTTGAATCGACTAAGTTGCGGCTTCAAAAGGAATCTTCTTTAGATTTAAGGACGTTATTGAAAGGTCAATTGTCCTAGTAACACATTGTAATTACAATGGTAATTAGTGGTTTTGCTTTAGTTGGTTTCTCGAATCTTTTTCTGCCTTTTTTAAAGATAAATGTTGACAGGTTGGGTCACTCGGCCAAAAATACAACTTGAATCGGTAGTGTTTGGTAGTAGCTCAGATGTCCTTCCGGCGTTTTTGAGAGGAATCTGTCAACGAGCACGTCCTGATATGCTTGGTTAAACCACCTTTTTAGGTCAGCTAATATCCTTCAGTATTTGGGGGCGTAGGGAATTTTGGCTTTAAAAGTGGGGCAACCAAAAAAACAAACTGGCTAAAACACCTTTCAGGTTGGGGGTAAAAATGGAGAAGGCTAAAATTATTAAGCGTTATCAAAACCGAAAACTATACGATACAGATGCGAGTTGCTATGTGACTCTAGATGAGATCGCAGAGATGATTCAGCAAGGTGAGGAGGTTATGGTTGTAGATAACCGTAATCAAAAAGATATCACCGCTGCTACGTTAACTCAGATTATATTTGAAAAACAAAAGCGTTCCGAGAGTCCAGTTCCCATCTCTACTCTTCGTCATATTATTCAGCAAGGAGATGGTTCTTTTAGCTCTTTCTTGTCAAAATCTTCAGATGGCAACCAAATGGAAGTCATTAAGGCGCTGGAAACTCAAGTCAGAGACCTTACAGCTAAATTAGATGCGATTGAGCGAAAAGGTACGATGACAACCCCAAAAGAAGCTTCTCCGGTTGCTAAACCAGCAGAAGTTTAATTATTGCAAGAGTTTAGTTACGCTCTCTCTTTTTGGGGCAGGGTTAGTCAATAGACACTTTCAACAGCTTCTTGGAGGGGAGCTAGAGTTTCTATATAATAGAAACTAGCTCCCCTGTCAGGTGCGTGAGTGAGAATTATTCTAACCTACAGGTTCTTAATCAGGGGTTTTCACTTACTGCGGTGTGCATGCCTACTTTGATAGGAAGCCTAAAGCAGTAATAAAGCTTCCACTTAAATTTTATGGTTAAGAATACTACTGACCACGGCCTAAAGATGGGGGAGACACTGCCTCTTCTTCTGTTCTGATCACCCCAAGACATGTAATGACAGTAAAATGCTGACCAGTAATAAAACAATTAAATGGGTAGAAAACCTTGCAGAACAAGAGTGTCTAATACAGTTGGGAGAGAAATCGTCATTAGATATTTGTAGCGTAAAGGACGACATTTTAATTACCGAAACAAATGCATTCATAAGGGCATTGTTTTACCAAT
>Ga0194121_10010935_pt1 | contig 10912 bp, 7 predicted proteins | sample TA2MahCa50mmetaG_FD_148609 | JGI IMG/M metagenome (GOLD analysis project Ga0194121, IMG submission 148609) | Freshwater microbial communities from Lake Tanganyika, Tanzania - TA2015020 Mahale Deep Cast 50m | ecosystem: Environmental > Aquatic > Freshwater > Lake | place: Tanzania: Lake...
ACGTACGGCAAGATGAAGTTGTCGCCCATCGCTAAATCGCTGCGCGCCCTGATCCAAGCACCCATGGCGCCGACCGAGCAAGACGCCGCCGTGTAACGTCCACGCCTCCGACCCGCGCTCACCCCCTGGTCCCGTCCCCCGTCCGCATCGCGTGCCCGGCCTCTCCGCGCCCGCGTCGCGTCATCCCATCACCCCGCGGCCCCGCGCCTGCCCCCCCCCGCCGGCCCAGCAACGCAACTGGCTCACGTGACCTATAGTAGAGCGCCTGCAAACTGAGATCCAGAGCCGCTGAGGCTGCGCAACTGGTCGCTCTACCCCGTCACGGGTGACTCATGAAAGAAACGATCACGACGTTTTTCCCGCCTGGCCGCTCCCGGTCCGGACTCATCACCAACGGCCGGTCGCCGGTCTGGGAGGGCAATCTCCCGCCCGTCGAGCCTGAACGCGTGCAGTCGATGCTCGGCCAGTCACTGATCGTGCCGGAAGACTGGGAGGCGCTTGCGGAAGACAGTCGTGACGAGATCCTGCGAAGCCGCGGCAGCAGCCAGCTGCTGTCGAATCTGGTGCACCACAAGCTCCTGACGCAATACCAGGCCGGCCGCATTGACGCAGGCACGACTTTTGGACTGGTCCTGGGCAACTATCGAGTGCTCGACCGGCTCGGCGCCGGCGGCATGGGCGTGGTCTTCCGCGCCGAGCACATCAAGATGCGCAAGCAGGTGGCGATCAAGGTACTGCCGGTCGGTCCCAGCCAGGACCCGCGCTTGCTCCAGCGCTTCTTCATCGAGACCCGCGCGGTCTCGCAGCTGCAGCATCCAAACATCGTGGGTGCCTTCGACGTCGGCGAAACCGCCTCTCCGGAGGACACCGATACCATCCTGCATTTCTTCGTGATGGAATACGTGCCGGGGCAGGATCTGGAGCAACTGGTCCGCGACCACGGGCCGCTGCCGGTGCACAAGACGTGCGACCTGATCTATCAGGTCGCTTCCGCCCTGGCCGAGGCCCACAAGCATAACCTGGTCCATCGCGACATCAAGCCTTCCAATATCCAGGTCACGCCCGAGGGACAGGCCAAGCTTCTCGACTTCGGCCTGGCACGGCGTTTCCGTACCAGCATGACCGAACCGGGCACACTGCTGGGCACGCTGGACTATGTCGCACCCGAGCAAGTTCAGAATGCCTCCAGAGTGGATATCCGCGGCGATCTCTATGCACTCGGCGGCGTGATGTACTGGTGCCTCACGGGCAAGACGCCGTTCAACTCCACGGGCAGTCTGATCAACGACCTGGCCATGCGTCTGACGCAACCGGCCCCCTCGCTCAGCCAGACGGGGCTCGACCTGCCAGCGGATCTGAACGATGTGCTCAAGAAGCTGATGGCCATCCGCGCCGAGGATCGCTATCCGCACCCGCAGGCGGCCATGCGCGCCCTGCTGCCGTTCTTGCGTTCCAGCCTCGTCGAGACCCAGCCGCTCGCACTTTTCCAGGAAAGCAGTGATACACGTGAGGCCGACGGCAAGACCGGCTGCTTTCACGTGTTGCTGGTGGACGATGAGGCGGGCATTCGCAATTTCGGTCGCTTCGTGCTGCAGACGGAAGGGCTGCAGTGCGACGAGGCGGGCTCCGGCAACGAGGCCCTGGAGATGATCCGCAACAAGAAGTACGACCTGGTGCTGCTCGACGTCAACATGCCGGCTCTGTCCGGCCCGGAAGTCTGCCAGCAGCTACGCCAGGCCCCGCCCTGGCCCAACTTGAAGATCATCATGGCGTCCGGCAACGCCAATGTCGAGGTGCTGTCGCATCTGCTGCTCAGCGGCGCCGACGATTTCCTCACCAAGCCGTTCAGCATCTCGCAGCTCAAGGCGCGCATCAAGGCCGCGCTGCGCCTGAAGCAGGTACAGGACCGCAACGACAGCCTGCAGCGCCACCTGCGCACCGTCAATCACGAACTGGAAAAAGCCCTGCACAACCGGCAGAGCGACATCGTCGACGCCCGCAATGCCCTGGTGCTGGCCCTCGCCAAGCTGGTGGAGCAGCGCGCGAGCGAAACCGGCGCCCACCTGCTACGCATGCAGGATTATGTGCGCTGCCTGGCCACCGAGGCGGCGCGCTCCGGACAGTTCGGCGACGCCATCGACGAGAACCTGGTCGACCTGCTGGTGTGCTGCGTACCGCTCCATGATATCGGCAAGGTGGCGCTGCCCGATCACATCCTCATGAAGCCGGGCAAGCTCGACAAGGATGAACGGCAGATGATGCAGACGCATACCATCGTCGGCGCCGAGACGCTGCAGGAGGTGGCCCGGACCCATGGGTCGGCCATGGCGTTCCTGCACATGGCCATCGACGTGGCCCGCTCGCATCACGAGCGCTACGACGGCACTGGCTACCCGGACCGGCTGGTCGGCGAATCCATCCCGCTGCCGGGTCGGATCGTCGCCATCGCCGATGTCTACGACGCCCTCCGGTCGCGCAAGCCGTACAAGCCAGGCCTGTCGCACGCTGCCGCCGTGCAGATCATCAACGAGGCCGCCGCCAGCCAGTTTGATCCGGCACTCGTCAAGGTCTTCCACCACTGCGCCGCCGACTTCGAGCGCATCTTCCGCGACAACCCGGATTAGCACTTCATCGCACGCACGGCTGGCATGTTTGGCACGTGGCTCATGCGTCACTTCGCTGGCTTGTCGGCGAACCGTCGGGCCGGATCGAGCAGTTCCGCCAGCGGGATCCTCTCGAACACCAGATGCGCCTGGCTGCCCTCGTAGACGATGCCGATGTGACGATCATCCACGCGCGTGAGGCTGGGGTAGCCGGCGCCGCGGCCCTCGTCGAGAAGCCAGCGATACTTTGCGGGCCAGGTGCGGCCGTCATCGAGGCTCACCTGGATCGTCTGGTGGGTGCGGCCCTTCTGCGTGTGCGGATTGGCGAATAGCAGGGCATGCGCGTTGCCGCCGTCCCGGGTGAAGTCGACGCGGAGCAAGCTGCCGTTGCAATTCGGCTCGATCAGTGCCTTTCGGTTCGTCTCATGGGGCCGCCAGCTCTTGCCCAGATCGCCGGTCACGTAGACAGCCCGGAAGCGTTCGTGTTCGTTGCGCATGTTGAGCATGATGGCGCCATCGCCCAGCTGCACGGCCTGACACTCGCTGCCGCCGCTGTAGGCCGGAGTGCCCACGGTCCAGGTCGCGCCGTGGTCGCGGCTGGTCATGATCGTCGAGAACTCGATCCCCTTGGCGTCGCGCCCTTGCACGGGCATCACGAGCGTGCCGTCATGGAGATTGATGCCCTGCTGCGGCGCCGGCGCCAGCAGCCACCATGCGGCCGGCTTCAGCCGACGCGTCAGGTTGACCGGTCTTGACCAGGTGCGCCCGTCGTCCTTCGAGCTGACCATGAGCAGCTGAGCGGCCTTGCCGATCTCGTAGCCCGGCGCCGATCCGTCGCCTGTCCACTGATGCTTGCCGGGGTTGCCGTGCATCCACACCGCGAAACAGAAGATGACGCCGGTCTTGCGATCGACGATGATGCCCGGATCGCTGCAGCCATTCTGTTCTTCGGGCAGACCGCCGTACTTGCCCATGTCCATGATGACTCGCGCCGGCTCCCACGTCCTGCCGCCGTCGCTGCTGCGGCTGAGGCCGATGTCGATGTCCTCCTGGAGATCGCGCCCCATGCGCCGGCGCATGTCATAGACGCACAGCAGCGTCCCCCTGGATGTCGTCGTCAATGCCGGAATGCGATAGGTATGGACACCGTCGTCCCGGTGCTTGCGCAAGGCGATGCCGATGCGCTGCCGGACATTCGGCGACAGATCCTTGACCGCATGCTTGCCGGCCGTGGTCTCCACCGACGTGCAGACTGCCCTCACCCTGTGTGACAGGTCGGCGGCTGGTTGCAGACGACCGGAAAGCCAGAAGACATTCTTGCCGGGCCGCAGTGCCCGGTCCACGCGGAATGTCAGTGAGCGTGCCGCCGCCAGCGACTTGCCGACCGCAGTTTTTGGTGTGAACTCCAGCTTGTCGGCAGTGGCGAACACGGTGAGCGACTCAAGGTCGCCAGGGTCGTCCGTGCCGTCGAGCGTGACGTGCAGCGCCTGCAACCGCACATCCTTGCCGGATGGCACTTCCACGACGATCTGCAGCAAGGCGCCGGCCTCGTTACGAATCAGCAATGGCTGCACGCGCCTCGACGCCGTGACGGCAATGTCGTTGCCTTGGGCCCGGATGGCTGGAGCGCCAGAGGCCAGGGCCAGTCCCGCCAGCATCATGGTTGCGTACACGATCGCACCTCCCGTTGACGTGGACCGTTGCCGCGCGGCAGCACTTCCGGCGGCCGGCATCAGCAAACTGCATTGATGCTATCAGTCCATCGGTTACAATCAACCACCATCTGGAAACGCGGGTTGTGTGAGCCCGCCTGGCTATGAGCCGCCGACGCCGACTGGAGCCGTGCGTGCCGCAACGAGTGGTCTACTTCAATGGAAGTTTCGTGCCCGAGTCCGAGGCACGGGTGTCGATCTTCGACTCCGCCCTGATGTATGGCGACATGGCCTTCGAGATGACGCGGACCTACCAGCACCGGCCCTTCAAGCTCCGCGAGCATCTGGATCGGCTGTACCGCTCGCTCAGGCTGCTCGAGATCGACTGCGGGCTGTCGCGCGACGACATGGAGCGCCTCACGCTGGAGACACTGGAACGGAACCTGGCCACCGAGCCGGCCGACATGGACTGGCAGATCATGCACGACGTGTCGCGCGGGCCGCTGGATCTGTACGGCACGGCGTTTCCGGACGGGCTGCGCGCAACCATCTCGATCAACTGCTGGCCGCTCATCACGCACATGGGCCGCTTCGCCTCCAGGTACGCAAGCGGCGTCGATGTCGTGATTCCGGCCCAGCAGGCCGTACCGGCCCATCTCGTCGATCCCAAGGCCAAGACGCGCAGCCGGCTCCACTATCAGCTCGCCAACCTGCAGGCAGCTCGCATGGGCGACGGCCGCTGGCCCGTTCTCCTCGATCCGGACGGCTACCTTGCGGAAGGGCCCGGCTGGAACATCTTCCTGGTGATCGACGGCGCGTTGCTCACGCCCGAGCCACGCAATATCCTGCTGGGTGTCAGCCGTGCCACGACCATCGAGCTGGCCGGCAAGCTCGGCATCCCGGTGCGCGAGACAAACCTCGGCCGCTACGACGCGCTTCGCGCCGACGAGATCCTGTGCACGGCCACCACCTACGCGCTCGTCCATGCGACGACGTTCGAGGGCCAGACGATCGCCGACGGCGGACCGGGACCAGTCTTTCGGCGCCTGCTGGCTGCCTGGAAGCAGCTGGCGGGCCTTGACTTCGTCGACCAGGCCAGCCGCTACGCCGCCCGTCTGCCGGACTGGCTGGCGCAGCAAGCGGCTCTGCGGCCACGGTAGCAGCCAGGAGCAGCCAGGAGCAGCCAGGAGCATCATGCCATGCACGTGCGTGCCCTAGGTTCGAGCGGCCTGCAGGTCTCGCCCATCTGTCTGGGCACCATGACCTTCGGCACACCCGTCGGCGAGGCCGAGTCGATCCGTCTCGTCCATGCAGCCATCGATCTGGGCATCAACTTCATCGACACCGCCAATGTTTACGAGGGCTATGCCCGCTACCTGGGAAGTCCCGGCGGCGTGGCCGAGGAGATTACCGGCAAGGCCCTGCGCGGTTGCCGCCAGCGCGTGATCCTGGCCACCAAGGTCGGCGCTCCCGTCGGTCCCGGACCGCAGGATCGCGGCCTCTCGGCCGTTCACATCCTGCGCGAACTGGACCGCAGCCTGCAGCGCCTGCAAACGGACGTGATCGACCTGTACATCGTCCACTGGCCGGACAAGCTGGTTCCCCTGGAGGTCGCGCTGGCGGCCATCGACACGGCGATCCGGCAAGGCAAGGTCCGCTACTTCGGTGCGTCCAACCATGCGGCCTGGCAACTGTGCGAGATGCTGTGGCTCGCCGAGCGCCGGCAGCTGGCACGTGTCGTCAGCTCGCAGATTCCCTTCAGCCTCCTGCGGCGCGACCTGCAGAATGAGCTGCGCTTCTGTGCGGAGCACGACATCGCTGTCACGCCGTATCAGGCGCTGCAGGGCGGCCTGCTGACGGGGAAATACCGCCGCGGCCAGAAACCGCCGTCCGACTCGCGCGCCGTGGAAAAGCCGGACTGGATCTGGCCACAGGACGATGCGCTTTTCGACCGGCTTGAAGCCATCGCCGCGCTGGCCGCCGAGACCGGCGTGCCCATGAGCCAGTATGCCCTGGCGTGGACGCTGGCACAGCCGGCCATGTGCTCGCTCATCGTCGGCGTCAAGAGCATGGCGCAGCTGCTTGACGCCGTGAACGCCACCCAGGTCGCCGTGCCCCCCGACCATCTCGCCAGGCTGGACACGATCTGTCCCCCGCCATGGCGGCAGCCCGATCCGATCCGTGGCTAGCCGTGCCTGGAGTGCCCGGAGGTTGCCGGTCGGGATCCCGCGAGGACGCAGAGAGCATGGCCAACCGCTTCCTGATCTACGGCGCCAACGGCTACACCGGCAGCTTGATTGCCCGGGAGGCCGCAAGACGCGGGCAGGCGCCGATCCTGGCTGGACGGAACGCCGCGGCCGTGTCCGCCCTGGCCACGGAACTCGGGCTGGAGCAGCGCATCGTCGGCCTCGACGTTCCTCAGGCCATCGACGATGCTTGCCGCGGAGTGCGCGTGGTCCTGAACTGTGCCGGTCCGTTCTCGCGCACCGCGCTGGCGCTGGCCGAGGCGTGCCTGCGAATGGCGACGCATTACCTGGACATCACGGGCGAGATCGACGTGTTCGAGGCCCTGGCCGGACGAGACGCGGCGGCCGCGGCCCAAGGCGTGTTGCTGCTCCCCGGTGTCGGCTTTGACGTGGTGCCGACCGACTGCCTGGCCGCGCACCTGAAACGCCGGCTGCCGACGGCGACCAGGCTCCGGCTCGGCTTTCAGTCCACCGGAGGCCGGCTGTCCCGGGGAACGGCGACCACCATGGTCGAAGGGCTAGGCGCCCGGGGCGTGGTCCGCCAGGACGGCGTGTTGATGTCGGTGCCGCTGGCCTGGAAGACGCGCGTCATCGACTGCGGCATCGGACCGGTCAAGGCGATCACCATCCCCTGGGGAGATGTGTCCACTGCATATCATTCCACGGGCATTCCCGACATCGAGGTCTACCTGGCCGCCACTTTGGGGCAGCGCCTGCTGGCGCGGCTGGTGCGTCGGCTGCGCTGGCTGCTGGGGGCCAGGTGGATGCAGTCGTTCCTCAAGAGTCGGATCCAGGCCCGACCGCCTGGACCGAGCGATGACGAGCGCCGTCGCGGCCGCAGCTTTATCTGGGGAGAAGCCGAGGACGCGGCCGGGCAGCGCGTCGTGTCGCGCCTGCGCGGCCCGGAAGGCTACACGCTCACCGTCTTGGCCGCGCTCGCGGTCGTCGAGCGCGTGCTGGCCGGCGATGCTCCGCCCGGCTTTCAGACTCCCGCAACGGCATACGGCCCGGACTTCATCATGGGACTGGCAGGACTGGTTCGCGAGGACGAGTGACGCATGCGGCGTGTGTTTGCCGTCTGACGCCTGTGGGCGTCTGACGCGTGCGTCGCGCAGCGCGTGTGACGCGTGTAAGACAACTGACGGCCTTGCGCGGCGGCTGCGCGGGCGCGGCTGTCTCACCGAGAACACGCTCGGAGCGTTGCGAAACTCAGGCCGTGTTGATCAGGCCATACTTGTGCAGTTTCTTGTAGAGGGCCATGCGGCTGATGCCGAGTTCCGCGGCCGCGCGCACCCGGTTGTTGCCGTGCTTCAAGAGGGCTTCGGTGACGCGCACGATCTCGGCCTCTTCCCGGACCTGACACAGCGACCCCTTCGCGGCTGCCATATCGTCGGGGAGCGGTGGCACGTGCACGGGCTTGTCGCAGCGAATGACGTCCGGCAGATCCTCGACGCGAATCTCGGGACCCGGCGACAGGGCCACGGCCCTTTCGATGACGTTGCGCAGCTCGCGGATGTTGCCGGGCCAGTGATAGCCGGCGAGAAGCTGCAGCGCCTCGGACTCGATGCCCTGCAGGTCGTGGCCGTTGCGGCCGGCAAACTCGGCGAAAAACTTGTTGGCCAGCGGCGCGATGGCCCCGGTACGCTCGCGCAGCGGCGGCAAGCTGAAGCCGACCACGTTCAGGCGATAGAACAGGTCGGCGCGAAAATTGCCTCGACGCACTTCCTCGTCCAGCGCGGTGTTCGAGGCGGCGATGATCCGTGCCTTCAGCGGAAAGAGTCGATTCGAGCCCACCGGCTCGAAGACCCGGTCCTCCACGGCGCGCAGCAGCTTGCTCTGCAGGCCCAGCGGCAAGGCATTGATCTCGTCCAGCAGCAGCGTGCCGGCGCCGACGGCGAAGAACTTGCCCGTGCGGTCGCGGCTGGCGTCCGTGAAGGCGCCCTTGATGTGCCCGAACATCTCGCTTTCCACCAGGTTGGCGGACAGGGCGCCGCAGTCCACGATCAAGAACGGCTGGTTGCGGCGCGGCGACAGCTCGTGGATGTGGCGGGCCAGACGCGTCTTGCCCGTGCCCGTCTCCCCCGTCAGCAGCAGCGTCGCATCCTTGGCCACGACCTTGCGCACCTGGTCCATGACCTCGACGATCTCGGGAGAGAGTATGAAGGACAGCGGTTCGCGCCGCGCCGGAAACGGCAGCGTGTGACCGCGCGCGCTGGCGTCGACCGAGCCGCGCTCCTCGGCCCGGACCGCCAGAACCTCGAAGAGGTAGGCCAGCTTCTTGCCATCGTCGGGAAGGCTGAAATAATCCGTGGCCCCGGCCCGGAGCATGGAAACCGCCTGCTGGTTACGGTACTCGTTGCTGAGCACCAGGGTCACGCACCCGGGTCGCATCCGCGACAGGGCGCACACGAATTCCTGGGCCGGCGCTTCTTCATCCGGCCGGACCACGTGGATCAGAACCAGCGCGACTTCTTGGGTCTGGAGATGGGCCTGGGCGCCCGCGATGGTCGGAGACGCTTGCAGATCGATGTTGTTGAATTGTCGTACGGTTTCAATTAACGCTGCATCCCGGCTGATCATCAAGGCTGTAAGGTTGGGCATGGCGACATTGCTCCTGGCAAGAATTCTGCTTGTGGGACGAGCATTCTCCGGTCCAGGCACGACTGCCGTTACCAGCGGAATGCAGGAGAATGATAGCGACTCCTCGGCTTGGTCAAAAGGTAGGAGGGATTAGATCTCCCAAGCCACTGTCGCCTAATCCCTGAGGCTTACCAGCCAACGGTATGGTGGAGAGAGTGTAATAACTACCAGGCGGGATTGCGCTGTGCAAGCAAAAAAATGAGAAAAATGTTTTTCCTTCCGGTTTCGCGGGGCGCCGTTTTCGCGGGGCGCCGGTTTCGATGAGGCTTTGCAGATTCGTTCATTATGCCACTCGGACGGTGTCACTCGTGGCTGGCCAGGCCGGACTCGAGCTGCTGTTTTCGCCGGGAAATCCCCAGGAAATCCTGGCGCCAGGAACTGTAATAGTCGAGGCAATGGCGCAGTCCTTGCTCCAGACTGGTGCCGGGACAGAAGCCAAGCTCGGCCTCGGCGCGGGCGATATCGGCCAGCCGGTAGCACAGCTCCTCCTCCAGATCGAGGCGGGCGTGATACGGCAGTAGCTGCGTGCCCAGCAGGGCGTTGAGCTTGGCGACGATCTCCAGGATGGAGACCGGCTGCCCCCGGCCGATGTTGAAGACCTTGCCCGACACGCGCGCCGTCGTGGCTGCCAGCATCAGGGCATGCACGGCATCGCTGATGTAGATCAGATCCTGAACCTGGCGAGGGGGTATTGAGGGCGAGTTCCTCTTGCACTGGGTTTGCAATGCAATCGCTTATCTCACCGTGAGATAGGCCCACGGACGACTCAACTTGCATTGTACGCACATTGGTGTTGCCGGGCCAACCACCTTCCCAATTCCTTCCCAAAGCGAAGGGTAACCGTCGTCACTCCCGATCGCGTAGGCCGGAGGTATGCCAACACCAGCGGCGGATTGCCTTCTCGGGCGTGTCCGGGGTGATCGTCCCCCGTGGATCTGTGCGTAGCCCGGCGCGTTCAGACGGCGCTCGGTCAGAATGTCCGATGGCTATCCAAGCGGATGGCTCGCTAGTTTCAAGAAATGCGGCCATCGGTGTCCCACTCGGCATCGCCTGCATCGGTCGCCGCCTCGGGCATGGCGCCCACGGCTCCGAAGATGTCCCCGATCCCTCTTGGCGATAGAACAACGCTGAGCACAGACCTACCGCCCGCATTACAGGCACCCCTATGAGCGCCGCCGGATCGCGAGGCTTGACTTCTGCCTGACGTCACTGTGAAAGGCCGGCCTCATCGTGGTGATGGCCATGCGGACGCCGAAGTCACAGCTCGAATTGGCGGCCGAGCGGTTTGCGATCATGGGGCCTGACGCCAGCCGTGTCGCAACGTTATTGATCGAGGATACTTGGGGAGACTCTTCGTCGGCGTGAACACCCGCGCCCAACGCCTGAAGCCGTGCCGTCTGGCCGGGAAGAATCTCCCCTGAGGATGCACCGCCATGCCACCCTCGCCTCCACCGGAATTGCCGTTCGGCTTGTTCGACGTTGTCGTGAGCCAACTCTTCGAAGAGCAGTTCGTGGCTCTGGAGTCGGACAAGTTCGCGGTCGAGTGCGTCCGCGTGGATCCAGGCGACAGCCAAGCTACTGCTACGGATGGCCCGGCTGGCGGTGGGGTAACAATCACCAGCGTGAGGGCGCCCTGGACCAGACCATCGATATCATGCGCGCGTAACCGGTCACGGGTCGATATAGCTCGGAATCGTGGTTTCGGGTACTGTTGCGGTTGGCATGGATGCTCCACCGACAGTATCGGCAGAAGTGTTGGCATCGCTGCCGC
>Ga0194121_10010936_pt1 | contig 10912 bp, 12 predicted proteins | sample TA2MahCa50mmetaG_FD_148609 | JGI IMG/M metagenome (GOLD analysis project Ga0194121, IMG submission 148609) | Freshwater microbial communities from Lake Tanganyika, Tanzania - TA2015020 Mahale Deep Cast 50m | ecosystem: Environmental > Aquatic > Freshwater > Lake | place: Tanzania: Lake...
TGGCGGACGCCATGCAAGGCAAACCTCATGTAACCTGCTGTTTCTTTGGTGAGGGTGCCGTGGCCGAAGGGGAATTTCACGAGTCTATGAACCTCGCGACGCTCTGGCACTTGCCGGTCTTGTTTGTCTGCGAGAACAACCTGTATGCCATGGGAACGGCCCTGCGTTTCTCCGAGGCAGTCACCGACATCACGCACAAGGCGGCGAGCTATGGCATGCCTGCGGAAGCGGTGGACGGCATGGACGTACTCGCCGTAGAAGCGGCTGCGCAACGCGCCACGCACGCCATCCGGGCGGGTCAAGGACCGTATTTTCTCGAATGCCGCACGTATCGCTTCCGCGCACATTCCATGTTCGATGCTGAACTCTATCGCGACAAAGCCGAAGTAGATGCCTGGCGACCACGCTGTCCCATTCTCACGTTTACCCAGCGTTTGCGCGACTGGGGACTGCTTGACGACACGACGCTGGCGGAGCTGGAACATCAGGTCGAGGCGGACATCGACACTGCCGTGGCGTTTGCCGAGGCGGGCACCTGGGAAGCTGTCGAAGACTTGACGCGCTTTGTCTATTCCGAGCAGAGGTGAAGCAGAGGGGGAGAGGGGGCGAGAGTGAGAGGGGCGAGGAACGGGGAGGGAGACGATGGGGAAAGTGACGTATCGTGAAGCTATACGGGACGCCATCCGGGAAGCGCTCTACAAAGATCCACGCGTCTTTCTGATGGGGGAGGATGTCGGGCAGTACGGGGGTGTTTTGCGGTCAGTAAGGGGTTACTGGCCGAGTTTGGTCCAGAGCGCATCCGGGATACGCCGCTCTCGGAATCGGCCTTTGTAGGGATGGGCATCGGTGCGGCGTTAGGCGGGATGCGCCCTATTGTGGAGATTATGACGGTCAATTTTAGCTTGTTGGCGGCGGATCAGATCCTCAATAACGCGGCAACCTATCTCCACATGTCGGGTGGGCTGTTTAACGTGCCGCTGGTCATTCGCATGGCCACCGGTGGCGGGCGGCAGCTGGCGGCGCAGCACTCGCACAGCCTGGAAGGCTGGTACGCGCATATTCCTGGCCTGAAGGTGCTGACACCTGCCACGCTGGAAGATGCCCGTGGCATGCTCTGGACGGCCCTGGCCGATCCAGATCCGGTGCTTATCTTTGAGCACGCCACGCTCTACAACATGGAAGGCGAGTTACCGGAAGACGCCGGGGCAGTGGACATTGACCAGGCGCGGATCTGCCGTCCAGGACGTGATGTCACGCTACTGACGTATGGGGCCAGCCTGTGCAAATGCCTGGAGGCTGCCGAGACTCTGGCCAAGGCCGGTATTGTCGCAGAGGTAATTGATCTGCGCACTCTACGTCCGCTCGACGATGCCACCTGCATGGCATCTATTGCCCGGACGCATCGAGCAGTGATTGTGGACGAAGGCTGGCGGAGTGGCAGCATTGCGGCAGAACTGAGCGCCCGCATCATGGAGCAGGCGTTTTATGAACTCGATGCGCCGGTCGAGCGTATATGCAGTGCGGAAGTGCCCATGCCGTATGCCAGACATCTAGAGCAGGCAGCGCTGCCGCAACCAGCAACCATTGTGGCAACGGTGCAGAGGATGGTACAGAGCCATGGCTGAGTTTCGCATGCCCAGTCTGGGCGCAGATATGGAAGCAGGCACCCTGGTCGAGTGGCGTGTGCGTCCTGGGGATCACGTACAGCGTGGCGATATTATCGCTGACGTAGAGACCGACAAGGGGATTATCGAAGTCGAGGTGTTCGAGGCCGGCGTGGTGGAACAGATGCTCGTGCAACCGGGAACGCACGTACCAGTCGGTACCGTGCTGGCACTGCTGCGGACGGATGGTGCCGCAGTGGCGACGCCAGGCAGCGTACCACTGGCTCCCGGGCCAGCACCAGCGGTCGTGTCTGTACCTAGCGCGTCCACCCCTTCGGCATCACGTCCGGTAGCACCGGCTCCGGCGGCAACCGGCAGGCGAGTCCGTGTTTCGCCTCTGGCACGCCGACTTGCCGCAGAGCTGCACGTCGATCTCAGCACTGTGCAGGGGAGTGGCCCGGAAGGGGCTATCGAGCGGGCCGACGTGGAGCGCGCTGCGGCCATGGCTCAGCCGACCCCGCCGGCGCCGGCGCCGGCAGCACCGCGTCCCAGCCCTGCAGTACCAGCGTTTCAGGCTGGCATGCGGCGGGCCATTGCCGCAGCGATGAGTCGTGCCAATCGTGAGATTCCGCATTACTATTTGCAAACACGTATCGATATGAGCCGTGCCTTGCACTGGCTGGAAGTTGAAAATCAGCGGCGGGCCATCAAAGATCGCCTGTTACCGGCGGTGCTTATCATCAAAGCCGTCGCGCGGGCACTTGGTGAAGTGCCAGCGCTGAATGGCTACTGGATTGAAGACACGTTACAGCTCCAGGAAGCTGTGCATCTGGGTTTTGCCATTGCCTTACGCCAGGGCGGGTTAGTGGCCCCGGCTATGCATCATGCTGATCTCAAAAGCCTGGATGAATTGATGCAGGCGTTGCGCGATCTCATTACCCGTGTACGCGCCGGGCGTCTACGGAGTTCTGAAATGACCGATGCCACGGTGACTCTGACACACCTGGGAGACCTGGGAGTAGAAACCGTCTATGGCGTTATCTATCCCCCACAGGTGGCCCTGATCGGATGCGGCAAAATTCTCGAACAGCCCTGGGCCGAGCACGGCATGCTCGGGGTGCGTCCAGTACTGACAGCCACCCTGGCTGCCGATCATCGGGCCACAGACGGCCATCAGGGGGCTCGCTTTCTCGAAGCCCTGAATCATTTTTTGCAGGAGGTGGGGCCGTAATGACCGAAGCACAACTCCGTGAGGTGATTAGCAAGACGTTGGGGCAGATTGCTCCTGAGGCCGATCTGACACAGTTGCCACCGGAGGCGGATCTACGCCAGGCACTGGACATTGATTCTTTTGATCACCTGCAATTCCTCATCGGCCTCCATGAGGCGCTCGGGGTGGAGATCCCCGAGGCGGACTATGGTCAGCTGGTCACCCTGGCCGATATCGTGCGTTACCTCATGGCCCGTGTTCCCTGACAGCGCTATGACGGTTTGTCACCTCTGGTGACCAGGTGTCAGTGGACAAAGTGTCAGGTCAACATACGGCATGTTCCGACTCCCTCTCCCGGAGGGAGAGGAGAGCGGAGAGCTCCTGGAGTCACGCAAAGGAGAGCCCATCATGTTCCGCATTCGTTTTCATGGCCGTGGGGGACAGGGAATGAAGACGGCGAGCCGCATCCTCGGCTCAGCGGCGTTTCACGCCGGGTACACGGTCCAGGATGCGCCGCTGTATGGCGCAGAGCGGCGTGGCGCGCCGATGGCAGCGTTCACCCGCATCGCGTCGGTGGCGGTGATTGATCAGAATCTCGCTGCTGGCCTGGGGGGCATTACCTATCAAGAAATCGCCGCGGCGCTGTATACGAGCCCCAGTCGCCCGCCCTTGCTGAGCGTCATCGGTGGCCTGGGCGGCAAGGATATCTCCGAGGCCGAGTTTGACGCGGTGTTTCGCGATCTGGAACGGGCTGCTGCAGGTCTCCAGGTCTCTAGCCCTCGGCTCCTATACACACAGCCGGAACAGGCACGTATGCGGACGCTCCTGCAGATCGCTGGCAAGGCGCTGCCAGAAGAGGTGGTGTCATAACGCGTAGCGTCTTACGAGACCGTGTGTTCCAGCCTCCTCTCCCCCTGAGAGAGGAGATCAAGACACCGCGGCCCAGTACTCATCTAGCTGACGCTGGATGTGGCCAAGCGCCGTGGTATCTGGCTCAGGCTCAAACAGATGGCGGTAGCGCCCCTGCCCTCTGAGATAGTCTTCGACAGGGCGACGCCGACGCGGCTTATACGTGTGCGTCACCGCTCCATCCACCGCTTCCTTGAGAGCAAAGATGCCCGTCTCCACCGCCAGGCGCGCGTATTCTGCAGTGCGTTCTGGATCATACAGCCAGCCCGTCGGGCACGGGGCATGGGCAATGAACAATAAGTCGAGCCCGCGAAAGAGCGCCCCCGAGGTGGCGGCAAGCCCCATATCATAGGTGCTGCCGTCCCCAGCCACCACGACCACCTGCACATCGTCCGTCGGCGCCATTTTGCCCCGCGCCATGAGCACGTCCAAAGCATCCCGTATACCCTGCGCTCCGGCTGCGGCACTGGCCATACTGGTATAGAGCCAGGAGCTTTTGAAAGGCGTGTACGGGAAAGTTGCCAGCAGGGTAAAGCACCCTGCCGCATTGACGAAAACGGTTTGTGTCCCCAGGACTTTCGCCGCCAGACGTAGCGCTTCAAGCCCGCCACAGCCACCGCACACACTGGTACCGGGTGCAATGCACTCTTCGCGTGTAATCTGCTTCAGGTTCTTAATGGCAGTGAGTTCCGTACTGGTCACCGTGTCCATGCGTGCCCCCTTCTCTCCTCCCTGGACCTTCCCTGACAGACAATCTGCTAGAGCAAAACGAGAGCAAGTTTTATGCCATTGAGGAGCACGTCACAAGGCTCGCGTAACACGGTGTATCACTCTATGGCATGAAGATTGCTTATGTCCAATCTGTCGATCACGCACACGCTTCTTTGCAGGTGAAAGACGTTACGATGCGCCCACACAGCCCTGAAAGCCCAGCAGTGCCGTTGCCTCCCGCCATTGAGACGGTGGCGTTGTCCGAGGTCTATACAGTGCTGGACAGCGGTCCGGCCGGCTTAACCCAGGCCGAAGTTGCAGCCCGTCGACAGCGTTATGGCCGCAATACCATTGGCGCAGTGCGCACCACGCCGCGCTGGCGCAAATTTTTGCTGCACTTCTCGCATCTGATGGCGTGGCTGTTATGGGTCGGAGGGGCGATCGGGTTTCTCGCCCAATTGCCCGAACTGGGCATCGCCATCTGGATGGTCAACGTGATCAATGGCACGTTTAGCTTCTGGCAAGAGTACAAAGCTGAGCAAGCCACCGAAGCCTTACGCCGCCTCTTGCCCACCTATGCGCGGGTGCTGCGCGATGGGCAGGAGCACCAGATCCTGGCTGAGGAACTCGTGCCTGGAGACGTCATGATACTGGCTGAAGGCGATCACATCTCGGCAGATGGTCGGCTGGTCCAGGAAGCGGAATTACGCGTGGATCAATCGGCCCTCACCGGCGAAGCCCATCCAGTACGCAAGACTGCTGAAGCCCTTCTCAACCATGGGTTGACGCGCCCGGAATGCTCCAACCTGGTGTTTGCCGGGACCAGTGTCGCTACCGGCACTGGGCGTGCCGTCGTGTATGCCACGGGCATGCAGAGTGAATTTGGCACCATCGCACACCTGACACAAGCGGTTGGTGCAGCCCTCAGCCCACTGCAACGTGAGATGGTTTACACCACCAAAGTAGTAACGGTGATTGCCGTGGGAGTAGGGCTGGTCTTTTTTCTGCTGGCCAACACCCTGACGCGAGTGACCTTGGCGGAGAGCGTGATTTTTACTCTGGGGATGATTGTCGCCTTTGTGCCCGAAGGTTTGCTGCCGACCGTCACCCTGGCTCTGGCCATGGGCACCCAGCGCATGGCCCGCCGCCAGGCCTTGATCAAGCGCTTATCTGCCGTGGAAACACTGGGCTGCGCGACGGCCATCTGCACGGACAAGACCGGTACGCTCACGCAGAACGAGATGACCGTATGCGAACTCTGGCTGGGCGGGCACTGGTGCACCGTTACCGGGGTCGGCTATGCTCCAGAGGGTGCCATTCTCTATGATGGCCAACCACTCCCTCCAGCGCTTGCTGCGGATCTGCGTCCGTGCCTCCTCGCCGCCGGCTTGTGCACTGACGCCCGCCTGCTTCCACCCAATGCGACCTCAGGCCAATGGACCGTGCTGGGTGACCCTACAGAGGCCGCCTTACGCGTGGTGGCACACAAAGGTGGCGTCGATCTGGAGGCCGCAGTCCGACACCAACCACGCCTACGCGAATTGCCGTTTGACCCGCGTCGCAAGCGTATGAGCACCATCCACCAGAGTAGGCAAGCGGAGGCCCTGCAGGTCTACGTCAAAGGGGCTCCCAGGGAGGTGCTGGCTCTCTGTACCCATATACAACGGGCGGGTCAGGTCTCGCCCCTGGATGCAGCCTGGCAGCGCCAGATTGTCGCGGCCAACGACGCAGCCGCACGACGTGGTCTGCGCGTGCTGGCCATCGCACAGCGCACCCTGCCCAGCACGCTCACGACCTATACGTCCGAGACGGTGGAATGTGGGCTCACCTTCCTGGGCTTGATAGCGATGATGGACCCACCACGCCCAGAGGTGACAGCGGCTGTGGCCCAATGTCACCAGGCCGGCATCCGCATTCTCATGATGACAGGCGACTATGGTCTAACTGCAGAAAGTGTTGCCCGCCGTATTGGCATCGTCCATGGGCAGCACCCACGTATCCTGACGGGTGCCGAGCTCGCCGTGATGCCCGACGCCGCCCTGCACACCGCCTTACAGGAGGAGGTCATCTGTGCCCGCATGACCCCTGAACAGAAACTCCGCGTGGTCACCGCCCTGCAGGCCCTGGGGCATGTCGTAGCGGTCACGGGCGATGGGGTCAACGATGCGCCCGCACTCAAACAAGCGGATATCGGCGTAGCCATGGGACGCACAGGCACCGACGTGGCCAAAGAAGCCGCCGATATGATCCTTCTGGACGATAATTTCGCGTCCATTGTTGCCGCCGTGGAAGAAGGCCGCGCGGTCTATGCCAATATCAAAAAATTCGTGCTCTACATTCTCACGAGTAACACCCCAGAAGCCGTGCCCTTTGTGCTGTTTGCCCTGAGTGGTGGGCGCATTCCTCTGGCCCTTACCATCATGCAAGTGCTGGCAATTGATCTGGGTACCGACATGGTCCCTGCGCTGGCTCTGGGGGCAGAACCACCCGAGGCAGGCGTCATGCAGCAGCCCCCGCGTCGTCTGAGTGAGCATGTCATTACGCGGGGGCTACTCCTGCGGGCGTATCCCTGGCTGGGGTTGCTCCAGAGCGTCGCAGCTATGGCCGCTTTCTACTGGATGTACTGGACGCACGGCTTTTGGGGACAATGGCTCGATCTCCCGGCGAGTGGCACACTGTACCGCGCCGCCACCGCCATGACGCTGGCTTCTGTCGTCGCCACGCAAATTGGTAACGTCTTCGCACAGCGCACCGAATATACTTCGGTATTCCGCCTTAACCCGTTCAGCAACCCGCTCCTGTGGCTGGGCATTGCCACCGAACTCGTGCTGATCGGGCTGCTCGTCTATGTGCCCTGGTTACAGCATCTCTTTGACACGGCACCGTTACCCCTCCACTACTGGCTCTTTCTGTTCGCCTGGACACCCGTGCTGCTCCTGGCTGACGAAGGCCGCAAACTGCTGGTACGGCGACGGCGCAAAACGGCAGGCTCGGCGCCCATGCCTGGGAGATAGGGTATGCAGATCCTCATCATCGGTTGTGGCCGCGTGGGGGCTGGCCTGGCGCATGATCTCAGTCAGCGTGGCCATGCCGTATATATTGTCGATCAAGATCCGGCAGCGTTCGCCCGTCTACGTGGGCACACACACGTCCAGACCATCACCGGCTTGAGCTTTGATCACGATGTCCTCCGGCAGGCGGGCATTGGCCATGCCGATAGCCTGGCGGCAGTGACCGGGAGTGATACCACCAATGTGGTTATGGCCCGCCTGGCCCGCCTGGTCTTTCATGTACCGCGGGTCGTAGCTCGTCTGTATGATCCGCGCTACACCGAAATCTATCGGCGCCTGGGCATCCAGACCATTAACCCGCTCACCTGGGGGGTGCAACGTCTGGCCGAGCTGCTGTGCTATTCCAACCTGCATACTGTCCTGAGTGTCGGGAGTGGGGATGTCGATCTGCTTGAGATAGAACTCCCACCGTTGCTGGTAGGCCGCACGGTACATGAAATGACGCTCCCAGGAGAAATGCAAGTCACCGCACTGAGCCGGGATGGCAGGACCTTTCTGCCCACACTGGGCACGGTGTTTCAGGAGGGCGATCGGTTGCATCTGGCTGTTCTGGTCACCTCAACAGCGCGTCTCAATGCCCTGCTAGGATAGGGGGAGAGGGGGCAGAGTATGCAAGTGTTAATCATCGGCGGCGGTGAAGTCGGCGCCTATCTGGCGTCGTTATTACTGGCGGGACAACACCTCGTGACCGTTATTGAATCCCGGCCGGAGGAGATCCCACGGCTGCATCACACCCTCTCTGCAGAGCGGGTGGTCGAGGGTGATGGCACCGATCCCGGGGTGTTGGAAGCTGCTGGCATACGCCAGGCCCAGGTGGTGGCAGCCGTCACCGGCACGGATGCAACCAACCTGGTGGTCACCAGTCTGGCGCGCTTTGCCTTCAACGTCCCACGGACTATTGCCCGAGTACACACGCCGACGCATGCCTGGATGTTTACGCCCGCCATGGGGGTGGATGTCGCCCTCAATCAAGCCGATGTGCTCGCCCACTTGATTGCCGAGGAGATGTCCCTTGGCGATATGATGACCCTGCTCAAATTACGTCGTGGGCAGTACGCCCTGGTCGAAGAGCAGGTGCATCCGAGCGCACGGGCGCTCGGTATGGCACTGCACGCACTCCCCCTCCCACCGGCGTGTGTGCTGGTCGCCATCATGCGCCAGCACCAGCTCCTCCTGCCCACGGCTGACCTGGTGCTGCAATCTGCCGATGAAGTGCTGGCCCTGGTGCATACCTCACAGGCCGCGCAACTTGCCGCTCTGCTGGGGCCTACTGGCTCTAGCAGCGCGCTGCGCTGCTAGAGTAAACACTTGTGATACAATGGTTTCCGGCTCCATCTCCCCCTGAGAGAGGGTTGGGGTGAGGGGCATGACGCGTCTGCCAGGAGTGCGCTCACCCTCACCCTAGTCAATAGTCTGCTCCTACAACGCCTGGAAGCGAGTCGCGGCCTTGCTGGCGAGTAACGGGAGGACCTCCGCCAGCGTCAGTGTGCCAATCTCTTCCATCTCATAGGTGACACGCACCGCGGGGACACGGAGGGTTAGCAGATGACGCAAATCCACAGGCGTCCCCAGGACAACGCTCTCACATGGCGTCGCATTGATAGTGGCAGCCAGGTCGGCCATCTGGGTGGGACTATAGCCCATGGCTGGAATGAGCCGTTGTAAGCCAGGGTACGCCTGCAAGGTCGCCGCAATGGTGCCTTGCGCGTAGGGCCGTGGATCAACAATCTCCGCCGCACCATAGTGTTCGGCGGCGAGCACACCAGCACCATAGGTCATGTCGCCATGCGTCAGCGTAGGGCCATCCTCTATCACCAGCACACGTTTGCCACGAATCAAGTCTGGCGTATGGACGCGGAGTGGCGTCGCCGCATCAATAATCATCGCCTGAGGGTTCGTCTGCTGGATCGTCTCACGGAGCTGCTGCACATGCGCAGGAGACGCGGTGTCTTCTTTGGGGATGAGCACGACATCTGCCATCAGCAAATTGGCGAAGCCAGGATAGTACCGCATTTCATCGCCAGGACGATGCGGATCGACAAGGCAGATATGGACATCTGAGGCCAGAAACGGCAGGTCGTTGTTGCCACCGTCCCAGACAATGACGCTGGCTTCCGTCTCTGCAGCCCGCATAATGGCCTGATAATCCACCCCCGCATACACGACCGTCCCTTGCGCAACGTGCGGTTCATATTCCTCTCGTTCTTCGATGGTACAGTGCTGCGCGGTCAGATCCTGCAGCGTGGCAAAGCGTTGCACCCGCTGCCCGGCCAGATCGCCGTAGGGCATGGGATGGCGCAGGACCACCGGACGCTCCCCGTGCTGACGTAGCAGGTGCACTACGCGACGGGTCACGGCACTTTTCCCACATCCCGTCCGCACGGCACACACCGCGATCACGGGGCGCTGGCTGGTCAGCATGGGGCGCTGCGGACTCAGGAGCGTGAAGGTCGCTCCCGCGGCCAGCGCGGTCTGCGCCAGACGCATCAGCGTGTGATATGTGACATCGCTATAGGCAAAGACCACTTCGTCGATAGGCGTAGTGGCCAGCAAGGTCGGCAAGGCCGTTTCGGGGTAGATGGGGATCCCGTCGGGATACCTGGCGCCCGCCAGACTGGCAGGGAACCGACGGCCCGCAATGTAGGGAATTTGGGTGGCGGTAAAGGCCACAACCTCGACCGAGGGGTCATCCCGGTAGCAGCAGAGGAAATTATGGAAATCACGCCCGGCGGCTCCCAGAATCACGACACGACGGGGCAACGGGAGAGGTGGCATAGGGCACGCTCCTTGGCCTGATGAGGGTCAGACACCAATGTTGGACAACGTGACACAGAGAGCATTGACGAGCTGGACGACCTGTGGATGGGAGGTTTCCAGGGCGTTCACGGACTCGGATAACCCTCGGAGGGAGAGGTCAACCAGTTGCGGGTTGCGCTGTTGCCGCACCACCTCGTGGGTCGAGACCTCGGTAAAACGCGTAATGCTCGCCGCATGTTCATCATGGGTTTCCGCAAGCGCCAGTATTTCGGCATGTAATGTACTGAGGAGCTGCAACAATTCCGCCTTTTGCTCGGTGCTGAGCGCTGCCGTGTGTTGAATGGTGGTGTTCAGTTTGGTGAGCGTTTCATCGACCATCGTTGTCGCCCTTTCGTATGGAGGAACCTCACGTTTCAACGTTGAGACGCGTATGGAAAGCCTGTCAGTGCTCGCAGGGATACCAGCCCAGCGCTTGGTTTCCAGGCATGATCAGGGTACCCGCTGCACCCCGGAGGATCGCAGCCGCGTCCTCTAAAGCGCCGATTGCGGCCGGTCGGCCTCTGGTGCGTACGAACCGGCAAGCCGCCTCAACTTTTGGCCCCATAGAGCCACTGGCAAAGGGATAGCCTTGTAACTGGCCAGGGCTCGCG
>Ga0194121_10010937_pt1 | contig 10912 bp, 6 predicted proteins | sample TA2MahCa50mmetaG_FD_148609 | JGI IMG/M metagenome (GOLD analysis project Ga0194121, IMG submission 148609) | Freshwater microbial communities from Lake Tanganyika, Tanzania - TA2015020 Mahale Deep Cast 50m | ecosystem: Environmental > Aquatic > Freshwater > Lake | place: Tanzania: Lake...
TGCCATTATAGGTCAGATAGATAAGCGCATTACGCATGGGCAATCACTTTCCAGGCAGCAGCCATACGGCCAGTCAGAGCAGTGGTGTCGCGCGGATACCAGGCGTATACTACACGGCCGTGGACGTATCTACCATCATACCCAGGAGGCACGCGGTGGAGAAACTCTTTGGGTAGGACAGCCAAAGGAAGCCCATAGTGTCGCACGCACGATTGACCCTCTCGCGTATGGATGTAGCCCAACAGCACGACGCCTTTGCTCGCGATGTAGCCCAAGGTTTAACCGCCTCCCCGAAAACGCTTCCTGCCAAGTATTTTTACGATGCGCACGGCTCGCAGCTCTACGAACAGATTTGCACATTGCCAGAATACTACCCGTACCGAGCCGAGCGTGACATCCTGGACACGTATGCCAGCGAGATCTATGGGGCAATGGGGCACCTCCCGCTGATCGAATTGGGCTCGGGGAATGCCGCGAAAACGCGCTATCTGCTCGACGCCTATGCGGCTACCGGCCAGCCGGTGCTCTATTGCCCGGTGGACATCTCGCTCGCTGCGCTCGAGGAGTCGGCGAGCAAACTCCTGGCCGAATACCCCATGCTCTCCATCCACGCCATGCATGCGGATTTTGCTAGGAACCCTGGGGTCATCAATACGTTGGGTCTGCCCAGGAAAGCGCTGGCCTTTTTTGGCTCCAATCTGGGTAATTTTACGCGTGCTGAAAGCCTTGATTTCCTGCGTGATATCGGGACCTTGCTGGGACCCGATGACGTGTTCTTGCTGGGGGTCGATCTGCAAAAGTCGCAGACCCTCTTGCTCCCCGCCTATGACGATGCGCAGGGAGTCACTGCAGCTTTTAACATCAATCTGTTACACCGTATGAATCGTGAACTCGACGCCAATTTTGATGTGCTGAGCTTTGATCATGTGGCGCTGTATAACGTTGAGCAGGCACGCATTGAAATGCATCTGCGCAGTAGCCTGCCACAACAGGTGCATCTTGCCGCTCTTGGACAGACCATCTCCTTTACAGCGGGTGAAACCATCCACACGGAGAATTCCTACAAGTATTCCGTCGCAGACCTGCGTACCCTGGGAGAGCACGGCGGCTTGCACCTCCGCCGCACCTGGTTTGACCGGCAGCATTATTTTGTGCTGGCTCTGTTTCGGCGTCAATAGGCTTCCCTCCGACTCCCTCTCCCAGGGGGAGAGGGAGTCGGAGAATCCTTGTAGCCTAAACCCTGAGACTTCAGTGTGCGCTTATGGGGCTGTACCCACCCTGGGTTGCCTGCCTCAGCGTCCCAGCACACTGGCCAACGGAGGGCCATCATAGCTGTAGTCAGTCCGGCACTTTTGCATCATAGCCCGCATATCCTGACGCAGTTCTTCCGGTGTGGGACGCCCCACGAACCACCAGCCATTATAGATATTGTGGATGGTCAGATCGGGCAGCAACGAAAATGTGTACGGAATGGCCACCATGCCGCCCTTGAAATCCGGGTCTACGACTTCCACGATATCCAACTCCATAATGGCTTTGTGCTCGTGATCGCTCAAGAACGTAAACGTCGCCCCTAAGCCAATACGGAAGGCATCGGTAATCTCGGGCGGATCGGTACTGACGACGGCCAGACGGCAGTAGTTGACCCGTAATTCATCTTGCAGTTGCATGAGGTGCCGCACCTGGCACGCGCATTTGGGTCACCAATAGCCTCGGTAAAAACTCAAGATAAGCGGAAAGCCACGGGCCAGTTCGGAAAGCCGCACGGGCTGATTTTTGTGGTCTGGGAGCACCAGATCAGGGAGGCGTTTGCCAATGACGAGATCGGGATGCATGACGTTCTCCTCGTGGACGCACAGCGTTGCAAACGGCACACCTGGGATAGGCCGCACATCTTACCGAGCCCGCGTACCCGACGCAAGCGACAGCCGTTTGACCATATTTGGGTGCCAGCGTTATACTTCCTCTGTAGAGACGGCGTATCGGCTGTTGGCCTACGCTGAGAATGACTGTCCAATTGCCAGCCAGCCAGAGGTCCGTTGCCATAAAGGAATCCTCTTATGTCAGTGACGCTCGACGACAAATACACGGTGCTCGAGGGGAGTGTCTATCTTACTGGGATTCAGGCGCTGGTGCGTTTGGTGCTCGATCAGCAACGTCGTGACGCGCGTGCCGGTTTGCGTACCGGAGCCTTGATTACAGGGTACGAGGGCTCGCCGCTGGCGGGCTATGATTTGACGTTAGCGCGTCTAGGCGCACTGCTTACGGCCCATAGGATTGTGCATCAACCTGCGGTCAATGAAGAGCTCGGTGCCACCGCAGTCATGGGGAGCCAGATGGTGCATCGCTTCCCGGGCGCTCGGGTGGAGGGTGTGAACAGTGTCTGGTATGGCAAAGGCCCAGGAGTCGATCGCTCTGGCGACATTTTTAAGCACGCCAATTTCGGGGGCACTGGCCCGAACAGCGCAGCGATCATTCTGGGGGGAGACGATCATAACTGTAAAAGCTCTACGCTGCCGCACCAGAGTGATTTTGCGTATGTAGGCGCCGGCATCCCGATTCTCTATCCTGCCAGTATCCAGGATATTCTCGAACTGGGCTTACACGCCTTTGCCCTGTCACGTTTCAGTGGCTGCTGGGTGGCCCTCAAACTCGTGACCAACCTGTGCGATGGAGGTAGCCTCGTCGAGGTCGGCCCAGAGCGGCCCTCCGTGGTTATTCCCGAGGTCCTTGTTGACGGCAAGCCGTTCCAGAAAATCCAGGATGTCAATTTCCTCCCGCCTGGTACGATTGACATGGAACGGCGGCTGTTCTATGACCGCCATAGCGCGGTACGGGGCTATGCGCAGGCCAATGTCCTGAACCGTATCACAGCGCAGACGGGTGACGACCGCCTCGGGCTCGTAAGTGCCGGGAAAAGTTATGCAGACTTGCGGCAAGCGCTGGTCGATATGGGCCTCGACAGTGCTACCTTGCAGCGTCTCGGCGTGCGGATTTTGCACCTGGGTATGACCTATCCGCTGGACGCTGAGGTCGTGCGGCGCTTTGCCACGGGGCTCGATGAGATCATCGTGGTGGAGGAAAAGCGCGCCTTTGTCGAGCCGCAACTCCGGGATGCGCTGTATAATCTGCCGCAGCGGCCGCGTGTGCTGGGCAAGTACGATGCGCAGGGCGCCGCGCTCTTCCCCATGCACGGGGAGTTTGACGCCGATGTGATCGTCGAGCACCTGGGGCCTCGCCTGCAACGCCTGGGAGAAGCGCCGGGGATCGCCGCACGCCTGGCCATCCTGCAGGCCATCCGCAGCCGGCGCTATGATCCATTCCTGGCACGCCGGCCGAATTATTGTTCGGGCTGTCCGCATAACCGTTCTACCCGAGCGCTCGACGGCCAGATCGTCGGGGGCGGGATTGGCTGTCACGGCATGAGTGGGATGATCGATCAGCCCGCGCGGCATGCGGCCTATCTGACGCAGATGGGCGGAGAGGGCATGCCCTGGGTAGGGGCTGCGCCCTTCACCGACACGCCGCACATTTTCCAGAACATTGGGGATGGTACCTACTTCCATTCTGGAAGTCAGGCCCTGCGAGCCTGTGTGGCGGCTGGCGTGAATATCACCTTCCGCTTGCTCTACAACGGTGCGGTGGCCATGACTGGCGGCCAGGACGCGCAGGGCAGCATGGCGATTCCCGCGCTCACCCAGAGTCTGGCCGCTGAGGGGGTGAAACGCATTATCGTTATCTCCGAGGAGCCGAAGCGTTGGCGTGGTGCTCCTGTGTCCCGTATCACGACCGTCTGGCCACGCCAGAAATACTTTGAGGCGCTGCGGACCCTGGAAGCCACGCCGGGGGTGACTGTATTGCTGAATGATCAGCAATGTGCGGCGGAAAAACGCCGCGAACGGAAGCGCGGCATCCAGACCGAGCCTCATGTGTTTGCGGTGATCAATGAAGCTGTGTGCGAAGGATGCGGCAACTGTGGTGAAGTCAGCAATTGCATGTCGTTGCATCCGGTGGAGACCGAGTTTGGCCTCAAAACCCGCATTCATCAGTCCTCGTGTAACAAAGATTATGCGTGCCTTGATGGCGACTGTCCCTCGTTTGTCACTGTGGAAGTCGCGCCAGACACCGGGCTGACTCCCAAAGCCCCCCCATTGCTGGACGCCAACGCCCTCCCGGAGCCATCCCAGAAGGTCCGTCTGGAAGGCACGTACGCCATTTATATCCCTGGGGTCGGTGGCACTGGAGTGGTGACGGTGAATGCCCTGCTGTGTTATGCCGCACTCATGGAAGGCAAATCGTTACTCAATCTGGATCAGACGGGGCTGGCCCAGAAAGGCGGCGCGGTGCTCTCGAACGTCGTCCTCACTGACGGCCAGTGTGTCGCAGCCAATAAAGTGGGCATGGGTACTGCGGACCTGTATCTGGCGCTCGATGCCCTGGGTGGGGTGACGCCAGTGAACCTCGACCGTACGCATCCGACGCGCACGGTCGCCGTGGTGAATACGACCCCCAGTCCGACTGGCGAAATGATCCGGAATAACAGCATCCTGTTTCCCACGGAGGCGTCCATCCGCCGCACAATCGATCCGTACACGCGCGCGGCGCAGAACCTCTACGTGGATGCTGGAACCCTGGCCGAAGGGCTGTTCGGCGACCATATGGCCACCAACCTGTTTTTACTGGGGATGGCCTATCAGGCGGGCTTGCTGCCGCTGGCGGCGGACAGCATCGAGCGGGCCATTGAGCTCAATGGCGTGGCCGTGCAGCAGAATCAGCAGGCGTTTCGCTATGGCCGTCGCTACGTGTGTGATGCACCGGCCGTGCAGGCTCTGGCCCTGCCACCGTCTCGGGATTTTAACGAAGAGCGGGCCGCCAGGTTGCTCATGCTCGAAGAGCAATACACAAAAGTGGAACGCGAAGCCTACTACTATCTGCTCAAACGCTGTGAGCATCTGGACGGAGAAGCGCAGCGTTTGCTGGCGATCCGCATCGGCGAACTCATTGACTACCAGGATGTGGCATATGCCACCTCCTATGTCGACTTCGTCCTCGATGTCGCGGCCCGTGAAACGGCTGTCTGCCCTGGCCACACGGAGTTTGCCCACACCGTGATCCGGCAGCTCTACAAAGTGATGGCCTATAAAGACGAATACGAGGTGGCGCGCCTGCATCTCCAGCAGACCTGGCGGACGCAGCTCTCCGGGATGTTTGCCCAGCCACAGAAGGTTTTTTATCATCTGCATCCGCCACTGTTACGGGCGCTCGGTATGCAGCGTAAGCTCAAGCTTGGGCCCTGGTTCACCAAACCGTTACGTCTCTTACGCCGTCTCAAAACCCTGCGCGGTCGGGCCTGGGACGTGTTTGGCTATGCGCATGTACGTCGCGCCGAGCGGGCGCTCATTCCCTGGTATCGTCAGACAATCCTGCAGGTCCTGGGCCATCTGGACTCTGGGAACCACGCCCTGGCGGTGGTAATTGCCAACGCGCCAGAAGCGATTCGGGGCTATGAGGACCTGAAACTCCGGCGCATTGCCGAGACGCAGGAACTGGTGGCCCAACATCTGGCACGTTTTGCACCGTCAGTACCGCAAGGGGAGCTCACCGGCTCCCGTTAAAAGGGACTTGTAGCAATGCGCCAGAACGGTTACACGGGGGAGGAACCGCAAGAGCCTGCGCGGCCTGCTCAGAGGACAGGTCGCTATGGTGTGATGCTTGCCCTCCTCCTGTGCCTTTGTCTGGCCAGCGGTATGCCCTCTGCCCAGACCTCGCCGCCGGCCGTCACGCCAACGCAAGAGGCCGGAGGGCCGATACGCCTGGACACCGTTGCCGCACGGCGCGAGACCTTGCAAAAGCGCCTGGACACGCTTGAACAATTGCTACTATCGCCGGAAGAGGCCGAAGTCGTACGCAGCACCCTTGACCAGCAAGTCAAAATGCTGACGGCGCTCGAGACAGCCTTGCAAAAGCGCCAGAACTATCTGGCGCAGCTGGAAAGTCTGCCACGTCAGGTCAACGTGCTGAATGCGGAACGCCTCAAACTGGCCTCGCAAGAGCCACGCCGTTTTCCAGAAGCCACTGAGAAACTCCGCCTGGACTATGAAACGCAGTTGCAGTCCACGCGTACAGAACTGGAAGGCCTGCGTAACGATCTGACGGCGGGTGAGCTGCGCCTCAGTAGCATTGCTCGGGAGATTGAACAACACACGGCGAACCGTGCGCAGTTGGAGAAAGACCTGCTGGCGGCGCGTAGTGATGTTGCCAGGGCTCCGGAGCAGAAGTCCGTCCTCGGTGCGCGTGTAGAGTTGTTAGATCTGCGCCAGCAGCTCCAACAGGGCGAGATCGAGATGTTGGAGGCTGAGCGCGAATGGCTCAGCAAGCGCGGGCCTTTGCGTGATGCGCAACTCGGACTGGCGCAGACGCGCTACGCTGTGCTGCAGCAAGAGCTCGAGTTGCTCAAGGCCGCTCTGGGCAAAGCCATTTCGCAAGAGAGCACGAGCCTGAGCGGGGCTGAAGAAAATCTTGAGCGCCAGTTGCAGAAGAGCACGGATCCAGCGGAAAGCATGCTGCTCCACATCAGGCTAGAGACGGTCAGACTGCGCCGACGCATTACAGAGTATCGCCAGCAAACGAACAGGCTAAGCGACCAGACCAGAGCGCAAGAGCAGCGCAATACCAATGAGAAGCAAGAAGCCGCCTATCTCGTCGGGCTGGTGGAAAAGTACGGCAGTGGTGAACGCATTGCCCAACGTTTGCAAGCGGCGTTTACCCGTTTGCGTCAGGCCCAGGCAGAGCTACAGCTCGAGGCCACTACACGCGCGATGGAAGTCGATCTGCAGGCCCTGACAGGTCAGGAGCTCGAGCTTGAAGAACAGCTCTATGCCTTTGATCGTCAGACCGAAGCGCGCCTGCGCCATGTCCTCAGCGCCATGGCCATGATGGCCATCGGACAGCGGGAGGCCGAAATTGCGCGTCTCCACAAAGCCCTGGACGAACAGAAAGCCACCTTGCGCGAATGCAAGCAAACGTTGACGGCGCTGGTGCAAGAACAAACCAAATGGCTCACCTTGCGGCGTGACTATCGCCGTATCCTGGAGGAAGCTGACCAGTTTGTGCTGACGAAGCTGTTCTGGCTCCGGGACGGACAAACCATTGGCCTACGGACACTGCGTGATGCCGTGGGTGGGATCCAGGTGACTGGGCAGCGTCTGCAAGCCCAATGGCACAGTATGGTGCAGGCTCTGCCGCGCCAGCAATCGGAGGCCATACGTTTCTGGGCCGTGCTGGTTGTGGGGCTCCTGGGTGTCCCGTGGCTCCTCAGGCGTCTGGGGCAACGCTGGCGTCACCACATCGCCACTTTATTGACCGCAGAGCGTGCGCAGGAGGCGATAGGTACTCGCAGTCGTGTCGCGCTCCTGGTCGGACTCTATGCGGCACGCTGGCCAGTGTACGTGAGTCTGCTGGCCTGGGCCTGGCCACGCGTCATGCTGCCAGTGCAGAACCCCTCGGTGCGGGAGCTGCCGCTGGCCGCGGGGTTGCAATTCGCTGCACTGGTCCTGTGGTGCTGGTCATTTGGGCGGGCTTCCTTACGCTCCGGGGGATGGATGTCACGCTACTGGGGGATCAGGCCGGCAGTCGGCAGCGCTTTGCAACGTACCCTGGCCGCTGCCTGTCTAGCGACGCTGGTCTTTCTGGTACCGCGCGCGCTCTTGCTGCATGCCCCTGGAGGACCGGAGGCCGTGGCGGGGAGTCTGGCGCTCGCCCGGTTGTGTTTTACGGCCTATCAGGCAGCGCTCATCGGCCTTGTGGCGGTGATGAGTCGACGTGGCAGTGCTCTCATGACGGTCATCCTGGCGCGGAGTCGTGAGGCCGACGGACGCACCTGGCGCTTCTGGCCGCTTGGCTATGTCTGCCTTCTCGCGGCGATGGGCACGGCACTCGCCCTGGACGTGTTGGGCTTTCACTACACGTCACGCACGCTCTGGCTCCGCTCGGGCGAAGCCTTGCTGCTCGTCCTCATCCTGGTGTGGCTTGACCACATCATTACCACCGTGATCAGGCGCGGCCTGGCACGTCAGGCCACGGCCGCAGCGCCCGGCTCGTCCCTCTTCGTGGCCAATCTCTGGGCTCTCTCACAGACCGCACGGCCCCTGATCCGCATGGGATTGGGCGTCTTGACGCTGCTGGCCATAGAGCGCATCTATGGTCTCAGCACTGGCCTGACGCAACTCCTCGACCAGGTGCATCTCCTGGAGGTTGGCCATACCAGAGAAGGCCAGCCCCTCTGGCTCACCCTCGCTGACATTACCAAAGCTCTCCTGGTCCTCGTCGGGGTCGGGTTTCTCTTGCGCCACTTTGCCAGCCTGTGTGAAGCGGTGCTGTTTCCGCACGTGCGCTGGGATGCTGGTCTGCGCTACACGTTTGTGACGTTGAGTCGCTATGGCTTGCTGTTTCTGGCGCTGTGGTGGAGCCTGTCCACCCTACACATGAACTGGTCGAGCATTCAGTGGATCGTGGCCGCAGTCTCTGTCGGGGTCGGCTTTGGTTTACAAGAAATTGTCGGCAATTTTGTGAGTGGCTTGATTCTCCTCCTGGAACGACCTATTCGTGTGGATGACGTGGTGACCGTCAGCGAGCAAACAGGCGTGGTCAAGCGCATCACCATCCGCGCCACCGCGATCCAGAATGTCGATAACCAGACGGTGATCATTCCAAACAAAGAGTTTATTGCGCAAAAAGTCACCAACTGGACCCTCGGCGATACGCATGTGCGCTTGGTCCTGCCTGTGGGGGTCGCCTATGGGAGCGATCTGGCGCTGGTACAACGCCTGCTGCTCGAGACGGTGCAGGCGCATCCAAGCGTGCTACACGAGCCGGCCCCAGCGATTTTCCTGCGTTCCCTCGGTGATCATGCCCTGCAGTGGGAAATCTGGTGCTTTGTCCCCAGTCCCGCCGAACGGCTGCGGACTGCCCACGACCTGCTTATGCAGATTGAGCAGGCATTCCGCCAGCATCACATTACGATCCCCTTTCCGCAGCAGGATGTGCATGTGCGCTCCGTGGATGCCGCGTTGATCCTGCAGTCCACGGGCAATGGCCATAGCACTTGACCGGCAACCTGGGGCCTTACTGCTCAGGCATCGTTTGCAATGACTGCACGATGCGTTGCAAGGCTTGGGAGGCATGCTGTGCCTCTGCGGTCTCACCCCAGAGGCCTACCGCACATCGCAAGAACGTGTATTGCTCCACCACAGAATCGCGCTCGCGTGGGGAACCACTGCGGGTCAGGGCCCGCTGATACGCTTTCATAATGTCGTCCTGTACCTGGGGGGAGAACGTCCCGCTGCACAGCGCTTGCACCATCTGGCAATCCGGCACGACCACGGCATTCCAGAATTCTGAGGTATGCTGGTCACGCTCGCGGCCAGCCTGGGTGGCCTCATGGAGTAACGCTGCGACGCTGCCATAGGGAATGGGTGGCGTAGCGATATCTGGTATGCGCTCCAGCACCACCCGCACGGCCAGATAATTGACCAGCGGATAGGGGGCAAAGTCCTTGGACGACGTCTGCCGGGAGAGCTCGTACGCCATCGCGTAATGCTCTGCCATACGCTGTAAAAGCGCGTGCCGCGGTGCGCGCTCCGCGGTGAGCATAAATTGCCGCTTGGCTGCACTCGCGAGCAGGCTGTGACGCTCAGAAGTCGGAGACACCGCGCAGAGGGCCTCCAGGCGTTGGGTCGCTTCCTGCAGCAAGGCCATGGCAGCGTCTGGCGGGAGTGTACGGGCATGCCGTACCTGGCAATTGCACAATTGTTCGACGGCATGCAGGGTGGTCTGCCCATCTTCTGCTACCAGCGCCTGACCATAGTGCGTCATCGCGGACGCAAAATCCTGGAGCTCACTGTAGGCAGCCCCCAGGGCAGCACGCAAGGCTCCACGCCGCAGCCAGGGTGCGGGGACAGCCTGGACAATGGCCTCAATGTCCTGCGCCAAGCGTTCTTGCTCACCAGGCTGCATGTTTTTGGCGCGCTCGACCATGTTGTGCAGCTCGATGACAGGCTCCATCCAGGAACTAAAGGCATAGCGCCGTTGTTGATACGCCACACGGGGCGCTGTCATACGGTAGGCAGGATCGCCATAACATTGATACGCTCCCCAGGTGTTAAACGCTGGATATGCGGTGTAGGTACGCTCGCGCGCCTGCCGTACCGCATCGCCGAACGTCATGCCTTGTAGCATGGTCGCATAAAAGGTCGTGGCAAAACAGCGTGCTGGGGCGTCTTCCACGGCCCACCCGGCGGCGACGACCACCTTCACGCCAATGGCAATCAAGGCCCCACCTATGTTTGAGGCCAGGCGCGGGAAGTCCGCCGGCGCCTGGCTCGTCTCCGCAGCCGTCTGCCCCAGATGACAGCAATTGACAAAGACAATCTCCGGGACGGGCCGTACGCTCTTGATGTGTTCAACCGTGAGCCAGCGCTGCGGTCCAATGGCCATACCTGTTTCGGCATGCCTGGCGGCTGGGCCAGTCGCTTCGCGGTACATGCCATGGCCCGCCAGGTGCACAATACGGTAATCATAGGCAAACAGCTGCTTCAGGATGGTGTCATCCACTACCTCGCTGTCTGGCTGGTCTTCACGCCGGATAATATCCGTCACGGTATAGCCGGCGTCAGCCAGGAGTTGCGCGATCTCGCGGGCTTCCCGGCGGGCTCCTAGCAGGGGAGGCAAATGACTGGGCGGATCACCGATGACCAGCACCGTGTTGCTCCGCGACACCGTGGCATTGACTCGGAAATCACTGATCTGGAGCTGCCGCACAATGCCGCTTTCGACTGCCCGCGGACGCTCGTGCTCTGCCCCCAGGAGCGTATCGCCCAGGTATTTTTCCTGCATCAGTTCCCACGGCTAGCGC
>Ga0194121_10010939_pt1 | contig 10911 bp, 10 predicted proteins | sample TA2MahCa50mmetaG_FD_148609 | JGI IMG/M metagenome (GOLD analysis project Ga0194121, IMG submission 148609) | Freshwater microbial communities from Lake Tanganyika, Tanzania - TA2015020 Mahale Deep Cast 50m | ecosystem: Environmental > Aquatic > Freshwater > Lake | place: Tanzania: Lake...
GGCCGAGTTCGTCAACGCCGCTCAGGCGGCGGCGGCGAGCCTCGCCAAGATCGGCATCCAGGCCGATGTGCGGCCCTTCGACTCCGGCGCGCAGAAGGCGCTGGCCGGCGACAAGGGCGGCAAGTGGAAGGAGATGGGCATGCACATCGTGCGCTTCTCCATGCAGCCCGACCCGTCCTGGGCGACGGCCTGGTTCGTTTCCGAGCAGGTCGGCGAGTGGAACTGGGAGCGCTTCCGCAACGCCGAGTTCGACAAGCTGCACCAGACCCTGACCAGCGAGCTCGACGACAAGAAGCGCCACGACGGCTATGTGCGCATGCAGGACCTGATGGAGCAGTCGGGCGCCTATGTGTTCCTGACCCATGGCGTGAACGCCGTCATGCATCGCGACACGGTGGTCCCGGCGCTCTCGCCCGACGCGCAGCGCCAGTACTTCAAGGCGTTCAAGCCGGCCTAAAGCGTCCTGGATCAAGACCGATGGCCGCCGCGTGTGAGCGGCGGCCATCGCTTTATTCATCATGACGGCACAGACCGCCAACTCGATCCCGCTTCCGACCGAACGCGCCTGGATGACCTTCGCGCGCAAGCTGGCGCGCGACCCGCTGGGCATGCTCGGATTCATCATCGTCGTGCTGCTGGTCTTCAGCGCGATCTTCGCCGACGTCCTCGCCACGCATGACCCGTTCCAGATGGCGCCGCGCCAGCGCATGCAGGACCCGAGCGCCGCGCACTGGCTCGGCACCGACCAGCTCGGCCGCGATGTCTGGAGCCGCGTCGTCTATGGCGGCCGCATCGCGCTCTGGGTGTCTCTCGTCGCGGTCGGCCTGTCGCTGCTCGGCGGCCTCGTGCTCGGCATGCTCGCCGGATACGGCCCGCGCTGGCTCGACAACGCGCTGGTACTGATCTTCGACGCCGTCCGCTCGTTCCCGACGATCATGTTCGCGCTCGCCATGGTGACGCTGCTGAGCCCGAGCCTGGGGACCATCATCACCATCGTCGTCGTCACCTCGATCCCGGTCTATGGACGCATCGTGCGCATCCAGACGCTGTCGATGAAGGAGACCGAGTTCGTGCTGGCCGAGCGCGCGCTCGGCGCCGGCCCGTTCCGCATCCTCTTCTCGCACATCCTGCCGAACGTGATCGGCCCTCTCCTGATCCTCGCCAGCATGGAGATCCCCGTGGTGATCACCATCGAGGCCGGGCTTTCCTTCCTCGGCCTCGGCGTGCGCCCGCCGACGCCGACCTGGGGCTCGATCCTGCAGGAGGGCTACCAGTACATCCGCGACACGCCCTGGCTGGTGATCGCCGGCGGACTGCCGCTGATCCTGACCACGCTGGGCTTCACCTTCCTCGGCGAGGCGCTCCGCGACGCCTTCGATCCCAAGCTCAACCGCCCGTGAGCGAGCCGCTCCTCGCCATAAGCGACCTCAGCGTCGAGTTCGCGACACCGCGCGGCAAGGTCAAGGCGCTGCGCCGGGTCGACCTCTCGGTCAGGCCGGGGCGCATCGTCGGCATCGTCGGCGAAAGCGGCTGCGGCAAGTCGACCCTGGTCTCCGCCGTGATGGGGCTTCTCGCCGGCAATGCCAAGGTGACCACCGGCGCGATCGCCTTCGAGGGACGCCAGCTCCGCGACCTGACCGAGGAGCAGTGGCGCGACATCCGCGGCCGCCGGCTCGCCATGGTCTTCCAGGACCCGATGACCTCGCTCAACCCGGTCATGTCGATCGCGACCCAGATGATCGACATCCAGCATCGCGACCCGGGCACCCGCGCCGACAAGCTGAAGAAGGCGATCCACTGGCTCGGCAAGGTCGGGATCGCCGATCCCGAGCAGCGCATCGAGGACTACCCTCACCGCTTCTCAGGCGGCATGCGCCAGCGCATCTCGATCGCCATGGCCTTGCTGATGAACCCGTCGATCCTGATCGCGGACGAGCCGACCACAGCGCTCGACGTGACGCTGGAAGCGCAGATCATCCACCTGATCAAGCAGCTCCGGTCCGAGTTCGACGGCGCCATCCTGTTCGTCTCGCACAATCTCGGCCTGATCGCCGAGATCTGCGACGAGGTCGTGGTCATGTATGCGGGCGAGGTGGTCGAGCATGCGGATATCCGCCGCCTCTTCCACGCGCCCGCGCATCCCTATACCCAGCTGCTGCTGACCTGCGATCCGGCGCGCATCGACTCCGAGCAGCGGACCCTGCCGACGATCGGCGGCACCGTTCCGGACCTGGCGCATCTGCCGCAGGGCTGCATCTTCGCCGCGCGCTGCCCGAGCGCCTTCGACCGCTGCCGCATGCAAGCGCCGCCCACCTACACGATCGCCGAGCAGCATCACGTGCGCTGCTTCCTGCACGCCGATGGCTGAGCTGCTGACGATCCAGGGGCTGCGCGTGCGGTTCCGCACGGTGGGCTTCGTCCGCGCGCTGGTCGATAGAGACGCGGATCCCTATATCGACGCCGTCCTCGATGTCTCGCTCGCGCTTCGCGAAGGCGAGACGCTCGGCCTCGTCGGCGAGAGCGGCTCCGGCAAGACCACGCTGGCGCGCGCCGTCGTCGGCCTGGTGCCGGTGCATTCCGGCAGCATCCATCTCAATGGCCGCGAGCTGGTGGGCTTGCGCGAGTCCGAGTATCGCGGCATCCGCCGCCAGCTCGGCATGATGTTCCAGGACCCGGTCGCCTCCTTGAGCCCGCGCAAGACCGTGCGCGGGTTGCTGATCGAGCCTTTCCACATCCACCGCATCCGCGATGTCGATCTCGACAAGGAAGCGCGCCGCCTCCTCGGCATCGTCGGATTGCATGACGGCTTCCTCACGGCCTACGCGCACCAGCTCTCCGGCGGCCAGGCGCGGCGCGTCGGCGTCGCGCGCACGCTGTCGCTGAAGCCCAAGCTGATCCTCGCCGACGAGCCGACCGCCGGCCTCGACGTCTCGGTGCAGGGCGAGATCCTGAACCTGATGAACGAGCTGCAGAAGCAGTTCGGGCTCAGCTACCTGATCGTCACCCACAACCTGCCGGTGATCCGGCATGTCAGCGATCGGCTCGCGATCATGTATCTCGGCCGCCTGGTCGAGCAGGGCCCGACCCGCGCGGTCTTCGCCAGGCCGGCGCATCCCTACACCCAGGCGCTTGTCGCCGCGGTGCCGCAGCCCGACCCCGACAAGCGCCGGAGCGAGCTCGAGCTCAAGGGCGAGATCCCGAGCCTCCGCCGCCGCCCCTCCGGCTGCGAGTTCCACACGCGCTGCGTCCACGCACAGGATCGCTGCAGGGTCGAGGCCCCCTTGCCCACCCCGCTCCCCGGCGGACGCGAGGTGAGGTGTCACTTCCCGCTGGCCTGACGGGATCGCCGTGGAGAGAAAGCGCGAGCAGTCGAAGACTTCGCTGCGCGAGGCGATCCGGTCGCTGTGCGACTACGCCCACGGCCCGCTTCTGGAAGCGCGCAAGCTCCGCAGCGACGTCCGGACCCAGCTCAGCAGCGACGTCGCCATGGTCCGGATCGGCGCGGCATCGATGGCGGCGAGCGCGACGTCGTTCGTCGCCGCTCATGACGATGTGTTCCTGAAGGCTCTCCGGCGGCTGGCGGGCATGGTCCGCCTGACGATGGCTTCGGGCGCGTCAACGCCCCTCGACCCGGCGCTGCTGGAGAGCCTGCACGCGATCGACGCGGTCCTTCACGACAGCCAGATGGACTTCCCGGCTCCTGGAGCGCGCGAAGCCCGCTGGCGGAACCTCGACGAATAAGCGGGACGTGAAGCCGGTTGCCATCGCCCGCCGATTTGAGCTACGGCCTTGATCACCGAATGAGGAGAAGACGATGCAGGTTCTCGACCGCCTGAAGCAGGCCCAGGCCGAAATGACGGCCTGGCGGCGCGACATCCATGCGCATCCGGAGCTGGGCTTCGAGGAACAGCGCACCTCCGACATCGTCGCCGAGAAGCTGAAGGCCTTCGGCATCGAGGTCCATCGCGGCATCGGCAGGACCGGCGTCGTCGGCCGGCTCCAGGTCGGCAACTCGCCGCGCTCGATCGGGCTCCGCGCCGACATGGATGCGTTGCCGATCCAGGAAGCCAACACCTTCGCGCACAAGTCCCGCCACGCGGGTCGCATGCATGCCTGCGGCCATGACGGCCACACCACCATGCTGCTCGGCGCCGCGCAGTACCTGGCGCAGTCGAGGAATTTCGACGGCGTCGTCAACTTCATCTTCCAGCCGGCCGAGGAAGGCCTCGGCGGCGGAAAGGCGATGGTCGAGGACGGGCTGTTCGAGAAGTTCCCATGCGACTCGATCTTCGGCATGCACAACTGGCCGGGCTGTCCCGTGGGCAAGTTCGCCATCCGCCCCGGTGGCATGATGGCCGGCGGCGCCTTCTTCGATGTCGCCGTCACCGGCAAGGGCGGGCACGGCGCCAAGCCGGAGACGACCATCGACCCCGTGCTGGTGGCGAGCCACATCGTCACGGCACTGCAGTCGATCGTCTCGCGCAACGTCCGGCCCTCGGACACGGCCGTGCTCAGCATCACGCAGATCCATGGCGGCGATGCCTACAACGTGATCCCTCAGACCGCGGTCATCAAAGGCACGGCACGCGCCTTCTCGATGGACACGCTCAAGCTGCTCGAGACCAACATGCGGCGGATCGCCGAGAACGTCGCCGCCGGCTTCGGCGCGACCGCCTCGCTCGACTACCGCCTGATCTTTCTCCCAACCATCAACGATCCGAACGAGACGGCCTTCATCGCCGATACCGCGGCAGAGCTCGTCGGCGAGGAGAATGTCGACCGCGACGGCCCGCTGATCATGGCCTCGGAAGACTTCTCCTACATGCTCAACGTCCGCCCCGGCGCCTACATGATGATCGGCAATGGCGACGGCGAAGGCGGCTGCGCCGTGCACAACCCGGCCTACGACTTCAACGACAACATCCTGCCCTACGGCTCGAGCCTGTTCGTGCGCCTGGTCGAGCGCAAGCTGGAGCGCCTGCCGCGCTAAAGCTCGGGAACCCGGCCGTCGGCGACGACGTTTTCCAAGACGCCATGAAACCGACAGCCGCCATCCTTCTCGCCACCACGCTCCTGCTCGGCAGCGTCTCCGTCGCGGAGGCGCAGCGCGACCGCAACCGCGCGCCCGACGATTTCCCCGGCGACGTCAACGCGCCGTGGCCGGAGCGGCCGCTTGTCGTCTTTCCGCCTTATTCCGCACGCAATCCGCATACGGATTGGTGCTTTTCCTACAGGCCCGGCTACAACCCCTATGACAATACGTTCCAGGGCTATTGCGGCGAACGCGTCTATTGCCGGTCCCCATACGGTGGCTGAGGCATAGGGATACCGTCCGCAGGAACGGCCCCTCATCGCCCGTGTTTCTCCTGACACGTTCATTCCTCCATCGAGGAGCAGGAGCCATGACCCGTCTCGTCTCTCGTCTGTGTGCCGGCGGCCTCGCCGCGGCTCTCTTGATCGGCAGCGTCTCGGCTGCGCATGCGCAGCACCGCCATCGCCATCATCATGGCGGCAATGCCGCCGGCGCTGCCGCCGTCGGATTGCTGGGCGGCCTCGTGATCGGCGGCATCATCGCCAACAGCCAGCCCGCCTATGCGGGGCCGGCCCCGGTCTATGCCGTGCCCGCACGGAATCCGCATACGGATTGGTGCTACAGCAACACGCTTGGCTATAACCCCTACGACAATACCTCGCAGGGCTACTACGCCGGCGAACGCGTCTACTGCCGCTCGCCTTACGGCGGGTAGGGCCTAGAGCTTGTCCCTGGTTCTCGGATCGAGCGCCGCAGCAGCGAGATCCGAGAGCAGGGTCGAGAGCGCGAACAGCACAGTCGTCACCATCACCGCGCCGAGCACGATCGGATAGTTCCGGGCGTTGACCGACTCGAAGACGAGGCGGCCGACGCCCGGGCGGTTGAACACGATCTCGGCGAAGACCGCGCCCGACAAGAGGCGTCCCATGCCGACGCCGAGAAGCGCCACGGTCGGCAGGACAGCCAGCTTCAGCGCGTAGCGATAGATGATCTTCCGACGCGGGAGGCCGAAGGCGCGCGCCGTGCGGATATGGTTCTCGCCCATGATCTCGAGCATCGAGGCGCGCACCAGCCGCGCGAGGAAGCCGACCCAGCCGAGACCGATGGCGAAGGCCGGCAGCACGAGGTGCTTGGCCTGAGTCAGCGGGTCGCCGGGCGGGCCAGCACCGAGCGCCGGGAACCAGCGCAGCCAGACGGCGAAGACCAGCAGCAGATAGATCGCGACAACGAAGGACGGCACCGCGATCGCCGCGACCGAGAAGACACCGGTGATACGGTCGAGCCAGCTGCCGCGATAGACCGCGGAATAGCAGCCGAGCGGGATGCCGAGCAGCACCGCCCAGCCGAGGCCCGCGAGCGCGAGGACGACCGTGTAGGGCAGCTCGTTGAACACGATGCCGGCGACGCTGCGCCCGGTCCAGACATCCGCGCCCATGTCGCCCGTCAGCACGTTGCCGATGAAGCGGGCGAGCTGGATGACGATGGGCTGGTCGAGTCCCATGCGCGAGCGGAACTCCTCGACCATCGACGGCGTCGCCCGCGGCCCCAGCGCGATCGAGGCGGGATCGCCCGGCACGAGATGGATCATGATGAACAGGATCGTCATCGCGACCAGCACGATCGCCGCCATCAACCCCAGGCGCTTGAGGGCGTAGAGCAGCATCAGACGAGATCCCTCGCGATCTTCTGGTCCCAGGTCCTGCTGTCGATGCGGACGCCGTGATCGAAGACGTCGAGATCGGTCACCAGCCGGAAATGCGTGGCGTCGCCGGTGAGCGTGACGCCGGTGCGGATCTCCGCATTCCACTCCGGCCGTTCCATCTTGAAGGTGCAGGTGACGATGGATTCCGCCGAGAGCGGATCCTCATCCTTCACCCGGAAGATGTTGGCCTTCACCGTCTCCAGGATGGTGCCGCTATGCGCCATCTTGAGGCGGCCATCGTCGCGATGGATCGCGTATTCGGTGACGCCGGTGCCGATATCGGTCGTCAGCTTGCGCACGATCTCGGCCGGCCTCAGCGTCTCGACCGCGATCATCGGCGTGCCTTCGGGCTCCTGGAAGCCGGGAACCTTGGCATCCTCCGCCCGCGGCGCCCGCACCGGGAGCGTGAAGCGGCTCTCGCCCGTGGCGATCGACAGCGTCGCGCCGTCGGGCGACGGGAAGAGGATCGGCCAATAGGCGGTCGAGATCGACACGCGCAAACGATGGCCTTTGGGGAAGACATGGCCGACCTCGTTGAGCTGGAGGCGGACCTTGTAGGTCTTGCCGGGTTCGAGCGCGGTCGGGTGCTCATGGCTTTCGCGATGCGTGAGGTTGAGCACGCCATAGGTCACGCGCAGCACCGTGCCGTCCGGCCTGATGTCGGAGAGCCTGGCGATCAAATTGGCCCGCGGCTTGTCGGAGGAGAGCGTGAGCTCGGCGACCGGCGCGCCCAGGATTTCGAGCGGCTCGGCGAGCACGCCGGAATCGAAGACGAGCGAGCCGCCATCGTCCTGGCGCTGATCGGTCGGCAGCTCCGGCCCGACGCCGCCGAGGCCGAAGGGACACCATTCGCCGCTGGCGACGCCGACCGTCTCGGGCGAGCGGATCGAGAGGACGGGCCCCTTCCCTCCGCTCTCCGACAGCGTGTTCGGCAGCAGCGTATAGCCGCGGTCCTTGATGTTCGGCGAGGGCCACGACGGTTCGTTGACCCATCTGCCCGGCCGCGTGTCGTAGAAGGACTTCACCGGCACCGAGTCCTGCATCCAGGCCTTCACCATCGGCTCGGCCATGATGCCGGTGTCCTTGCCCTTCAGCCAATGATCCCACCAGCGGAGCTGCTCCTGCAGGTAGCCGATCATCGGACCGGGATAGGCGAAGTGCGGGCGGCCATGGCCCCAGGGACCGAGCAGCGCCTTCTTCGGGCACTTCAGGCCCTGCATCATGCGGAAGACGGCGTTGGAATAGCCGTCGACCCAGCCGCCGATCGCATAGACGGCGCATTGGATCGACGAATAGTCCTCGCAGATCGAGCCGTGCTTCCAGAAGGCGTCGCGGCGCTGATGCGTCATCCAGTCGCCGATCTGCGGATGCATCGCCTTGAGCCGATTGTCCCACATCGCCCGCCAGCGATCGCCGACGATCGCCGGATCCGGCGGCCGGGCGCGCTGGGCGAAGAATTGCTGGCCCCAGGAGAGCATATCGTTGAGCAGCGCGCCGCCCATGTAGTGCATGTCGTCGGCGTAGCGGTCGTCGGTGGAGACCACCGTGACGATCGCCTTCAGCTCCGGCGGGCGGAGCGAGGCGACCTGGAGGGAGTTGAAGCCGCCCCAGGAGCCGCCGAACTGCCCGACCTTGCCGGTGCACCAGGGCTGCCTGGCGATCCAGCCGATCACCTCGGCGCCGTCCTGCATCTCCTGCATCAGGTATTCGTCATGCATGATGCCGTCGGAGTCGCCGCCGCCGCGGCAGTCGACGCGGAGCGAGGCGTAGCCGTGGCCGGCGAGGTAGGGGTGGGTCTGGGCGTCGCGCCGCGCGGTGTAGTCGCGCTTTCGGTAGGGGATGTACTCCATCAGCGCCGGCACCGGGTTTTTCTCGGCGTCCTCGGGGATCCAGAGCTTGGCCGCGACCTGGTCGCCGTTTTTCAGCGGAATGAAGATATTCTCGACGACGCGTATCTTGTGCGGCAGCTTTTCGACGACCCGCATCGCTTTCCCCCGAGCCTTCCCCTGGCAGTGTGAAGCAAGGCCGTGGCCCTGCGCAATCCGATGAACGACGAGGCCCTCCGATGACGGTGATCGTGAAGTCCTTCCCGCGGAAGGTGCGGGAGATCGAGACCCTGTGGATCACGCTGGCCGACGGGGCCAGGCTTGCCGCCCGCGTCTGGCTGCCGGAGGACGCCGCGAAGGATCCTGTCCCGGCGATCCTGGAATATCTGCCTTATCGGCGCCGCGACGGAACGGCGGTCCGGGACTCCCTTATGCACCCCTATGTCGCCGGCCACGGCTATGCCTGCGTGCGCGTCGATCAGCGGGGCTCGGGCGACTCCGACGGCGTGCTGGTCGACGAGTACCTGAAGCAGGAGCTCGATGACGGCGTCGAGATCATCGCCTGGCTGGCCAAGCAGCCCTGGTGCTCGGGCAATGTCGGGATGATCGGCAATTCCTGGGGCGGCTTCAACGGGCTGCAGATCGCCGCCCTCCAGCCGCCGGCCTTGAAGGCGATCATCACCTCCTGCTCGACCGACGACCGCTACGCCGACGACGTGCACTACATGGGCGGCTGCGTCATCAACGACAATCTGCGCTGGGCCTCGACCATGTTCTCGCACAACGCGCGGCCGCCGGATCCGACGGTGGTCGGCGAGCGCTGGCGCGAGATGTGGATGGACCGGCTCGAGAACTCAGGCCTCTGGGTCAAGAACTGGCTCGAGCACCAGCGGCGCGACGAGTTCTGGAAGCACGGCTCGGTCTGCGAGGATTATTCCAAGATCAAATGCGCCGTCTATGCGGTCGGCGGCTGGATCGACGCCTACGCCAACGCGATCCCGCGGCTGATGGAGCATCTCACCTCGCCGAAGAAGGCGATGATCGGCCAGTGGGGCCACCGCTACCCGCATATGGCGCTGCCCGGGCCGCCGGTGGGCTTCCTCAAGGACGCCGTGCGCTGGTGGGACCATTGGCTGAAGGGCAAGGACACCGGCATCATGGCCGAGCCGATGATGCGCATCTGGATGCAGGATTCGGTTCCGCCCAGGACATTCTACAAGGAGATGCCGGGCCGCTGGATCGGCGAGCCTTCCTGGCCGCCGCCGAGCGCGACGCCGACGCGCTTCGGTTTTTCGGATGGCCGCCTAGCTAAAGGTTCGGCCGGGAGCGGCGTCGCAAAAATCCGCTCGCCGCAGACGATCGGCCAGACCATCGGCAAATGGTGCCCCTACGGCCTCTTCCCCGACATGCCGAGCGATCAGCGCGAGGAGGATGGCGGTTCGCTCGTCTTCGAAACCGCACCGCTCGAGCAGAATGTCGAGGTGCTGGGCGCGCCGGTGGTCGAGCTGGAGCTTTCCTCCGACAAGCCGCAGGCGCTGGTCGCCGTGCGTCTCTCAAACGTGCTGGCGATAGGCGCCGCGACGCGGGTCAGCTACGGGCTTCTCAACCTCACCCATCGCGACAGCCACGAGAACCCGACGCCGCTGGAGCCGGGCAAGACCTACAAGGTCCGCATCAAGCTCAACGACCTGGCGCAGGTGTTCCCGGCCGGGCATCGCATCCGGGTCGCGATCTCCACCACCTACTGGCCCCTCGCCTGGCCGTCGCCGGAAGCGGCGACGCTCACCGTGCACGGCGCCGGCAGCGCTCTGATCCTGCCGATCCGGGGATCGTCGCCGACGGACGCCAAGCTCGTGCCGCTGCCGCCGCATGAGCTGCCGGAGATCCTGAAGACGACGACGATCCGCCCCGGCAAGATCACGCAGACGCATACGCGCGACCGGCCGACCGGCGCGCTCCGCTACGTCTTCGAGAACGATGGCGGTACCTCGCTGATCGACGGCATCGGGCTGGAGAGCTCCAGCACGATGAAGGACGATTTCTCGATCGACCCGGTCGATCCCTTGAAGGCGCGCGCCGAGGTCACCTCGCATTCGCAGTTCAGGCGCAAGGACTGGAACATCGAGACCAAGTGCCGGACGGTGATGACCGCGACGCCGACGAGCTTCGATCTCGAAGCGACGCTCGACGCCTTCGAGGGTGGCACCCGTGTCTTCGCCAAGAACTGGAAGGTCTCGATCCCGCGCGACAACGTTTAGGCCACGACGAAGCCCCCTCCCTAACCCTCCTCCTGCTGCGCAGGGAAAGGGAATACGACGACGCGATGCTCTTCGAGTCCCCTCTCCCTGCGC
>Ga0194121_10010941_pt1 | contig 10910 bp, 12 predicted proteins | sample TA2MahCa50mmetaG_FD_148609 | JGI IMG/M metagenome (GOLD analysis project Ga0194121, IMG submission 148609) | Freshwater microbial communities from Lake Tanganyika, Tanzania - TA2015020 Mahale Deep Cast 50m | ecosystem: Environmental > Aquatic > Freshwater > Lake | place: Tanzania: Lake...
AAAGCCAAAGCCGTTTACGGCAATACAAGGTGTTTTAATTATCTCCTTTTCATTATCTGTATCAACATAGCGAACTATACCATTATTAAGGTTTGAATTTGAAACAAACGGCACACTTCCATCAGAATACCCATCAAGGTTCCTTGACCTCGCATTTTGCACAATGAACAATTCTGTTATTTTCATAGAGAGAAAAGGTGAGATGCGAGGGCGTTTGTAAGTACCGTCCGCATACCATTTAAGAGATCTTCTTTACTCATCTCAATATCCTCTAAGTATTGTTCGGGCGCACATTCAATGAACTTGTCTTGTTCAATCGGTTGCAATATCCATTGACGAGGAACGGCTTTGAAGGAATGGTGGTCGAGGACAGCGTGTATTTTTTCAAGAATGTTTTTTATATTTCCTTCTTTTCTGGATTTCATCACGCTTTTCTGTTTTCTATATCCATCGTCCATCGAAGCCCACAGAACGTCTTGATCGAAGTCGTGAGGTTTTCCTGCTTCAATTATAACACCGGACGTATGCACTCCAACGGGATAAAAAAGATCCTCCGGTAATTTGATGACTGCGCGCAACGAGTGGTTACGGAGCATGTTTTTTCTCCATTCTCTAAATCCCTTTTCTCGAAACATAACAGGACTTGGAATAATGACGAACAGGAGACCGCCAGTTGCCATTTTTCCAAGTGCATAATCAATAAACTTGTATTCTTTTTCATCCTCTTTTTTTAAAGCAAACGGTGGATTCATCAGGACGCGAGTCATTTTGATGCCTTTGAAATGTTTGTCCGCAAAACAATTGCCCTCCTGAATATTGTTTTTTCCGTCACCACGAAAAATCATATTAACGAGAGCAAGGGCAACGACTTCCGGTTCTTGCTCAATTCCGTATAATCCTTTTTTCTTGAATTCTTCTAATTCTTCACCATCACAATCTTTCCGCACCTTATCAAAGGCCGCCACAAGAAAACCACCTGTGCCGCAAGCAGGATCAAAAACACTATCAGTCTTACCCACTCGTAAAGCATTAGCGCTGAAATGTGTTATGTGTCGTGGCGTTAAGACAATTCCGATTTCTTTTGCTCCGTTACCGTATTTCAAAAAAACTTCATAAAAACGACCTAGAATATCTGTCCCCGAGTTCATGGCGGAACGGATATTAATATCTTCGAGTTGCTGGATAGTGTCCACAATCGCCTTGCGAAATTTTACATGGTTATCTGGCGTCGGTGGCGTTAAGATGGCAATTGACTTAGCAAATTCACCCTTCCCGTGTTTATCCAAAATCTTTTGTGCCTTTGCATTGATCTCTTGGATGAGAATAAAAGCATCATTGTCGATGTTTATTCTTGTATCATCGGCCATCGCTAAGAGAAGTGACGCCATGACTTTTGCTCTCGTGTATTTGTTGATAGAACCAAGATGCAAAATTTCATTGATTCTTGTAGCCTTCTTGAAAAGAACATCATCAGAGATCTGCATGTCTTCAATGGATGAAGAATCTGCATCTACTAAACGCTGTGCTATTTCTGGGCTTAAAAAACCTTTCGTTACACGATGGTTAACTTCAATCTCTCTCCATTTTCCATTCTTAAAGTAGAAATTTTGAACAATAAACGTATCGTTTGGATTTCCAGCTATAGCGGTCGCAATCGGACAAAGTACTTTCGTACTATTTAACTTGTCAGCATATTCCAATGCCTCTTTTTTTGCTTGGTCCAAATTCTTATGCTCTGATTTTGCTTCCATCACCATGAACTTATTTGCACGAACGACAACAACATTTTCTGGCACATCCCGATCAAGATATTTTTTGATGATGGGATTCTTTTGACATTCATGCTGTGTATAAACCTGTCCAGCTGCATTGCGTTCTGGATTTGAAATGTTCCATCCCAATTCTTCAAGACGCTCTTTTATGTGGATATATGCATGGACTTCGCTGCTTTTCATAGTAGTATATATATTGATGCAAAAACAAACATTTGGAAAGCCCTCCATTTGAAGGGGTTTTCTGCTTTATCCACAGCTCTTTTCCAGGAATCCAGTTGGCCAGAAAATTAAGATAAAATCCTTTAGTTGGAATTCTTGTTTACTTATTATAGAACAAAAACAGAACAAATGTTACAAATAATCTAATTTCCATCGACTTACCTCTATTTTTTTGAATTTCCGCCAAGTGCTAGCCCTAAACGAAAAATCCCCTGATAAACAGAGAATTTTTCTGAAAATTTATCCGAAGTAGTGATCGATCCTTAGCGCTTTGACCACTGTGGGCTTCGTCTGGCTTTCTTCAAACCTGGTTTCTTGCGTTCCTTAGAGCGTGGATCGCGTGTGAGGAAGCCGAGCTTTTTTAACGTTTTTCTAAATGCTGGATTGATCTCGATCAAGGCACGTGAGACTCCGAGTCGAACCGCTTCTGCCTGTCCTCGAATACCTCCGCCCTCAACCGACGCGCTCACATCAATCGCCGTTTCTTGTCCGGTTGTTTTTAAGGGACTCAACACCATGCCACGCAATTCATAGGTCGTAAAATACTGATCCATGGGCTTGCCGTTAACAGAAATCGCCCCTTTGCCGTTTTTTACAACACGCACGCGAGCGATGGAGGTCTTACGACGCCCAAGAGCCGCGACATACGAGCCACCTTTGATAGCCGTTGCCACTTCTTCCATTTGCGCTTCCGTTTCCTTAGCCTTTTTGGCGCGAGGGGCTTTGACCGCTTTCGCTTTTTTCACTTCTTCAGTAGCCATAGATTAGACAATCATGAGACGCTTCAAACGCTCTTTTTGAGTTCGATTTTTTGGCAACATGTATTTAACCGCATGGATCAATACCTCTCCTGGTTTTTCCTTCTGTAATGTAGCAACCGGGAGGCGCTTGATACCGCTTGGACGGTTCGATGAGCGGAACAACACTTTTTGCTCCATTTTCTTTCCGGTAAACACGAGCTTGTCCGCATTCGTCACGTGTACGACAACGCCGCTATCGATGTGAGGGATATATCCTGGCTTGTCCTTGCCCATCAACATCTTCGCAATCTTGGTCGCCAAACGTCCCACGATCTGATTCGTCGCATCGATGGTCACGGTTTCTCGTTTGATTTCGGGCATGCCCCGTTTATTCTTCCATGTCATATTATTTTACAAGTTGTAATTGCGCGACCTCTGCCCCATCTCCTTTGCGACTTCCGATCTTAATGATGCGCGTGTATCCACCTGGGCGTGTCGCATACCGAGGTCCGAGCTCTTCCAAAATCTTGTTCACCGCAGATTCAACGGTCAGGGTTTTCATCAGATGGCGGCGCGTGGTCAAATTCTTGACCTTGCCCTTGGTAATCAAGCGCTCAACCAAAGGCTTCACCGCCTTCGCCTTAGCCAACGTGGTGTTGACGTGCTCGTACAAAATCACGGACGTCGCCAAATTTCGCAACAAGGCGCGGCGTGCATCCGAACTTCGATCAAGTGTTTTTCCCTTTCGTCTATGTTTCATACATTACACATTACGCATTACTCTCCTCGTACTTCAAATCTTTCAACACATTCATATAATCCTGAAGGATTGTGAGCGCTTGCGTGGTCGCATCCAATGGATCAATGGTCCCATCTGTTTCCACACGGAGGACCAATTTATCAAAGTCGGTTTTTTCTCCCACGCGAGTGGCTTCCACTTTATACGAAACGTTCAAAACGGGCGTGTACAGCGCATCGATCGCGATGGTTCCAAGTTCCAATTTTTCTTTGGTGCGCTCTTCGGTCGTCTGGTAGCCACGGCCTGGCCCAATCCAAACTTCCATTTCAAAATGCGCCGATGGGTCCGTGAGTGTCGCAATCACCAAATCCGGATTCACGATCTCCACTTGGGCATCCTTCGCAAAATCCCCCGCGGTCACAACCTTCTCACCTTTGACGGACAAATGTAACTTGACTGGTTCTTCCGAAAATAATTTGGCGCGCAAACCTTTTAAATTCAAAATAATTTCCAACACATCCTCTTTGACGTGATTCATGGTGGCAAACTCATGTTCCACACCTTTTATTTTCACCGCGGTCACTGCCGCGCCACCCAAGGAAGAGAGCAACACGCGACGCAACGCATTGCCCAAGGTTGTGCCATAGCCTTGCGCACAGGGCTCCACGGTCAATACACCCTCGTTTGGGCGTTCTCCGTGGGTAAAACGAACCTTTGATGGAAGCAAGATGGATTCCATAAAAATTATTGACGTGAATAAAACTCGACGATTAATTTTGGATCAAATGGTTGCTGGAGCTCCGTACCCGATGGAACCGCTGCAACTTTGACAGCCATATCAGCCGCTTCGATCGCAAGCCAGCCTGGAGCTTCTTTTTTCTTCAACGCCTCATCCACGCTCTTCCACAATCCTTTTGTGCGCTTGTGCTCACGTAAGGAGATCACTTCCCCAGGACGCACACGATACGAAGGGATATTGACCTTTTTACCGTTCACATTGAAATGGGCGTGGGAGACGGCCTGGCGAGCCGCGGCTCGTGTTTTTACAAATCCAGCACGATACACCACGTTATCCAAACGCGTCTCGAGCAACTGAATCAAGGTTTGTCCAGAGTTGCCACGCTTGGCCACTGCCTCGCGAAACAAATTCCGAAACTGACGCTCGTTCAATCCATACATGCGGCGTGCTTTCTGTTTTTCACGCAACTGTTTGCCATAGTCTGTCATGCGTCCACCACCGGAAGGACCATGCACACCTGGTGCATACGGACGACGCGCCAAGGCTTTGGCGTGTGCGGTTCGATCGGAGAGAGCGATCCCCTCTCGACGTGAATGTTTAGCAGTGACTCGAAGTGTTCTCATAATTTATTTCGTCATTACGCATTACGCATTACACTCTTCGTGGCCGTGGAGCACGACAACCATTATGTGGAATTGGGGTGATATCCTTGATCGACAAAACATTCAAACCATTGGCCTGAAACGCGCGAAGTGCTCCTTCACGCCCCTGACCTACACCGGTGATATACACATGCAAATCTTTTAATCCGTACTCTTTCACTTTTTCTGCCGCTTCTCGCACCACAACGGAAGCCGCATAGGGAGTCGCTTTTTTTGGACCCTTAAAACCGACCGCTCCGGCGCTCGACCAACCCAATACATTGCCATTCACATCGCACAAAGACACAATCGTATTATTATACGTTGATTGGATGTAAGCATTGCCCTGTGAAACCTGCTGCTTTGCCTTTTTGCCTTTCTTTGGCTTTTGTTTGACCGCCTTGGTTTCGGTCATTGTTTCTCCGACCGCCGCCGCAATTTGATCACTCATAGATTAGGTTTTTTCAAGTTTACGTTTACCAGACCCCATCGTACGACGCACATTGCCACGCACGGTTCGGGAGTTTGTTTTGGTGCGTTGACCACGTGTAGGAAGATTTCGGACATGACGCAAGCCACGGTATGAGCCGATTTCCTTTAAGCGTTTGATGTTGGCCAAAACTTCTCGCTTTAACTCACCCTCCACGCGTGTATTTTTTTCGACCTGATCGCGCAACTGATTTGCTTGCGCCTCAGACAAGTCTTTCACGCGGATGGAGGCAGGCACACCGGTGCTCGCCAAAATTCTTTGGGCGGTTGTGGTACCAATACCGTAAATATACGTTAACGCGATATCGATGCGTTTTGCTGGTGGAAGAGAGACTCCGGCGATACGTGCCATACGTGAGTAATGCGTAATTAAGTAATGCGTAATGACTAACCCTGTCGTTGCTTATGTTTAGGATTTTTTGGACAGATCACAACCAACCGTCCTTTGCGTCGCACGACTTGGCATTCCCGGCACATGGTTTTGACAGATGATCGAACCTTCATAAGTGGAAAAAATCAAAAGTCAAGAGTTTTAGGGGTTGAAGAACCAAAAGCATTACAATACAGCCAAACTTTTGCCTTTTGCCTTTTAACCTTTGACTTTATTTTGTGGCCTAGAGTCTATACGTGATGCGACCCTTTGTCAAATCGTATGGCGAAATCTCAACCTGGACCTCATCCCCCGGGGTAATACGGATGCGGTTTTGGCGCATTTTTCCGCCCAAATAACACAAAATACTCTGTCCGTTTTCGAGTTTTACCCGAAAGGTGGCACCTGGGAGAGATTCCTCGACCGTGCCTTTAACCACCAAAAAATCTTTACTGGGATTTTTATGCATTGAATCCAATATTACTTCAAACCCCCCAAGGCCGCAAGCGCTCGGTAATCTGACCAGACCAGATTGCGCCAATCTTTTGACCCCTCTTCGAGACGCTCTCTTTTATCGGTAAGGATATTAGTGAGAACCTTGCGATCTTCAACAACTGATCCCGTGCTCATGCGTCCGAGCATATTTGGTGATTCTATTTGGGGAAAATTTTGATACAATCTCATAGCAATTGGCAAAGCGTCTGAAGAAAGACCATTTAAAAGGTAGGCCGCGTCAATGCTCGTGCTCTGCTTATTTAAGAATCTATTCACGTTCCAACTAGCGATAACGTGCTCCGTCGGAAAAACGAGCAACAATGAAAACACGAGAATTCCGAACAAGAACAACATCTTGGCAAGCAGGTTATATTCGAGATGGAGATTTAGTCCGACAAGCAAGGCGATCAAAACAATGGCGATAATCAGCATCACCGCCATCGCCCACCAGCGTGCGACCGTGAGACCGTAGGCATCAACATAAAGGGTGAGGCGACGAACAGCCGAAATAATCACGAGACCGGTTTCCACGAGAAGAGCTGAGAGCAAAACGCGGACAACCATGTGTTTAATGTGTGCGAAAGCGTAGAGAAACCAGGTAATGGCAAAGACGATGCCTGAGGCAACCAAAAGCTGGAAGAACCCTTCGCGCGCATAAGCGGCATAGGTCAAACCGTGAGACTGAATCGTCTCAACACCACCAAAAAAGTAGACCAATTGAAAACCGATGAATAGAAGAAACAACGCATTAAGTAATCCCAGGAAGGTATAGAGCGCAGTTCGATTCTGCACAAATAATTCCCACGTGCGCTTCCCTCGCTGGGTAAAGCGTCCGTGTAATCCGCGGGTGAACATCATCCAGCCATACGCCAAAAAGATAATCCCAACGATAGCATCACGAACGATTTTAAAGACCCACTCTGCCAACGTACGCGCTTCAAAGAATTTCTCTAGGGATTGGCGAAAGAGCGGGTCCGCGGAAGCAAAAAGCGCTCCAAGGATAAGGAGGAATGGCAAAGCCACAAACATTCCTAATAGAATTTGTCCAACACGCTTGCCTGTCGAACGGCCGTTGAACATTTGACCGAGACCAGGGAAAGGAAAGATGGTTTCCAAAACCATAATCGCTGGCCAAAAACTGATCGTGTGGCGCCAAGATTGTTTGGGCGCAACCAACCAATACGCAAAAAACGTGAGACAGAAAAAGGTAATGAAAAATCCTAAAACACGAACCACATCGTTGGCGTAGATCACCTGTGCCATGACGGAAAGTAGAACTGGCCCAAGAAAAATGTAGGCCCAATGATTGTGAAAACTTTTTGCCAGCGCCGCAACTACATGCAGACCAATGATCGTCGCAAGCACGAACAGAGCAAAGGCCAGACCAAAGGGTCTTTCTGCCAAGGTCAGGTGGAATACGACCGTTAAAACAACGGCGGTCGCGAGTACACCGAAAGAGGCTCGCGCCGGAAAAGGGGCGGTTGGAGTCATACTGTCTCTAGAATAACCGGCTTATTCACCCTTGTCTAATGTCGCTTTGATGCGACGAATTCCCGCCGAGACAGCTTCCTCTTTTTGAATTTTGAATAAACCGAGCTCTCCCGTGTGAGTCACATGCGGGCCACCACAAATTTCTTTGGAAAAATCACTTGTGTCATTCCCGATGAAATAGACTTTAATTTTTTCTCCGTATTTTTCTTCAAACAATCCTATAGCGCCGCGCTGTTTTGCTTCTTCGACCGTCATCTCCTCAAAACGCACGGGCACATCTTGTTTGATCACTTCATTGATTATGTCTTCTACTTGTTTGATTTGTTGTGGCGTCACTTTATTGGGATGTGAAAAATCAAAACGCAAACGCTCGGGTGTAATGTTGGATCCACGCTGTTCCACATGTTCGCCGAGCACATTTTTCAACGCGCGGTGGAGCAAATGCGTTGCGGTATGCAAGCGAGTCGTTTCGATCGAATGGTCTGCGAGACCGCCCTTGAATATCCCGGCCGAAGCGGTACGAGAGACATCCTGGTGCTTCCTAAACTCCGCTTCAAAGACCGCATGATCAACAGACATCCCTTTTTCTTTCACAATCTCCTCGGTCAATTCGAGGGGAAATCCATACGTGGAAAAAAGGATGAATGCCTGCTCACCCGTGATCGATCCTGCTTTGAGCATTTTTTCCAGCTCCTTTATCCCCTTCTCCAGGGTCTTGCCAAATTTCTCTTCTTCCTTCTTTAACTCACTCACGATTGATCCGAACCGCTCTTCCAATTCTGAATAGGCACTACCAAATTCACCAATGACAACTTCTGCCACCTGGTGGGTAAACGGATCCATGATTCCCAATCGTCGACCCTCACGAATCGCTCGGCGAAGCAAGCGACGCACGAGATATCCTTGACCAACATTTGAAGGCGTTACCCCGCGTGGATCGCCTATGATAAATGTTGCCGCACGAATATGATCGGCGATGATACGGAACGAGCGGGACTGATCTTTATACGTTACACCGGACAGCTGTTCGAGCAGTTGAATGATGGGCTTAAAAACATCCGTATGAAACACATCTGGATCATTTTGTTTGGCCGCGGCTAAGCGCTCAAGTCCACCCCCAAAATCGACATTCTTCTGTGCGAGTTTTTCAAATCCATTTTTCGTTTTCTGATATTCCATGAACACGTTATTCCCGATTTCCATAAAACGGCCGCAATCACAATTCACGTGGCACGGTTCGTCGCGATAAGGAGAATCTTCGTGCAATGTTAGCTCCAATCCAAAATCCCAAAACATTTCTGTGTCTGGTCCACCCGGCTCACCCACCGGCATCTTGTCTGGGGTGCCCGAGCGCGACCACCAATTCTTTTGCTCGTCATAATAAAATATTCTCCCCCCTTGCATGCCGTCTCGTTCAGCAAAATCCACATCTTTTGCTTCCATGCCGACAGAACCAAACACCCCTTGCCATAGAGCGACAGAATCTGTGTCACGCGGAATGCCGATCGCGTCATTGCCACGAAAGACCGTGACGTATAAACGATTTGGATCCAAACCGATTGTCTCCGTCAAAAAATCAAACATCCATTTGATTTGCTCATTCTTAAAATACGAGCCTAGAGACCAATTGCCCAACATTTCAAAAAACGTGGTGTGTCGATTGTCCCCAATCTCATCAATATCTTGTGCACGAAAACATTTTTGTGCATCTGCTAAACGATCACCGGCCGGGTGCGTTTGTCCCAACAAATACGGCACCATGGGTTGCATGCCAGAGCCGGTGAAGAGAGTGGTCGGATCGTTTTCTGGAATCAGAGAAGCCGAGGGCAAAATCGCATGACCTTTTTCACGAAAAAAATGGAGGAACGCTTTACGGATGTCGGAGACGGTCATGAGAGCATAGGTTAAACGCTTTTAGGAGCCTCGGCAAGCACAGGTGTTGAAACCGATGGCAATCCCGTGAGTTGGTGATACAACATTTCTGCTTGATTAATAAACACTTTTAGCAAACTTGTATCCACGTCTTGGACGTCCCCAGAAAACGCCAACAGCAAATAGGCCTTGTGATCCCGTTTGCCATCAGAGGGGATGACGAGAATTTTTTGTCCATCTTCCGCCTTCACAAAATCATAGCCCACCTTTTGCTCATGCAACATTTTTAAATCTCTATTATGAACGCGAAACACCATCTGTCCGCTGGTATGGTGAATAAACTCTCGATCGGTTCGTAGTTTAGATAGCTCAACGCAACGGATGAGAGCAGCCCGGGCTCCAACCGCCGCACACGCATTAGCCGCAAGCGCAGAAAATAAATCTTTTGATAGGCGGGCGTCGACCGTGGCGCGCGACGTATCATTGGCTAATTTCTTTAGCAATTCAATTTTTCGATTGATCGCCCCGATATAGGCGTAGGAATCGATCAATTCTGTTTTAGCCCTCTGATACGCGTCTTGTATTTTTTCACTTTCCTTGGCACGACGCTCCATGACGCGCTCATAAATCGTGAATGTCACAAGGCCAGCCATACCAAAAAAGAAAATGGTAATCTCCTCCAACCAGGTTTGAGATAAACCAAAATGCTCACGTGTAATAAAGGACGGCGAGAGAACCGCAAAAACAAAAAAAACCAGGTAGAGCAAGGAAACCCACTCTAACCTTGAAGATTTTTGGGGCATGAATTTAGCCTACCTGCTCGTCTAAAATAAATCCACCTCCCAAGCATTCGCTTCCTGTATAGATCACGGCTGACTGTCCAGGAGCGAGGCCCCAAACGGGTTTTTTAAATACAAGTTTATACCTGTGAGCCTTAAGCTCAAAGATGTGGGCGGATTCTGGTTTTTGTCGATAGCGAATCGCGACCTCGACCCGGGAGCCATCTTTGACCGAAACGCCTCGCGTCCAATTCACATCTCCAATCATGGCTTGTTGAGAAAACAACAATGGATGGTCACGGTTCGGGACGACCATCAGTTGGTTTTTTTGTCGATGCTTTGCCGCGACGTACCACGGTTTTCGATCACGACTCACTCCCAAACCCTGTCGCTGACCGATGGTATACGCATCCAGTCCATCATGATGACCAATGATTGCTCCCTGTTCATTCACAATCTCCCCCGGGCGTTCTTTAATTTTTTTTCGCAAGAATGCATGAAAATCGAGCTTGCCCACAAAACAAATTCCCTGACTGTCTGGTTTTTTTGCGGTTGAAAGCT
>Ga0194121_10010942_pt1 | contig 10909 bp, 7 predicted proteins | sample TA2MahCa50mmetaG_FD_148609 | JGI IMG/M metagenome (GOLD analysis project Ga0194121, IMG submission 148609) | Freshwater microbial communities from Lake Tanganyika, Tanzania - TA2015020 Mahale Deep Cast 50m | ecosystem: Environmental > Aquatic > Freshwater > Lake | place: Tanzania: Lake...
TCATTCAACCATGAACGGATTTGGTCCGCCATTAGTTGAAGAGCCGTATCTCGCCTATTGCCAAAACTACTATTGAATTTGACTTTATTGAGCTCAGTTCCCGAATTGGCAAGTTCGTGAGATGGCTTAAGCCTGGACTGAGACGGAAGCTCGAGATGACCGCTAGCTGACCAAGAATCAAACACATCTTGCATCGATTTAAGCAATTTTCCGTCGGTGCGAAAGTTGCGTACCAACTGATACCCATTCATCGAGGTTCCTAATTTGTTACGAAGCAGCTCAAAGGCGTCACCGGCAGCACCACGAAAACGATAGATGGCTTGTTTTGCGTCGCCAACCACGAAGAGCCTTGTCCCACGCTGCCGCAGATTTAATGCGAGATCTATTTGTTGTTCATCTGTGTCTTGGAACTCGTCGATGAACAGATATCTTGGCACTGTCAACTCATCGCTGTTCCCACTCCGCGGGCGGACCAAGTCGGCTGCAATTGAGAGGAGCTGGTCGGTTGGAACAAGCTTGCGCTCGCGACAGACAACTCGAAACTTGTTTGCGATCTCATCGATAATTTTTGGTAGCCTGACACCAAAACTCTTAGCCCAGTCATGTCGACAAAGATTGGGGGCCCAGTCCAAAGCTGCAACCTGCGAAGCTCCGGGCCGCAGTTGAAGAACATTCGTGCCGTTGCGGACAAGAGATTCCCAAACCTCGTTGACGAAGTGGTGGGCCTCGTGGATCTCAGGAAACTCTTCTCGCTCTTCCACCGACAAACTAAAAAACGCATCGTTGACTGCCTCACGCACCAGCTCGCTAAACCTTTCATAGTCGGTGCCGACGGCGAAGTCGGCGGCGACGCCTTCCCTGGGACCAAGTACTTGGATGAGTTTCTTCGCAAACGCATGGATTGTGGAAATATTTGTAGACCCGAGTTGCGAGAGCCAAGCGAGCACCGGCATAGAGCATCTTGTGCAAAGACGCCTTCGTAAGACAAGCGACCGCGTGATTCGCTGACGCATTTCACGTGCGGCCTCTCGCGTGAACGTGATTAGCACAATTTCATCGAGACGTAAGTCGTATGGAGGGTTTTTTTCAACGGTTGGAGAAGGCTCCATTACCGAAGACGTGCAAAGTAAGTAAATGATTCGTTCCGACAAAGTTTCGGTTTTCCCCGAGCCAGCCGACGCGGAAACTACGACTGGATGATCAATGTGAGCTGAGTCTGCATGCGCATGGACGATCGCATACTGCCGTGTGTTGATGTTCCCAGCAGCCTCTGCATCTTTCCAGAGTTTGTCGAATTCAGACCCAACTCCATTCTGCGTCGGAAAACCGTCGATTTGAAGTGCACCAATCAATTTACGATTCACCGACTTCACTACCGATACCTCTAGTAGTGAACTTCCGATCAGTGCGTCACAACGGTCACGCTCGCGAAGATAATGATCCTTCCACCCCGGATCGTCGGTAATTAGAAAGACGCGCAAGCCGAAATCTGTCAACGCCAGAACTTTGCCGAGATCCACAGTCGGCTCGACGGAACAGTGGGCATACAGGACCGAGTATCGCGGGAATGATTCAAGACCGATTTCTCTTCGAAGTTGCTCGAGTTCGAGTTGCGCATCAAGATCACCTGGTTCGCCCAGTCGAGCCAGCGCAGAATTCGGGTTGGAGCTACTTGTTTTGTCGATGTCACCAATGAATTGAACAGCATCAGCGAGTTCGGGTCGAGAACCAGTCGACATCTCAAGCATGACGTGAACTGGCCAGAGCACCGCGTTGATCACTTCTATTTCACCCAAGTTGTTGACCAGCTGAAACTGTCGGGTTCGTACGGCTTGTTGCAGATCTCGAACTTCTGCCCGAAGCCAGCGGCCAGACACATAATTACCTTCGTACACGAGGACTTGAACAGTGCATGAGGGCGCCCCTGCATTTGCGAGGGCGAGATAGTCGGCAAAGACTTCTTGTGCAACCCAAAAATAGCTCGTGCCTTCCGCTTCATCCCGCCAAGCTGCGGCTCGTTGCTTGACCTCCCAATAGACCTCGTCGCCAGATTCCAAGGTGACCTTGAAGTCAGGACTTCGCACTTGTCGAACGCCTACCGTCACACGGGGCGCCCCATCTCGCTTTACCGCTCGATCAGCTGGCCGCACGGGCCGATTCGGTCGATCATTCGCCCAATGGACCGTGGTCGCCCCATGGCGCCCCTCCAACCAGAGCCCAACGGCAATCTCACATCTAAACCAGAGATCTCGATCGTCGATGTCAAACTTTGTCATTGGATTTCAGTCCTGTATCTCTTCATCCTCGGAAGGGCCGTCAGCCAACGCCCATCGCCGCTGTCCCAACTCTGACACTAGACATTCGCTTTCTTCATTAGTCAGCACTTTGGTAAGGAGCACTCGCCCAAATCTGCGGTCTTCAACAATAGCGAAGTGATTATCTCGGCATTCGGTTTCCCAACTTCGGTCGACCTCGAGCCGTTGCTTCACTAGATCCAGAACTCTATTGCCTGCTTTTAGGTGCACACTGCGAACTTCAGAAATGGCTGTGTAGTCAGACTCTTTAAACGGTATTGAAAGGGCAAGACAAAGCGTCCGGTAGCGATCAAGTGATTTTGGGCCGATGTAATAAGAGCTCTTGTGTACGCGCAAATAGTATTCGGGAATCTGAATTCCAGCTTCACGAAGACGTTGTGCCGATGCGGGGTCACTCTCAGCAGTTGCAAGCGCCTTCTTGAAGCGATCGCTGACATCTCTCCACTTTGAATAATTCTTTCGCGCCAAGCTTTCAGCGATCTTTCTAATTTCGTCCCGTTGCGGATCGTACTCCCCATTACCCGAATCGTCAGTTGATAAGTCCTCTCGAAGCACAAGAATGCTGCCTAATGGGATATCAGCAGGGTCCTTCACAGTTTCGAAGAAAACTCCATAGTCGTCAGGAACCAGGACTCGTGCGTTCGGTGGTAGCGACTTAGCAAACGCCACAACCCATTCGCCTGCATCTTCTTCAACTTCAGTTCCGGCCGCAAGTTTCCGCGAAGGTCCTTCGATTGTTATGAGTCGACATGAAATATCAGCTAACGCAGATCGACGGACCTTTCTCACAGATCGAACTTCCGCAGATCCCCAATATGTGACCCACCCCGAATTTCGAGTAACAATCGTCGGGGTTTTTATTTCCGGGCGAACGACATAGTCATCTAAGTCAAACTTCTGCCCTGCCGACCATGTGATGACTACAAGATGGCTGGCCGCAGGCGCAAAGTAAATCCACGAAATTTCTTTGGCAACATCTTCCTTGGTCTCGAACGAGTGAAATGGCCTCTGCTGCGTACTAAGCAATATCCCCACATCCCAAAAGCCGACGGTCCTGAACTCCCGTAGGCCAACTAGGTCATAATCAGAGTCCCTCACTTTCAAATAATTTTGCAAGACCTTTGGGTACTTAGTTGATGCCACGACCACAAGGCGATCAGCATCAATCAAATTCAACAAGTCATGCTTTACCATGAGGCCTCGAAGATCACTGACTGGGTGATCCGCTGTTAACAACACATTTATCGATTCGACCAATGCAGCCCACAACTCGGCTGGTTGGGCGTGCGAGGCTGCTATGTCGTCGACTATGTCACGAAGTCCAAAGACTGCATCGTATGGTGCTATCGGCGTCTTGCGAAGTTCGTACAGGGCAGACTTAGTCCTAGAAACAATCGCCGCATACCTATCAAGAGATCCGCTGTTACGCAGAGCTTTTATGAGGCGCTTAAGAGCTGAATCAAAATTCTCTAAAGCTGTCCATTTGACTTCGATTGTGTGAATCTCAAGCGACTCAGCCGCCCGAAAACGTTCAATTGCGGTGTCAAAGTCGCGTGCCACTTATACATCTCCAAAGTCTGCGTCATCGTCTTCGGCACTCGCATCAATTGCGTTGTCGGGATCGTCTGGCGGAATAACGAGAGACAATTCTGCCCGTAGCCCAAGACTTCTTGGCATGTCTTTGGCTGACGCAAGATTTATCAATGAATCGTGGACTGTATTCTTCGACGCCTCAATGTCAGCGCTCGGAACTCGCCGATTTACAATTACGATTGTCGGCACTCCCGAAAACGCAGACATCTTTCTTCGGTAAAACGCCCTCCACGATGTGTAGATCACGAGCCGCGGTCTGAAGCCTCTCATCCATGCCAAATCTCGTGCGGCATCAATTGTCAAGTAGCTGTAGGGGTGGTGAAGAACACGTTCGCGATTAAAGGCGCCCGGCTTTGAGTATTCCAAAATCGGGAGAACTCGCAGATCAATCCAGTGAGGTGCCCGGTCAAGCATCGCCTTCCGCTGCTTGTCGACATATTCAAGGCTCTCACCCACGATGACAACAGGTGAGAGACAATGTGACGCCCACCAACTTTCTGTTGACGTGGCAGGGCCTTTGGGCAAAGTCCTAAATTTCCGTCGGATATTCTCCCAATCACGGCCAACAAATACTTTTTTAGCTCGGTCATCTGGAACACCCTTCGGAAGTCGCAGTACCGGGTGGTCAGTCAATCGCAAATATCCATCGCTTTGGTACATGGGTTGAGAGCTTCCTTGAAATTTCTCCAGCATTAGCGTCACATCTAGGTCACGAATCTGACTTTTCCCGTCGAAAGCAACAGCCCTGAAAGTTTCACCTAACTTGGCGCAAGGATCTGCAATCTTGGGGGGCGCCAAGAAAGCCCCCGCCATGAGTAACGGCGCAATGTACTGACCTGTCGGCACTGACAGGAAAACATTCAGACATTTCTGACCGGGCTCGACGTTAGGAAAAGACGCGAGCTCATTTCCAAGTGTCATGGCCGACAACGCCCATTGTGGAATCGGCGACGTCTCAGAATCATGTGACACAAACATCTAAATGTCGCTTTCCTCGTTCAAAAATAGTCTGACAAAGGTTTCTCTTATCAGTCCTGCAAGCTGCTCATCACCACCCGCAAAAGTGACACTTGTTTGTTTCGCATTGATTCCAGAATTCTTGAAGTACACAAGTAAGTCGCACCGCTTTCCGCCAGGTCCGTTGGCGCTTACTTTCACCCGAAACTCTTCGACCTGCTCCCACATAATGGTGATTCTGACTCCCTCAAGTTCTTCGGCAAGTCGCTCAAAATCCTTCAAAGCACTTTTTGGAATTCCATTAAATGTCCTCTGAGGCTGTGATGACAGAAAATAATCTTCAATCTTCGCTTTTAGTTCGGGTACCTCTGGGGCTGGAACCCAATCCCTTAAAAAAAGAGCACCGCTATTTTTCCGATATACAGAGCAAGTGATATTGGATCGCTCTGGATCGTTCACTTGAAGGGTGACCAAAAAATGGTATTCCGTGTGCTTATGAATCTCAAGAGAGTACTCGGGTGCTACCTCACCAACGATTTCAAAAAGTCTTGTCTGCCAACCGTTTTCGGCCATTTTCAATTAAACCCCAACTTTTAACAAGGCTAACCTAATGCCGCTACTCAACTAATCCCGATAGTTGCAAGCTTCGCTTTCCCCTGAAGCTCAATTCGAAAACCAGTACCTATAGGCTCCGTATCGTGCCGAGACCATTAGCTACTGAGGGAAAGGTTGAAGCTTTATTGACAGCGGCGTGCAAAGAGGGAAATGATCGCCTAAGCCATCACAGAATCGCTTATTCCGACGACTCAAAGAAGAACGAAAGATTTATCGTCGAGGTTTTGAAGTCTGTTGCCCCATCAATGGGTTTCGCAGCCGACTCGATTAAGTACCTTGGCGGAAAATCATTTCCAGATGTTTTGATCGAAGGTACTCGAATGGGTATCGAACTTAAGGGCAGCCTTAAGGGCGGCGCAATCACGGGTAACAGCATCTACTCCGGCTCTATGGTCGAAGACCTTGACAAGATATACATGCTCTTTTGGATAAACAACCGGACGCCAAAGCTGGGCTTCCGAGATTATTTCGACTGCGTATTCGATGCCAAAGTCACGCACTCTCCTCGTTTCGCTCTCCGCATTGATCTCCCAGCGGGCGAGTCAATGTTCGGCACTGGCTCGAAACAATTGGGCTTTGAGGCATCGGACTGGCTTAGTGGGGATTCAAAGTATGTGGAGCGAATTGTTCTTGAGATTCGCCGTCGTGCCCTCGAACGAAACGAAATCCCTTGGTGGGTCGTCTCAGACGCCGACGGGATGAGCGCAATTGAGATTGACAGCAATGCAGGGCTTGGTGGTATCCGATCGCTGAAAGGCATTGGGCGCGAGGCAAGTTTCTCGTTGCAAAAGACCCTATTTTTGGGTTTTCCCGAAGTTCTTTCAGGTGGTTCTACTGCGCATTCGATCGCTATCGGCTGGGCTATCTCTCAAAAATCGGTGATCGTAAATCGTGATGTATTTAGTGCCGGCGGTAAGCGAATGGTGCCCCTCTCGCATCTCGGGATCAAGCCAAAGCTGCCCGGCGTGGTGAGCAAATGCGCAGACAAGCTCGCGTCTGACGCAAAGGTATCGCTTAAGGACTTGTCAAGCATTGGGGGAACACTTTTTACCAGCCCAGGTCAAGTCGTGCGCAGATACGAATCAGCGATACGCAAGAACAATTTGCTCGTTCATCTCTTCGAGCATCTTACTGCTGCCGAAAAAAAGAGGGTCACAGAACGGGCCCTAGTCGGAGCTGTGAGCGACTACTTGATTTCAAAAATCGATCCACGAACGCTTGTCTAGCGTCTGAAGACACCGTCCCATACTTCGTCAAGACGGACCGCAAGGCGGTAAGCGAGAAGTGGCGGAACTGCGTTCCCGATTAAGCGATAGGCATCAGAGGCGGAGACGATGCCTGGTCGAACAAACTCGTATGTGTCCGGGAAAGTTTGTAAGCGGGCGCATTCGCGCACCGAAAGTCGCCGCTCGGGCAATCCGTTTTTAACTTCTTCGGACTGGCCACCATGAGATTTTGATAGCCGCCTGTACTCGATGTTGCCATGATGTTCGGCTCGAATCGTCGGGCCAGGTCTATCAAGTGAAACCTCGATCTGACCTTGAAGTCTGCGACCCATATATTTCGCCTGCGAATAGGAACGATGTGAAGCGTCTGAACTCTCTTCAGGCTCTGAAAGGCCTACGAAGGCATCACCGCAGGTTGCAAACGGACGCAGGCCCTCTGTGTCCCCATGTGTTTTCGGCGGATAAAGATCGAGATCGCTCGGAAGATGGCCCGTTCTATCGAAATGTCGTATCACGTCTTTACGAACGATGTCTCGGCGAAGTCCTATAAATATCACTCGCTCGCGAGTCTGGGGCACACCAAAGTCGATAGCTTTCAGAACTCTTGCGGGTAATACGAGATAGGGGCTTTTTCGAATGCTCGCAAAGTCGCGCTCGATGACTTCTTTGGCGTCACCAAGCGACACAAGACCTTTGACATTTTCCGCATAGAAAACCTTTGGCTTGGTATGCCTGATTATCTCGCGCATCCAGAAATAAAGCATGCCGCGATTTTCTGCGGCTGGTTCTTCGATATCCTCATCAATCAGCGACTGGTTCCCGCGATGGCTCTTGTTTGATTTGAAACCGAGGCGTTTCCCTGCGACACTGAAATCATTGCAAGGAAAACCACCGGTTACGACGTCAAGACCTTGCAAATGTGACGGAACACTTTTTGAAAATCGCTTTGCTATCTCGACAACACTTTCGAGATGATAAACATCATCGACTTTGTTGCGACTTGAAAAGAATCGTGTCCACGCCGCTTGAGCCTTAGGATAAACATCGCAGGCAAATAGATTGTCGAATTTAAGTCGTGGTAGGTCTACCACACTTGACCGGCTAGAGAATTCATCTGCTTCAATCTCTGACAAGCTTGCCCGCAGGACGGAAAATTCGCCCTCGAATCCGAGATCCATACCCCCGCAACCAGAAAACAGTGAGGCGACTGAGCGTGTGGTCACTGGTGCAGCTCGGCATTGGTTGTGTTTGTCATGTCCACGGAAGATTAATGGCAGGGTGTCATTAGTTGTGACATCACCATGTGATCAAAATCCTCACTAATTTCAATTTAAGCGGCGATACCCAATTGGATGCACCGGACGCCCACGAAACCAAACGACGCCATAGCCAACTTTTGACACAAATGCCAACTAAGGCGGCCTACAGCAGGGTGCATAACAGAGACTAGTAAATCACAGGTTCTCTCACGATGCATCCTAAAACACTCTCCGGGTAACTTTGGTATTTCAGAGTCCACATTGGTTAACCTATGGAGTTATGGCTATTAGCAATGTGAGTGAGTTTCGAATATGGCTAGCGGCGCAAAACCGATGGAGTACGAAAGCCCAAAGCGACCTCGTCTCGCGACTCAAGAGAGCTGACAAGATCCGTGCGATCGACGCTTCGGCATCTTTCAGCGAATACTTGACTGCCTTAGAAAACTCCGTTGAATTGGCCGATATTCCTCGTTCATCTCGCACAGGAATGTGCGCTGCGGCAAGTCTGTACTTCGAGTGGAAAGCCTCTCGATAGGGATCCGCAGACATGATTCGCATTTACTAACTGGTAGCTCTAGTGTTGTTACAACGATCTGAAGATCAATTGATTAGTCTTGCGGTCTATCACTTTCGACCAGCTAATGCGGTGCGGGCACGATGAGTCGGGAATCAATTTTGAACTAATACTTCAACAATCGCCTTACGGAAACATCAGACAGTCGAGCTCTCCAGCCGCTCCTGGCCTTTTAGACATTGTCCTTACGAGCTCAAGTCAGAACTGTATGGAGGGCAAACGGCATTTTTTTATTGAAACACCAGTTGCACAAGTTGGTCAGATTGCACGCAAAATCTTCGCTCTTGCAAGATTCGTCGATAATCGCACAGATTCTAAAGATCACCCGTCGCGTACTTTCAGGATCATTTGTTTCGGCAAGGCAAGATGCGCGTTGCATCGCCATCGGATGAGGTCAATCTTGAGGGCGGACAACACCAAGCCAAATTACTACCTATTTCGCCGCAACCGCAAAATAGACAACTGGGCCTTGCTGAAATGTTCAGGGTTGCTTACAGATAACCTATGCAGCGGGTTGGTGCTTCCGAATGTATCTGCACAACTTTGAATGCATTTGCGATCGACTCGGCAGACAGGGTTTTTAGCGCAATCTCATCTGCACCACCTTTCTCGACCCAACTTCTGGCCTGAGCCTCTACTGAGGCCTCCAACCATCGCCGCGCCTCACGACCGTTGCCAAACTCTTTTCCCCGACTTGCCGACGCAATGCAATTCTGAAGTGTTGCAAGCGCCCCATCGCCGAGAGACAGATCCTGACTTTTCAGGAGGACCAAGAAGATCTCAATCAGTTCGGCATCCGAGTAGTCATCAAACATGATCTGGCGATCGAATCGACTCTGAAGGCCGGGATTGCTGGCGACAAAAGATTTCATCAGATCGGGATATCCGGCGATCACCACAGCGAACTTTCCTCGATGATTTTCCATCTCGACCAACAAGGTTTGAATCGCCTCATCCCCGTACCCGTCTTTGCTATCGCTGATGAGACTATATGCCTCGTCAATAAACAAAACTCCGCCGAATGCAGCACGGCAGGCATTCCGTACCTTAGGTGCAGTTTGCCCGACATAAGTTCCGACTAGATCAGCCCTGCTCACGACTTTCACATGGCCACTGGTCAAAATACCGATTGACTTGTAAATTTTCCCTAGAAGACCTGCGACTGTTGTCTTGCCAGTACCTGGGTTTCCGACGAACACCAAGTGCGGAGGTGGCGAAATCAACTCAATTTGCTCAGATTCTCGAGCCAAGTTGTATCGCGATAGCGCGATAAGACCCTCAATTTGATCCTTGACGGACTTGAGCCCGATTAATTTGTTCAGATTCGACAAGGATGATGCGAGCAACGCTTCGTCGATTCCTTTTGGCTTTTGTGTTCTCTCTGCGCCCACTTTTTTACAAGTGTCTCTCGTCAATGATTCATCATTGTCTTGTCGGATGTTCCTCTTTGCTTTCTCTCGACGTTTCATATCTGCGAGTACCTTTGCTGCAATCGCTTGGCGCCTCTCGGGGTCAACGTTTTTTGCTCCCAATTCGAGAGGTAGATGGTGGTAGTGCTGCAACATACTTCGCAAGGCAAGGTCAAGTTCGTCATGCGTCAGCGTTGGCGCAACTAGGACCGAATAAACCTCGAGCCTTCCGAACGCACCAGTTTTTGGATGTAATGGAATCATGCAGACAGATGTCGACGGATAACGCGAGCTATGCTCCAAGACCGTCTGAATCACCTTCTTGTCGTCTGGAATAGCCGTGATGTGCGCATTCATAACTAGCAACAAGGCACCACCCTCCCGAATCATGAATCCGTCATAATGATTTCTGATGCACGCCGAAACTCGCATGTCGGCATACTCAAACTCAAGTGGACTTGTTTCCTGCAAGTCACCTTTGACCTTGGCGCCGGTCGCACGATCAGCGAGCATTTGAATGATTCGTTGCCGCAGGTTCGGGTTCTCGGAATTATTTATTTCGTTGGTTTGTGGCTTTATCACGGTTACTGTCATTTTTCTCCTCTGTTTTTTGGCCCCAGTGATGGCACCCAAGGGCTCAGGAATAGTAAAACGGCACGGTAATAGTACGGGGTCACAATCCGTGGGCGCGCTCGCCCACGAAAAGTTTATGAAACCGCGTAGATTATGGGATTTGGCCAGTTTTGGCCTTGCCACCTCAACTCGAGGCGTATTCGGTGTTCTTGAGAAGTCCGAGCACCGAAATGCTGGGATTTTCCCTGCTCCGCAAGACTCAGCTCGCATTTACAGAAACTAATTCAGCAAATTATTGAATTATTGCCGCATCACTCGTTGTCAATCTGCTCAACTATTTCTCGGCATCACAACCTGCCTTTGGCACTTTGGCTTCAGTTAGAACAAT
>Ga0194121_10010948_pt1 | contig 10906 bp, 7 predicted proteins | sample TA2MahCa50mmetaG_FD_148609 | JGI IMG/M metagenome (GOLD analysis project Ga0194121, IMG submission 148609) | Freshwater microbial communities from Lake Tanganyika, Tanzania - TA2015020 Mahale Deep Cast 50m | ecosystem: Environmental > Aquatic > Freshwater > Lake | place: Tanzania: Lake...
CGACGAGTTGCTGGGATTCTTGCCGAGCTTGGCTTCGAGTTCCGCCACGCGCGCGGTCAGCACGCGAATCTGCTCCGCCTGCCACTTGATCAAAGCAAGGACTTCAGGCGGCAGCGATGCCAACACTTCTGCCGATACTGTCGGTGGAGCATCCATGCCAACCGCAACAGTACCCGAAACCACGATTCCGAGCTATATCGACCCGTGACCGGTTACGTCCAGATAACGACATACACCCCCTCGGCAAATCATCATCGGCGTCGCGACCTGGCCGGTTGCTTGTACGTGTCCGCGACGTAACAGTTTGCTTCCAAAGTCTTTATGTCTATTTCTCGCAACTTCTCAATAACCCTGGGTAACGTGGCGATGGGTTGCATTGCGCCTGCGGGTCTTGCACACGCGCACAGACATTGAGGCCCCCCTTCACCCAGACTTATTGAGAAGTTACTATTTCTCTTTTCGCATGCGCCGGTCGATCTCCAGCGTCGCGAACAGCGCCTCATCCTCGAAGCGCAGGCCGGCGCGGATCTCGTCTAGCTGGTCGATGAACTGGGCGAACGACGATTTCGGCGATAGCTGGAGGAGTTGCCGCGAGTCGAGGCGGTTGCCGTGCACGTTGCACAGCACCTGGTCGCGCTTGGCGTCGAACACGTAGCTGCCGTTGTCGGGACAGAAGTAACGCACGCCGTAGATGGCCTCTGCCAGCCTGGGCACGTCCTGGATCGGCGCATCGTAGAGCTTGATGAGGTTGTGGATCGAGATGGTGTTGCGGTGACATGCCAGCCGCGACTTCTCCGACCAGGAGAGCTGGAAATTCTCCTGCAATTTCTTCAGCGAGCGGACATTGAGGCGCAACATCAGTTGTGCGGGCGCGGCGCTTGCGACGGGAGGGTTTTCCGCCGCGTCGATAGCCTCCTTGAGGATGTCGGCCTTCGTTGCGGCCACCAGCTGCTTGCCCACCAGCGCCACGTGTAACCGCATCTTGAAGACGTGCACCTGCAGATTCACCACGTAGTGCGCATGCTTCTTGTAATCGGGCAGACGATAGGCGTCGAACGTCGCCGGAAGAGTAAGGAACGTTTCCTTTTTGAGCTGAATCTTGCGGGCGAGCATGTCGAGCAGGCGCGACGCCTTGTCGGGATCCTCGACGTCGATGGTGAAGTAGGTCGGCACCTGAGTGGCGATGAGCCCGGCGCCGATCCAGGCCTGCTGCATGGCCGGCACCTTGAAACCGAAGAAACTCAGCTCGCGGAGCCGGGCCGGGTCCAGCTCCAGAATCTGGTCGCCGTCGCAGTAATGGATGGCAAGCTGGTTGCCCAGCCAGTTGAGATCGGTCAACGTGGGATCATCCTTGAGAGCCTCGGCGATGCCTGGAATGCTGCGCAGGAAGTCGCCGATGGCCTTGTTGCCGCGCACCGCGGTGACGGACACGACGGCCGACCGGGCGATGCCGGCCGTGTTGCCTGCGACCGGCTTGCCGTCCACGAAGCCGCGCAGTCCCTGGTAGACGCTGTTGGCCGACAGCGGCAGGACGCACAGCTCGACCTTGAGCTTCGGGCCGACGGTGATGCGCGCCGCGACCGGATCGATGGCGGCTTGCCAGAAGTCGTCGAAGCGCTTCTTGTAGCGTCCGTATTCGTCGCGCTCCGCCGCCGAGACCTTCAGCACCTTCAGCTCCGAGTTCGGCGTCAGGTAGCGCAGCCGGTTCTGCGCGGTGCAGGTGCAGGTTTCTTGCCGCGCATCCCACGAGTAGACGCCGCCGTGCGGGCACAGCGCCTTGCCGCGATCGACGAACTTGCCTTCATAGAGATCGGTCAGCGAGCTGGGCGACCTGCCGTTCTCCATGCGATACATGAGCGAGGCGTTGTTCAGCATCACGAGGTTGTTGAAGCACAGCAGCCGGCGTTTCTCGCAGATCTTGGCCGGCGCGGCGGTGAGCCGTTTGAAGAACGCTTCCGAGGCGAAGACGTACGCCGTGTTCGCCTCGCCGGCCGGCGGAAGCAACGTCGTGAAGTAGCGATAGTCGAGCGACTCATGAAGCGCCGGCGACTTGCCGGTGGCGGCGTCCAGCACCGCGCGCACGCCGCGATGCGAGTTCGAGTAGACGACGAAGTCCTTGTGCCGGCTCACGAAGGAGCTGACCTGCCGATCCTCCGTGTAGCGTGCCTCGACCTGATGGCCGCGATAGTTGAACTGCCGCTCGATCAATCCCGGATGCTTCTTCCGCGCCTGGGCCAGCCATTCATCCGCCTTCTTGCGAAAGATCTCGGGCTGCTTGACTCGATGGGTGTACTCGGGAGGGCGAGGCTCCTGCCGAGCCGCCGCCTGATTCTTAACTGTGAATGCAATCCTGCCCAATTTCGTCGTTCACGGCTCGGCAGGAGCCTCGCCCTCCCGTCAATCGATCACCGCTCCAGGCGTGTGATGCCGGATTCGTCGGGCAGCACAGGTTTCGTCGAGTCGAAGCGCAGCCAGAGCAAGGTGGCGACGAGGTAGACGCCGCCGAAGATGGCGAAGTTGATTGTCCAGCCGGTGGGATTCACCTTGTCACCGTCGAACCGTTCGTTCATGTCGAGGATCCAGCCGGTGAGAAAGCCGGCCGCGGTGCCGCCCAGGTTGCCGATGGTGTTCATGCAGCCGGCGACGATGCCGGAATAGCGGCGGCCGATGTCCAGGCAACTCGCCCAGGCGGCGCCCATGGTGATGTCGTTCCAGAAGGCGGCCATGGCGATGGCCAGCACGAACAGCCACGGATCGCTCGCCAGGATGCTCAGGCAATAGCAGAGCGCGCAGACACCATGGCCGATGATGCCGAACAGCCGGCGTCCCCACTTGCGGTTGCCGGTGCGGCGGATGAACCAGTCGGTCAAGAGGCCGCCGAACAGACAGGCGACGGAACCCAGCAGCAGCGGCGCCCCGGCCATGATGCTGAATTGCCACCACGACGACGTCCATTTGGCCCCTTCGCGCAGCCCGAAGACATCGCGGAGATAGCCTGGCAGATAGGTGATGTTGAAGTACCAGCCGTAGGCGGCGCAGAAGTACATCATGCACAGCACCCAGAGGTTCAGGTTGCTGAACAGCCGGCCCCAGGGAACGCCGGCATGAGCGGCCTCGTGACTCTCGCCATGCTGGATGAGCTCAATCTCCGCGCGGTTGACGCCGGCCTTCTGCTCCGGCCGATCGCGGAACCACCACCAGAACAGCATGCACCAGAACACGCCCAGGCTGCCGAAGATCCAGAATGTATGCCGCCAGTGGGTTGTCGTCTCGCCGCCGGCTGTCGTCTCGTGCAGCAGCGCCAGGACGATGAACGGCGTGACGCCGCCGGCAAAGCGGCCGGCCATCCACACCGCCCCCTGTGCGAAGCCGCGCTCCGTGAACGGAAACCAGTTGTGGAAGGCCCGGGCGATGTTGGGATAGCAGCCCGCCTCGCCCATCCCGAAGAAGAAGCGGACCGACAGCATGGCGATGAAGGCAAAGTACGGCCATTGCTCGCTGGGGTAGATGGCGCCGGTCAGCGCGGTGAACACCGACCACCAGAGCACGATACGGATCAAGGTCCGCCGCGGGCCGAACACGTCCCCCAGCCAGCCGCTGGGCACCTCGAAGGCGGCGTAGGCCAGGGCGAAGGCCGAGAACAGCAGCCCCTTCTGCGTGTTGCTCAGATCGAACTCGGCCTGAATCAGCGGTGCCACCGTGCCGAAGCAGACGCGGTCCAGGTAGGTGATCATCGACAGCGAGCAGGCGAAGCCCAGTACGCCGTAGCGCACGCGCGTCGGTTCTTCAAGCGAGACGTGGGAGGGTTGCTGGCTCATGCACCTGCCGCGCGCTGGATGATCAGGCAAGGTCGGGGAGTCCCCAACAATGTATCCTGGCGAACCGCGCAGGACAAGCGGCGCGACTAACGCCGCTGTTGACCGCCGGTTGAATTCCTTCTACCGTGACAAGCAGCGGAAATCAGAAGGGCAATCACATGGTTCTCGAGAAAGCTCCCGCGCCATCGACCACCGAGCCGCCCGCGACGGCGATCACGACGCTGCCGCCGCCAGGGCCGTCGGGCCCGGCGCCCACCTCAAGCAAAGCAACCACGGGGCACAGCCGCGTGCCCCAGCTGCTGCACGGCCTGACCATCGGCATGCTGCTGTTGCTGACCTTTCTGCTCGCCTCCTTCGCCATCCGCAACTCCGATTTCTTTTTGCGGCTGGCGACGGGCCGGCTCATCGCCCAGGGCGAGTATCAGTTCGGCGTCGATCCGTTCTCGTTCACCACGGAGAACGTCTACTGGGCCAATCCATCGTGGCTCTACGATTTGCTGGTCTACCTGATCCATGTGGTCTCCGGCGGTGTCGGACTGGTACTGGCCAAGGCCCTGCTGATGGTCGGTGTGGCCTGGCTGATGCTGCGTCATCGCCGCCCCGAGCAGCCGGCCTTCGTCCCCGTGATTGTCTGCGCGCTGAGCATTGTGGTCATGAGCCCGCGCTTCCTGTTTCAACCCATGTGTGTGTCGCTGTCTTTCCTGGGGATGACGCTGCTTGTCCTCGAGCGCAGCAAGCGGCTCGAGCGCCGGCTGTGGTTGCTGCCGCCGATGTTCCTGCTCTGGGCGAACATCGATGGCTGGTTCATTCTCGGCTTGCTGCTCGCGGCACTCTATCTCCTCGGCGAATGGATCAAGGGCACAGACCCGGCGCGACGCAAGCGCCTGGGCATGGCGCTGCTGGCCAGCCTCGGTTGCTGTCTCATCAATCCGCACCTGTGGCGTGTCTTCACCTTGCCTCCGGAGCTGGCGTACCTGGCGGCGCAGGCAAGCGACACGATCGGCATCGGTTTGCCAGAGTGGCTCATCGCTCCCGGGCGAACCTGGCAAGTCCTGCACGACAACGACGCCGGTTTTCTCCTGACGCTGTCGCCGCTCGCCGAGGGATTCCGCAGCCTGTCTGGACTGGGAAACAACCTCGCCGGCTTGGCCTATTATGCGCTGCTGTTGCTGGGGCTGGCGTCGTTCGTACCGACGTTCCTGCGCGGAGCGGAGCAACAACGCTCCTGGTCGCGGCTCGCCATTTGGCTTCCGGTTGCCTTGCTGAGCTTGACGCTGGCTCGCACGATCGGTTTTTTTGCCGTCGTGACCGGGCCGGTTGTCATCTTGAACCTGGAGGAAGCGCTGGCGGCGCGGGCGGCACGTGGCCGACCGTTGCCGGGACGGCCCGCGCTGGCCGGCGCCGTGACCATGCTGCTGCTTGCCGGGTTGCTCATCCTGGCCTGGCCGGGGTGGATCAACGGTCCCTTGGAGAATTTCAACTCCGCGCGGCGCGTCGGCTGGGGCCTGGAGCCGGACGAGTCCTTTCGCCAGGCTGCCGAGCGACTGGACCGGTTGCACATGGAAGGCAAGACGCACGGCGGCGCCGCCTTGTCGATCGAACTGGCCAACTACCTGCCCTGGTTTGCACCCGGCGTGAAGGGCTTCTGCGACAGCCGCTTCGAACTGTTCCCTGCTGTCATCGACGAGTTCTTTCGGATTCGCCGTGCGCTGTCCCAGGACTCGGCCGAGTATTTCGCCGGCAAGGCTGTGCCGCTGGACGACCAGTTCCAGAAATGGCGTGAGCTGGCCAAGCGCCACCAGCTGGATTTCGTGGCCCTGACGAACTACCAGGGCGCGCAGGTGACGCAGCAGCTGTCGCGGCGCTTCTGGCTGTCGCCAGCGCTGTGGCCCTCTCTGTACGGCGACGGCAGAACGGTCGTCTTCGGCTGGAATCCTGGTAAAGCCGATCGCTTCGCCGGCGAGCGCATCGACTGGAACCGGGCGGCGTTCGGCAAGGTGCCTGAAATGGATCGCCCGCCGGCCCGGGGGGCCCCGCCGCCGGAGGACGTCGGCTTTGTCGAGAAGTACGTCAACGGCGTGCCGCCGACGCCGCTGGAGGTTTCAGAAACGTTGCTGCTGCACTCGGCGTACCAGTTCTTCGGGCAGTACTGGGCGCGTTACTATTTCCCGGCCTGGCAAGTCGGCGCACTGGCGTCGACCGCGGGCAGCAGCGCCGCCGTTCCGGGGATCGTGTCGGTGCAGCCGAACATGCTGCCGTTCCTGACGCTGTTCGCGAGCAAGTACTTCGCGCCGATGCTTCGACCGGAGGACGGAGGCCCGCCGGCGCTGCCGGTGTTGATGGTTCGTGCCAGCCGGCGCGGCGTGGCGCAGGCGCCGCGCAGTCCGGACTGTTACCTGAACCTGGCCGACGCCTGCAAGACGTTGTGGCTTACGCAGGAGAGCCACTGGGCGCTGGATCGCGGCCAGGAGCGGCTGGAGGCGAGCTACATGCGCTCGATTGCGCCGCACTCCATCAATTACCTGAATCTGCGCAACATGCTGCGACGCGTGCAGCTCATCGCCGCCCTGAAATCGTGCCTGCGGCTTGATCCGGACAACTGGCGCGTTCATGAGATTCTGGGCGAGATCTACACCGATGTGTATTTCCTGGATGTGGCCCTGGAACACTATGCGGAGGCGGCAAATCGTTTCCAGCGCCGCCGACCCTCCGACCCGAAACTCGTCGATACCTTTCGTGAAAAGCTCGAGCAGTTGCAGTCCATCGTCAAGCGCTACAACGAAGGCTTGCAGAAGCGCAAAGCCGATTTCGACCTGCGTGCCTCCGGCAAGAACTCCCTCAAAAAGTACGCGCTGGCCCTGCGCAGCCCTTACAAGGCCCTTGAACTGAACAAGGACCAGACCGACCCGCGCGGCATGGGTCTGGCCCGCGATGCGCTCTTTGCCTTGCAGAGTGCCGCGCTCGGTCAGGCTGAAGATTTCTTTGTGGTCACGAATCAGCTTGACATGCTGCTTCTGCTGGGTGAAGTCAGCTTTGTCGGCGAGGTCCTGGCGAAGGCAGGCGTGCAGAAACTGCTCGGCCCTTCTCTGGGCTATTACCAGACGCTCTGGGCCGCCGCGATCGGCGATTACCAGCAGGCTCGTGCCGCGCTCACCAGGCAGATCGAGGAGACGCCGATTTCCAGTCGTGCCGCCGACATACGCGGCTGGCTGCTTCTCAAGATGGCGCCGGCCCAGAACATCGCCGAACTGGCGGGTCAGGCGCACTGGTTCTTGTCCGAGCGCGACGGCGTGCTCGCGCTCGGCAGGATCCTGCAACCCGTGGCCAACCTCCATCTGGTGCGCGGCCTGCTGGCGCTGGAGCAAGGCGACACCGCCGCCGCCCTGGGCGACTTCCAGACCTGCCTCGACATGACTGGCGCCGTCTTCCTGCACGATCGCTTCATCGCCGAACGCTACCTCGCGTTGCTCAAGGGACAACGTTAAAGAGCGTCTGATGTAGCGTCACGCATGGCCTGGATTACTGGGAAGGGCGAGGCGGCGAGGTTCCTGCCGGGTCCTGACAGGCCTCGTCCGCCTTCGCTTCCCATCGTCCATCCTGTTGCTGAGAGCCGACTACCACCAGTCCTCGGCGTGCTCACCCGTGCAGGTCAGGACGCAGAAGCTCTCGACGCGTGGATTGACGATGTGAAACCAGTCGTCAAAGTCCATGCGGATGGCGTCGCGCTGCGTCCCCCCCTGAAAGATGATGTCACCCCGGACACGCATGGAAGGATCCATGAGGACCTCGATGTCGGGCCAGTGGCGCAGGGCGGGCATGGCGCCGACCTCGCAATCGCCGAAGTGCTCGTGGATTTCCGTCTCGCTGGCCAGGCGCACCAGCTGGGCGCCGAGCACGTCGCGGACCTTGTCCAGGGCGATCTGCCGGCTGGCGGGCAAGATCAGCTCGACCGGCCGGCCGTCGGCCATCGCCACCACCACTTTGGCCACCCGATGTCCCGTGACGTGTTCTTGCTGCGCCACCGCCTGCGCCGTGTAGGCATCCGGGTGGTGCAGTTCCTCGTAGGCCAGGCCCCGTTCATCAAGCAGGTCCTGGACCCAGGTTGCAGTAGACATGGTTGCCTCCTTATCAAAGACAGTTCAGCCTTGATACGCAACGGTATTTCACGCGCATGCGCGAAAGAGACTGCAAGCCTGGACGACTGGGCGATGAGTCCGCCGGAAGGATGAAGAAATGGATGAATCCTTCCTACCTCGATTAGAATGCAGGCGCGGCTGGTTGTCAAGTCAGCGGTTGGATCCGCGTCGCGAATGCCCCGGCGGCTGCCAGCAAGCCAAAGATGGTCGCGTCGGCGAGGACATGGCAGGCAATGGCCAGCGCGAGGCCGCCGGTCCACCAGCGCAGGATGCCGAGGGCAATGCCGAAGCCGGCGGCCAGGATGCCGCCCAGCGGTCCCGGCGGATAGCCATGCACATGCGCCAGCCCGAAGATCGCCGCGGTGACGACGATGGCAGCCGTCGCGCCCCAGTCCCGCGCCAGCGACTCGTAAAGCACGCCGCGAAAGACCAGTTCCTCCATGGCGGCGTTGACGATGCTGAAACAGACGCCCGCCAGGACCACGTTGCCGAAGGGAGCGACCGGAATTCTGGCAGCCAGCTGCGAGGTTTGCGGCTGCAGCAACCAGTCGAAGACGACCAGAACGCCCACCGTCGCGGCGCTGAGGAGCAGGGCGCCGGCAAGCGGCAGGCCAGCGATGCGGCCGGCATGGAACCGCGGCGCTGTTCGCCGCAAGGGCGGGATCGCCAGGACAAGTCCGGCATACGCCCCCAAGGGAGCCAGCAAATACCACGGCCAGGCCAGCGCGGGGAAAGCCGCCGCCGACACCACCAGGATGGCGATGAAGATGCCGCCATGCAGACCGCCGAGCTTGGAATCAACAGGCATTGATAGCGCGCCCCGTTAATGGTCCGTGCACTATCCGAGGACACATTATGAACCGTCCTTGCGGAGCTTGCAACTTTACATGTCTGGACAACTATCGTCTAAACATCTATCATGCCTGCAATGACCCTCAGCAAGCCACGCACGCGCCGCTTCGACTCGCCCGCCCAGGAGGCCTTCCTCGGGCTGTGGCGAACATACGATCGACTGCGGGCCCTCGAGGACGAGCTGTTCGCGCGCCATGATCTCACCGCCCAGCAGTACAACGCCTTGCGGCTGTTGCGCGGGCAGCAGCCGCGGCCGATGCTGACGCTCGCCCTGGCCAGCCGCCTGATCTCGCGGGCCCCGGACATCACCCGGCTGCTCGACAAGCTGGAGACGCGCGGCCTCATCGTCCGCGAGCGTCCCGCCGGCGATCGCCGCACGGTCGCGGTCGGCATCACCGCCGTCGGGCTGGCGCTGCTCCGCGAGCTTGACCGCGACGTTCGAGCCTGCCACGAACGGCAGCTGGGCCACATGAAGAAAAGTGACCTGCGCACGCTCATCGAGCTGCTACGCGCCGCACGCAGGCCGCACGAGGGGCCCGACAGCGACTGGTGATCCTTACTCGTTTCATTCGTTCCCAGGCTTTGACCGGGAACGAGATCGTGAGGGGACAGGATGATGTCGACCATGCAAGCCAGCGAAATCGCCGACGTCGTCGTCATCGGCGGCGGGCCGGCCGGGGCCACCGTCTCGACGCTCCTGGCGCAGAAGGGGCTGCGCGTCGAGCTATTCGAGCGCGAGCGCTTCCCGCGCTTCCACATCGGCGAATCGCTCATCCCGGAGACCTACTGGGTGCTCAAGCGTCTCAACATGCTCGACAAGTTGAGGCGGAGCGCGTTCGTCAAGAAGCACAGCGTGCAGTTCGTGAACGCTGCCGGCAAGCTGTCGGCGCCCTTCTACTTCTGGGATAACAAGCCGCACGAGTGCTCGCAAACCTGGCAAGTCGTGCGAAGCCAGTTCGACCTCATGATGCTCGACAACGCCCGCGAGCACGGCGTCGGGGTCCACGAAGGTGTCCGCGTGCTGGAGGTGCTGTTCGACGGCACGCGGGCCGTCGGCGTCCGCGTGCAGGAGGGCGACGGCCCGGCGCGCGAGGTGCGGTCGCGCGTCGTGGTCGATGCCAGCGGGCAGAGCACCATCCTGCAGAATCGCTTCAAGCTGCGTCTCTGGGATCCGGTGCTGAACAAGGGCGCCGTCTGGACATACTGGAAAGGCGCCTATCGCGACACCGGCCGGGACGAGGGGGCGACCATCGTCATCCAGACACCGGGCAAGCAGGGCTGGTTCTGGTACATCCCGCTTCACGACGACACGCTGAGCGTCGGCGTGGTGGCCCCGTTCGATTATCTCTTCAAGGGGCGCGGCAGCCACGAGCAAATCTACACCGAGGAAGTGGAGCGGTGTCCGGCGGTCAAGGAGCGCGTCGCCCGGGCCCGGCGAGTGACCGGCTTTTTCGCCACCAAGGACTATTCGTACCGCTCCAGGCAGGTGGCCGGCGACGGCTGGGTGCTGGTGGGCGATGCCTTCGGCTTCCTCGATCCGCTCTACTCGTCAGGGGTCTTGCTCGCCTTGAAGTCCGGCGAGCTGGCCGCCGACGCCATCGTCGCGGGCTTCGAGAAGAACGACCTGTCGGCGGCGCAGCTTGGCCACTGGGGAGCGGCGTTCAATCGCGGCGTCGATCGCATGCGCCGGCTGGTGTGCGAGTATTACGACGGCTTCAGCTTCGGTCAGTTTATCCGCAACTATCCGCACCTCAGGGGCAAGATCACCGATCTGCTCATCGGCGACCTGTTCACCGACAAGGTTGACGAGGTCTGGCAACCGATGGAATCGCTGTACCCGCCCGGCAAGTCGCCGCCAGGCCCGTGGTTCAGCGCGGCACCGCCGCAGATTGCCCAGAACAAGGTCAATGAGCTGTTCTTGCCGGAGGGGCATCGGCCATGACGAGCACGTTGATGCGCGATAACACAAGGGGGTAACCGTTCACGCCTTGGCCAGCGATGGCGCTGGCTTTCCGGCAAGTTGGGCCTCGACGGCAGTCACCAGCCATGCGAAAGCGTTTTGTGACTGGCGACGGCAGGTTTCGATCACTGTGAGGAGAC
>Ga0194121_10010949_pt1 | contig 10905 bp, 9 predicted proteins | sample TA2MahCa50mmetaG_FD_148609 | JGI IMG/M metagenome (GOLD analysis project Ga0194121, IMG submission 148609) | Freshwater microbial communities from Lake Tanganyika, Tanzania - TA2015020 Mahale Deep Cast 50m | ecosystem: Environmental > Aquatic > Freshwater > Lake | place: Tanzania: Lake...
GCAGCCGACCTCGTGCGCATGGCGGGCACCACCATGCCCACGCTGCGCCGCATGGCCGACGACGGCGTCATCACCCTCGACGCCGAGAGGGCCGACGCCTCTGGCCTCAACTGGTTCGGCGCGCCCCCGGCGCCCGATGCGCCGCCCGATCTCACGTCCGAGCAGCAGGCCGCCGTGCTGCGCATCAGCGCCGGGCTGGGCTCGGGCGGCAGCGATGCCCTCCTGCTGCACGGGGTGACGGGGTCGGGCAAGACCGAGGTGTACCTGCGGGCGATCGCCCACGCACGCGAACTGGGACTCGGCTCGCTGGTGCTGGTGCCCGAGATCGGCCTCACCCCGCAGTTCCTCGGCCGCCTGCGCGCGCGCCTTGGCGAGCGGGTGGCGGTGTGGCACTCCGCGCTTGCCCCCGCCGAGCGCGCGGCCGAGTACCGGCGCATCGCCTCGGGCGATGCCGACGTGGTGCTGGGCGCGCGAAGCGCGGTGTTCGCGCCCATCCCGCGCCTCGGCCTGGTGGTGGTGGACGAGGAGCACGACCCCTCCTACAAGCAGGACGCCACGCCGCGCTACGACGCCCGCCAGGTGGCGTATCGCCGGGCCATCGACTGCGGGGCGGTGCTCGTGTACGGCAGCGCCACCCCGCGCCCCGAGGCCTGGCATGCGCTGGAGCACGTGACGCTGGCCAGCCGGGCGGATGGCGCCGACATGCCGCCCATCCAGGTGGTGGACATGCGCACGCAGCCCGCCGGACCGGTGTCGCGGCCGCTGGCCAAGGCCCTGCAGGAGGCGGGCGAACGCGGCGAGAAGGCGATTATCCTGCTCAACCGCCGCGGCTTCTCGCGCACCACGCTGTGCCGCTCGTGCGGGTGGATCGCCCGGTGCCCCGACTGCGACGTGCCGATGGTGCTGCACCGCGAAGGCGGCGACGACCGCCTAGTGTGCCACCACTGCGGCCTCGAGCGCGTGCCGCCCACCACGTGCCCGTCGCCGTCGTGCCGGTCGGTGGACGTGGGCCGGCAGGGGTCGGGAACGCAGGCGCTGGAGGACGCCCTGGCGCGCATCGTCCCCGATACGCGCCTGGTGCGCCTGGACGCCGACAGCGCCGCGCGGCGCGGCGGCATCGTGGGCCTACTCGATGAGTTCTCGCGGCCCGGCCCGGCGATCCTGCTGGGCACCCAGATGGTGGCGAAGGGGCACGACCTGCCGGCCGTCACCGTGGCGGGCATCCTCGACGCCGACGCCGCCCTGCAGCGCGCGGACTTCCGCGCCGAGGAGCGCGCGTTCTCGCTCATCGTGCAGCTGGCCGGCCGCGCGGGCCGCCGCAAGGGAGAGCACTCCACCGTGGTGGTGCAGGCCTGGGAGCCGGCCGCCCGCGCCGTGCGGCTGGGCGCCCAGCACGCGGTGGAGGAGTTCCTGGATGGGGAGGTGCAGCGGCGCGAGGCCCGCGGCATGCCCCCGCACGGCCACCTGCTGCGCGTGGTGGTGGAGGGGGAGTCGAAGCGACGGGTGGCCGAGGTGGCAGACGAGATGGCCGAGGCGCTGGCGCAGGCCGACCCATCGATCGCCGTGCGCGGGCCGTCCCGCCTGCACCGCCTGCGCGGCCGCAGCCGCCGGGCGATCCTGCTGCAGGCCAGGCGTTCGTCGCCGCTCACCGCGGCCATGCGCCACGTGCTCGACGGCCCCGGTGGCCCGGCGGCGCGCGCCGGAGTGCGCATCGGGGTGGACGTGGACCCGCAGGACACCTGAAAACGGCCCCGCGTTACGGCTACCCTGCCCCCGGCCAAACCACCAACACGAGGACCTTACGATGCCTGCCCCGCGAGTGTTCGCGTCCCAGTCCGAGCCCCGCGCCCAGTGGACCCACGTCCTGGCGTCCGTACTCGCCCTGTGCGGCACCGATCACCGCACGGCGCTCATGCGGGAGTTCCTCGATGAGGCCATCGAGGGCGTCGACACGGCGATCGTGCGCGAGTTCGCGCCGGTCGGCGACGACGTCATCGACATCGTGGTGCAGGATCGCGACAAGGCCTGGGCGCTGGTGGTCCAGACATCGCTGACGTTCCGGGGCGACATGTCGGACCGCCTGAAGCTCGCTGCGGGGGCCATGTCGGACTACGGTCGCGTCATCGTGATGGGCATCACCGCCGACCGCAAGCCGGGCCCCTACATGGATGCCGTCGCCGGCCCGGGCGCCGAGACGCGCTACTGCTCGTGGCTGCGCGTGCGCGACTGGGTGCAGGAGCGCCCGGAGCGCGGCAGGGCCGAGGGCGTGGACCTCGCCGTGCTGCAGCAGGCCGAGTACTTCCTCACGCCCAACGTGGCCGAGCTCTACCGGCTCGAGGACATCGTGCCCACGGTGCCGCTCGAGGCCCGTGAGGCCGTCACCGCGGCGTTCCTCGGGCTCAACGACCTCTCGCCGGCCCCGCGCATCGACCAGGCGCCCGACGGCGCCACGGCGGTCTTCCCGCGCACCGGCGACACCAAGGCCGAGATCATCATCCGCGGTGGATCCGCCCGCCTGGCCCTCGAGGGACAGGGCGAGGTGGCCATCGGGTCGGACGCCGACTGGGAGGCCGCCGCGTCGGGCTCCCTGGCCCTGGCCCGGCGCATCCTGCCGAGGAAGAGGTAGCCGTCACGGCCGGCGCGGGCGCGACACAGGGCACCGTCGCCGGCCGCTGGGCCGTCGGCGAGCCCATCGCCCGCGGCGGCCAGGCCACCGTGCACCGCGCAACCCACGTGTCGCTGGGGCGCGAGGTGGCCATCAAGCTGTTCCACCCGCACGTGTGGGACGACCCGGCGTTCCGCATCCGGTTCCGGAGGGAGTGCGAGGCGCTCACCGTGCTGGAGCACCCGAACGTGATCCCCGTGCTCGACGCCGGGGAGTCGGATGACACCGGCTGGATCGTCATGCACCTGGCGCGCGGCGGCACGCTTGCCGACCGGCTGGCGCAGCCGCTGCACGCCGACGAGGCGCTGGCGATCCTGCGCCAGGTGGCGTCGGCCCTCGACGCCGCGCACGCCGAGGGGCGCCTGCACCGCGACGTGAAGCCCGAGAACGTGCTGCTGGAGCCCGATGGGCACGCCTGGCTCGCCGACTTCGGCGTGGCTCGTGCGGTGGGGAACACCACCACGGTGCCCGGCCAGATGATCGGCACGGCCGCCTACATGGCGCCGGAGGTCATCGGCGGCGGCCGGGCCCGTCCTGCCGCCGACCTCTACGCGTTCGCCTGCATGGCGTTCGAGTGCCTCACCGGACGCCGCCCGTTCCCCGATGGGGAGGTGGGCACGGTGCTGTTCGCGCACCTCGAGCGCACCCCGCCGCGTGCGCGCTCGATTCGCCCCGACCTCCCCCGCCGTGCCGAGAAGGCGCTGCAGGCCGGCCTGGCCAAGGATCCGCGCGATCGCCCGCGCAGCGCCACCGCGCTGGTGGATGCCCTCGACGCCGCCATGCCCCGCCCCGACGCCACCATGCCCTACGCGGTGCCTGCGTCACCCGCGGCGTCATCGCCGAAGTCGCGCCTTGGGGCGGGGCTGGCGTCGCTTGCGGCGGCATCGGTGCTGCTGGTCGGGGGAGCCGTGGGTGCCGTCGCGCTGATGAGCGCGTCGGGCCCCGGGGCGGCGACGGCCCCGGCGCGACCACCCCTTCCGGCGATACCCACGCCCGATGGGGAGGTGACCGGCAGCGAGGCACCGCGCGGTGCGGTGCCGGGTACGACCACGGCAGACCGCGTGGCGGCGACGTCGCTCGACGACGCGAGCGCCTTCGCCGTGAACCCGGGCACGGGCCGGACGGCGGCGGGGATCGCGGCGGCAACGGTCGCGGCGCTGCAGGCGCGCGGCCTGGACGTGGTCGAGGTGGGCCTTGAGGGAGATGGCACGGCGGCGATCGCCCGCGCCAACGGCGACTTCCTGCAGCTGGGAGACACCTGGGCGATCGCCCGGGTCCCCGGCGCCCGTGCAGGTGCCCCCGACCGCGTGCTGGTGCTGAGGGGCACCAACGGAGCCCCCGCCAGATACGCCGACGCGCTGTCGGCCACCCGCCCAGCATCGCTTCTCGCCCCGCGCTAGACACTCCACGGCATCCTCGAGCGGGGATGCAAGCTGTTCCGAGGGTCGTGGAGCCCGTTGAGCCACCTCAGCTCGGTGGTACCCTGACGCCATGCCGCGCCGCTCCTTCGAGGACCCCGACCGCGAGGCTGCACGCCTCGCCGCGCTCGAGTTCATCCGCCAGTACGGAGACCCCGTGCTGCGCACGCCCGCGGAGCGGGTGGAGGTGTTCGACGAGGCCCTGGTGGCCGAGGCGCACGAGATGACCCGGCTCATGGCGGACGGCCGCGGGGTAGGCCTGGCGGCGCCGCAGTTGGGGCGCCTGCGGCGTCTCATCGTGGTGCAGCCGGACGAGGACGAGCCCGCTCACGCGCTGGTGAACCCCGAGATCATCGCCCGCAGCGAGGAGGAGGAGATCGCGATCGAGGGGTGCCTGTCGATCGGCGAGGTGAACGTGGAGGTGCCGCGCGCGGTGGAGGTGCGCATCAGGGCGCAGGACCTCAACGGCACCGAGTTCGAGGCCGACCTCGAGGGCTTCGCCGCCCGCGTGGTGCAGCACGAGATCGACCACCTCGACGGCATCCTCGTCCTCGACCGCACCACGCCCGAGGACCGCCGGGCCGCGCTCGCCGAACTGCGCGAGTCGCTGCTCCCGAGCGCCTAGGACCCCTTCCCATGAGGGTCATGTTCGCGGGCAGCCCCGCGCCCGCCGTGCCGGTGCTGCAGGCGCTCATCGACTCGCCCCACGAGGTGGTGCTGGCGATCACGCGCGAGGACCGCCCGCGCGGCCGCGGACGCACCCCGGTGCCCACGCCAGTGGGCGATGCAGCGGTCGAGGCGGGTATCGCCACCCTCAAGCCCCCGAGCATCAACGCGCCCGAATCGCTCGAGGTGATGCGCCAGGGAGATGCCGGGGCGCTCGTGGTGGCCGCGTTCGGGCAGGTCCTCAAGGACGAGGTGCTGGACGGCTGGCCGTGCGTGAACGTGCACTACTCGCTGCTTCCGCTGTACCGCGGCGCTGCGCCCGTGGAACGCCAGTTGATGGACGGGGTGGAGGAGACCGGCACCACCATCATGCTGATGGACGCCGGCCTCGACACCGGGCCGATCATCGAGGCCGTGCCCGTGCCGCTCGCCCGCGACGACGACGCCGGGGCGCTGCTGACGAAGATGGCCGGGGCATCCGGCCCCGCGGTGGTTCGGGCACTCGATGCCATGGAGGCGGGCACGCTCACCAGCACGCCGCAGCCGGGCGAGGGATCGTCGCTGGCGCCCAAGATCACCGATGAGGACCGGCCCATCGACCGCTCGCGCACGGCAGCCGAGATCCGCAACCAGGTGCGCGCCCTCTCACCGCACATCGGCGCCACGCTGGGCATCGACGGCCGGCAGTTCAAGATCTGGAAGGTGAGGCCCACCAACGCGGCGGCGGTGCCCGGGCTGGTGCGCGACTCGGGGCGCCTGGTGCTGGGCACGGCATCGGGCGGGCTGGAGATCGTGGAGATGCAGCCGCCGGGCAAGGCCCGCATGCACGCCGACGCCTTCCTGAGGGGGTACCGCGGTGAGCTCGCGCTCACGTCCGCGTGACCCTCGCGAGCAGCGCGCCCAGGCATCGCCCGCCCGGCGCACCGCCCTGGGGGTGCTGCGCCGCGTGGATGAGGGCGCCTACGCCGACCGCGCGCTCACGGCCGAGTGCGCCCGCGCGCGGGTGGACCCCCGCGAGCGCCAGCAGGCGCAGCGCCTTGCCTACGGCGCGGTGCAGATGCGACGCCTCCTCGACTGGCTCATCGACGGCGTGGCCGAGAAGCCCGACCGCATCGAGCCGGGCGTGCGCGACGTGTTGCGCCTGGGTGCCTACGAGATCATCTCGTCCGATGGCACCCCCGACTTCGCCGCCGTCAACGAGGCGGCCACCCTCGCGCGCTCGCTGCCCGGCCCGCGGGGCAAGGGGTCTGCGCGCGCCGGCTTGGTGAACGCCGTCCTCAGGCGCATCGCCGCCGACGGCGCGGCGCGCATCAAGGCCATCGACCCGGCCGACATCGCACTGCGCCACTCGTTTCCCGACTGGATCGCCCGGGGGCTCGTCGAGTCGCTCGGCCCCGCCGACGCCGAGGCCGTGATGGCGGCCGCCAACATGGCGCCCGAGTCGGCCGTGCGCTGGAACACCCTGCGCGGATCGCGCGAGGAGATCGAGGCGGAGCTGCCGCCGTGGCTTCCCGATCCGCTCATCCCCGAGGCCATGGTGCTGCAGTCCCCGTTCGCGCTCGAGGACTCAGCCGCATGGGCGGAGGGCCGGGTGATGGCGCAGAGCCGGGCCTCGATGATCCCGGCGCGGGCCCTGATGCCCCAGGCGGGCGAACGCGTGCTCGACCTCTGCGCAGCGCCGGGCGCGAAGGCCACCCAGCTGGCGGCGCTGGCGGGCGGCGAGGCCGAGATCGTGGCGGTGGAGCTCCACCCCGCCCGGGCCCGGGCGCTGCGCGACACCGCGGATCGGATGGGCGCGGAGATGACCGTGGTCGAGGGCGATGGGCGCGAGGTGGCGCTGCCGGGCGGGGCAGTCGATGCCGTGCTCGTGGACGCCCCCTGCACGGGAACAGGGGTGCTGGCATCGCGCCCCGACGCCCGCTGGCGCCGGCGTGAGGAGGCCCTCGCCCCGCTGGTGGAGATACAGCAGGGCCTGCTGGCGCGGGCGCTCGACGTGGTGCGCCCCGGTGGCCGGGTGGTGTACTCCACCTGCAGCCTGCTGCGGCAGGAGGACGAGGACGTGGTGCAGGCCTCGGGTGCCGAGGTGGACGACCTCTCGGGGGAGTTCCCGGACATGCCGTCGCCGCACCTGCCGGGCACGCTTCGCCTGCTGCCCCACGTGCACGGCACAGACGGCTTCTTCGTGGCCAGGCTCCGGGGCCGATAGCCTGCCGCCGATGCCCGAGATGCCCGCAACTCCCGCGGTGTGCCCCTCGCTGATGTCCGCAGACCCCCTGCGGCTCGGCGAGCAGGTGGCCGCGTTGCTCGACGCCGGTGCCCGCGTGTTCCACGTGGACGTCATGGACGGTCGCTTCGTGCCCAACCTCATGCTCGGCACCGAGACCACGCGTGGCGTGGCCTCGCTCGTGCGCCCGCGTGGCGGGCTGGTGGACGTCCACCTCATGGTCGGGAACCCGCGCGAGGCCGTCGGGTGGTACGCCCCGCACGCCGACATGGTGAGCGTGCACGTGGAGGCCGATCCGCACCCGCACCAGCTGCTCGGCGAGATCCGCGAGGCGGGGTGCCTCGCGGGGCTGGCCATCAACCCGGGCACCCCGCTCGACATGGTGGCGCCCCTGGTGGACCGCCTCGACTACGTCAACTGCATGGGCGTGAACCCGGGGTTCAGCGGGCAGTCGTTCATCCCCGAGACGCTCGGGCGGCTCGGCGCGCTGCGCGACATGCTGCCCGCGCGCGTTGCCGTGCAGGTGGATGGCGGCATCGGGGCGGCCAACATCGCCGACGCCCGGGCGTCGGGCGCAGACCTGCTGGTGTCCGCGTCGGCCATCTTCGGGGCCGACGACCCGGTGGCCTCCTACGACGACCTGGCGGAGCGGGTCGCATCGGCGTGAGCCCGCCCGGGCGCCCCACCACCGACGAGCGCACCCAGCTCATGCGCGCATGCGAGCTCGCGCAGCGCGCTCGCGGGCGCGTGAGCCCGAACCCGTCGGTGGGCGCGGTGATCATCCGTGGCGATCAGGTCGTGGGGGAGGGCTGGCACGACGGCCCGGGCCTGCCGCATGCCGAGCCGGTGGCAATCGCCGCCGCCGGTGACGCCGCCCGCGGCGCCACGCTGGTGTGCACGCTCGAGCCCTGCAGCCATACCGGCCGCACCGGTCCCTGCACCCAGGCCATCATCGACGCCAAAATCGCGCGCGTGGTGGTGGGTGCCCTCGACCCCCTCGAGAGGACCCGAGGCGAGGGCGTACGGGTGCTGCAGGATGCGGGCATCGAGGTGGCCGTTGCCGACGGGGATGATGCGGTGCGCGCTCGCGAGGCCGCATCGGCCTTCCTCACGTGGGCCGCAACCGGCCGTCCCGAGGTGCTGCTGAAGATGGCCGCGTCGCTGGATGGCCGCGTGGCCACGCGCACCGGCAACACCCGGTGGATCTCCGGGCCCGAGGCCCGGGCGCTGGTGCACCGCTGGCGCGCCGAGAGCGATGCCGTGGCGGTGGGAATCGGCACCGTGGTGGCCGACGACCCCATGCTCACCGCGCGGGACGTCCCGGTGCCGGGTGGCCGCGTGGCGCTGCGCGTGGTGCTCGACCCCCATGCGCGCCTGCCCACGGGCTGCGCGCTTCTCGCGAGCACCGACGAGGCCCCGGTGCTGGTGGTGGCCGGGGCGGCTGCGGATGCTGCGCGCATGGATGCCCTGCGCGCGGCCGGGGCCGAGGTGGACGTGACGGGCGCCGACCACGGCGCCGACTACCTGGCGCAGGCGCTGGACGCCCTGGGCCGCCGCGAGTTGCAGTCGGTGCTGGTGGAGGGCGGGCCCATGGTGGCCGGGGCCATGCTCGACGCCGACCTGGTCGACGTCCTGGCCTGGGTGGTGGCGCCCATGGTTATCGGTGGCGATGGCGCGCCTGTGGCGGCCAGGGGTCACGGGGCCGACCAGATCGCCGACGCCCCGCGCATCCGATCGCCTCGCGTGGAGCGCCTGGGCGATGATGTACTTGTGATGGGCCGGTTGCGGCCCGTTCCCGGGGAGGGCTGATCGGGTGTTCACGGGTCTGGTGGAGGAGATGGGCACGGTGCGCGAGCGCACCCCCTGCGCCGCGGGCGCGCGGCTGGTGATCGGCTGCGACGCGATGCGCGACGGGCTGGCCATCGGCGACTCGGTGTCGGTGAACGGCGCGTGCCTCACCGTGGTGGAGATGGGCGACGACTGGTTCGCCGTCGACTGCGTGGAGGAGACCCTGCGGCGTACCTCGGTGGGCGATCGCGAGCCGGGTGATCGGGTGAACCTCGAGCGCGCCATGCGCGTGGGCGATCGCCTCGGCGGCCACATCGTGCAGGGGCACGTTGACGGCACGGGCACCGTGAGCGGCACCACGCCCGAGGGCGATGGGGTGCTGATGTCGGTGGCGGCCCCGGACGAGGTGCTGCGCTACGTCGTGGAGAAGGGCAGCATCACCGTGGACGGCGTGAGCCTCACGGTGGCCACGCGCGATCCCGCGGGATTCACCATCGCCCTGATCCCGCACACCATGGAGATGACCACGCTCGGCCCGCAGGCCGTGGGCCGAAGGGTCAACCTCGAGGCCGACGTGGTGGCAAAGTACGTGGAGGCGCTCGTGCGCCCGCACACGGACGGGGGAGGATCCTCCTGAGCACCACCACCACGCCGTTCTCCTCGATCGAGGAGGCCATCGAGGACATCCGCGCCGGCCGCATGGTCATCGTGGTCGACTCCGAGGACCGCGAGAACGAGGGCGACCTGGTGATCGCCGGGCAGTTCGCCACGCCCGACGGCGTGAACTTCATGGTCACCCACGGTCGCGGGCTGGTGTGCCTGGCGCTCACCGAGGAGCGCTGCCAGCAGTTGGGCCTCATGCAGCAGGTGAAGCGCAATGAGGCACCCCTCGGAACGGCCTTCACCGAGAGCGTCGAGGCGCGCGAGGGCATCACGACGGGCATCAGCGCGCCCGACCGCTCGCGCACGATCATGGTGGCAATCGACCCGGAGTCCTCGGGCGACGACCTCGTGAAGCCCGGCCACGTGTTCCCGCTGCGCGCCAAGGGCGGGGGCGTGCTCGAGCGTGCGGGCCACACCGAGGCGGCGGTCGACCTGGCGCGCATGGCGGGCCTCATCCCCGCCGGCGTGATCTGCGAGATCATGAGGGACGACGGCGAGATGGCCCGGGTGGACGACCTCATCGGCTACGCCCAGCAGCACGGGCTGAGGATGATCACCATCACCGACCTCATCGAGCACCGCCGTCGCACGGAGCGGCTCATCGAGCGCGGCGCAACCGTGTCGCTGCCCACCGAGTTCGGCGAGTTCACCGCCGTGGGCTACACGTCGCTGGTGGACGGCAAGCACCACATGGCCCTGGTGAAGGGCGAGGTCGCGGGGAAGCAGGACCTGCTCGTGCGCGTGCACTCCGAGTGCATGACCGGCGACGTCTTCGGCTCGCTGCGCTGCGACTGCGGCGCCCAACTGCGCGCCGCGCTTCGCATGATCGAGGCCGAGGGCCAGGGCGTGCTGCTGTACATCGCCCAGGAGGGCCGCGGAATCGGCCTCATCAACAAGCTCCGCGCCTACGAGCTGCAGGACGCCGGCCGCGACACCGTGGAGGCAAACATCGAATTGGGCTTCCCGCCCGATCTTCGCGACTACGGCATCGGCGCGCAGATCCTCGTGGACCTGGGCCTCAGCACCATCCGGCAGCTCACCAACAACCCCAAGAAGATCATCGGGCTAGAGGGCTACGGCCTCAGGGTGGTGGAGCGGGTGCCGATCGAGGTGGAGCCCGGCGATCACAACGCGCGCTACCTGCAGACCAAGCGCGACAAGATGGGCCACATGCTGCACCACAACGGGCTCGACCTCTCCGAACCCGCTTCATCGCAGGAGAGTCAGGGATAGTCCGTCCATACACGGATGCGGTGAATACCCCGGATCGAGCGGGATAAGCCGTAGATCTGTCTGGACACCTGCCGGGCGCATACGAACCGCTCGGTCGGCATGCCGCGAGCGGCGCCGGGTGCGCTCTGTTCCATCTTTCAATAACCGGGGATCAAGGGCGCGTGCTCTCGGACCCCGTGCCCGTCGGCGATGGCTTGCGTGGAGTAGCGTGAGAAATATGAAGACCGTCCTTCGCGACGTGCTCTTCG
>Ga0194121_10010954_pt1 | contig 10902 bp, 6 predicted proteins | sample TA2MahCa50mmetaG_FD_148609 | JGI IMG/M metagenome (GOLD analysis project Ga0194121, IMG submission 148609) | Freshwater microbial communities from Lake Tanganyika, Tanzania - TA2015020 Mahale Deep Cast 50m | ecosystem: Environmental > Aquatic > Freshwater > Lake | place: Tanzania: Lake...
CGCGCCCCACGGGGCCGCGCACCAGTACAAGAGCGGCAGGTCCTCGCCCTCCAGTCCGGCGACCGCCTGCTCCGGCTGGGCTCGCAGGCGCGCCGCCAGTCCGGCGTGCTCGACTTCCAGGCCGGCCAGCGCATGGTCGCGCGCGCGCAGGTACAGCCGCCGCGCGCGCTCGCGCAGGACCTCGGCGCGTGCGAAGCTCTCGCTCTCGGCGTAGTCCGCGTCCTGCTCGACGAACGCATACGCGTACTGCGTGAAGCCACTGGCCGCGGCGGTGCGCAGCCCGACGTGAGTCGGTCGCTCGGCGATCAGGCTCTCGAACAGCTTGAGGCTGAACGGCGCGGCCTCGCGGATCAGCTCGGGGTCGTCGTCACTGGCCCAGGCCGTGCTCGATCCGACCAACGCATCCCCGACCTGGTCGAGCGCTGCATTGCGCACGGAACGGCAGCCGGCAAGGGCGATCGCGGCACCCAGGCAGGTGATCCTCAGGCAGGAGAAGAACATGCGATTCAGTCTACGTGACGGCGCGCGGGCGCCGCTGCTATCCTCCGCGGACGATGAACCCGCAGCCGGCCGTCCGCCGCGTGCTCGTGACCGGCGCCAGCCGCGGCATCGGTCGCGCGATCGCGTTGGAGCTGGCCGCCGCAGGCTTCGACATCGCGCTGAACTATCGATCTCGAACAGCCGCCGCCGAAGCCGTCGCGACGGCGATCGAGAGCGCCGGCGGCCGCTCGCGCCTGCTGCCTTTCGACGTTTCCGATCGCGACGCCGCGCGCTCCGCGCTCGAATCCGACATGGCCGCGCATGGCGCGTACTGGGGCGTCGTGTTGAACGCCGGCGTGACGAAGGACGGCCCCTTCGCCGGCTTCAGCGGCGAGGACTGGGACGCGGTGCTGCGCACGAATCTCGATGGTTTCTACAACGTCGTGCAGCCGTGCACGCTGCCGATGGCGCGGCTGCGCGCCGGCGGCCGCATCGTCACGCTCTCCTCGGTCAGCGGCGTGATCGGCAACCGCGGGCAGGTCAACTACAGCGCATCCAAGGCCGGGCTGATCGGCGCGACGAAGGCGCTCGCGCAGGAACTCGCGTCGCGCAACATCACGGTCAACTGCGTCGCGCCCGGTCTGATCGAGACGGACATGCTCTCCGGCGCGCCGGTCGAGGAGTTCCTCGCGCGCATCCCGCTGAAGCGGCTCGGGAAACCGGAGGAGGTGGCCGCGTGGGTCGGCTTCCTGTTCTCCGAGCGGGCCGGCTACATGACCGGGCAGGTGCTGCAGGTCAACGGCGGGCTGGCGTAGCGCCCCTCGACGAGCGCGCGCAGCCGTCCATTCATGCCGGCTCGAGTTCGAGCAGCGGCGCGCCGTCGGCCACCTCGGCTCCGTCGGCGACGAGGATGCGCAGCACGCGCGCGCACTCCGGCAGTCCGGAGCCGGGCCTGTAGGCCAGGCGCGTGAACGTCTTCATCACCTCGATCAGCCCGAGCGCGCTGCCCGCATCGAGCTGTTGTCCGACCGCGACGAACGGCGCTTCGCTGGGCGCCGGGCGCAGCCAATAGCGGCCGGCCGAGGGCGCGCGGAACACGAGCCGTCCCTCGCTCGCCGCGGCGCTCGCAGCGGGCGCGTCCGCCTCGGCCAGATCCGAGAGCGGCGCGAGCTCGATCAGCGGGTCGCCGTAACCGACGGGCTGCAGCACGCGCTCGGGGCGCTCGCCCACCACGCGACCCTGCACCCCGGCGGGCACGCACAGCTGTGTCGGACGGCCGAGCACGAGCAGCGTTCCGCACTCCTCGCCGGCCTGCAGCACGCGTCCGCTCACGGGACCGCGCGTGTACGAGCCGACCAGCGGCGCGAGCAGCAGCGTGGAGCCGCCCTCGCGGCGCACCAGGCATTCGAGTCGTTCTTCGCTCATCCGCGCGGCTCCGTCAGCGCGCCCAGATCGTGCAGCGACCAGATGCGCGGGTTCTTCACGCGGCGGTAGCCGCTCGCCTGGTAGGAAGTCTCGGCGAACAGTTCCATCCAGTCACGCAGCTCGCCGAGCGCGACGATCTCGTCGGTATCCATCTGCGCCGCGGCCTTGTACGGATCCATGTCGGCCTCGATGCGCGCCTCGGTCGCGCGCATGCCGGCCTCGATCTTCGCCCGCTCGGCGGGATCGCTGGTCGCGATCTGGAACTCGTCGTCGAGCTTGGTGTTGAAGGCGGCGATCGCCAGCGTGCGGCCTTCCATCACGGCGAGGCGCGTCAGCGGCGTCGACAATTGCACGACCGGCTCGTACGGCATGCCGGCGAGCGCGTAGTAGCCGGCGCCCGAGGCCTTGCGCAAGAGCACTGTGAACATCGGCACCGTGTTCGTGCTGTTCGCGTAGATCAGGCTCGAGCCGTAGCCCAGGAGGCCCAGCCGCTCGGCTTCGACGCCGATGTCGAAGCCCGAGATGTCCTGCAACCACACGATCGGGATGCCATCGTCATTGCAGGTGCGGCTGAATGCGGCGACCTTCGCGATGCCTTCCTTGTAGAGGATGCCGAGCGGCTTCTTCGCGCCATGGTGCTCGGGATCTTCCATCAGGCCCTGGCGGTTGGCGACGAAGCCGACGTACAGGCCGTTGACGCGCCCGACGCCGACGATCATCTCGCGGCCGCGCTGCGGCAGCACTTCCCAGAACAGGCTGTGGTCGACCAGGCGCGCGAGCACCTGCTCGGCTGCATAGACGTGCCGGTGATCGGCCGGCACGAAGCCCGCGAGTTCGCGCGGAGCGTGCAGCGGGGCGGCCGGATCGGCCTCGTGCCGATAGAACTCGCAGGCCGAGCTCGGCAGTCGCGCGACTTCGGCGCGGATCACCTCGAGCGCGGTCGCATCGTCGGGCACGCGGACATCGGCGCAGCCGGACTGGTGCACGTGCACCTCGGGGCCGCCGATGTCGAGGCTCGACAGGTGCAGGCTCTTGGCGCCTTTGATCAGCGCGGCTCCGGCGATGACCATGTAAGCCTGCTCGGTCATCACGACGCGGTCGGAGATGATCGGCATGTAGCCGCCGCCGGCGATGCAATCACCGAAGACGCCGGCGATCTGCGGAACGCCGGCCGCCGAGAGCAGGCTGTTCTGCTTGAAGATGTGTCCGGCGCCCGTCCGCCCGGGGAAGCTCTTGCCCTGCTCGGGCAGGTACAGGCCCGAGCAGTCGACGAGGTAGATCACCGGCAGGCGCAATCGCAGCGCCATCTGCTGCGCGCGCTCGATCTTCTCGGGAGACAGCGGCCACCACGAACCGCTCGCGACGGTGTTGTCGTTGGCGATCACCATGCACCAGCGCCCGTGCACGAGCGCGAAGGCGGTGATCACGCCGGCGGCCGGGCTCTCGAGCTCGCCGAACTTGCGCTCGAAGTTGACGAAGGTGCCGATCTCGCGGTGTGGCGTGCCGGGATCCTTCAGGCGCTCGAGGCGTTCGCGCGTGGTGAGCTTGCCCTTCTCGCGGACGCGCGCGGCGTACTTCTCGCCCCAGCCGCTCTCGATCTTGGCGCGCCGCGCGCGCAGGAGGTCCTCGCGCTCCCGCAGCACAGCGGCGTTCTTCGCCGCGCCCTGCGGATCCGTGAAGGTGTCGAGCGCGGAACCGAGCGGGACGAGCGGGACCTTGGCCATGGGGGCCGAGGATTATCGCGGCAGGCCGCCGCGCTTGTCCAAGGGATCCGCGCCGGGCGCCGCCTCAGCGCGCGGCCGACGACATCAGGCCCGGAGCCTCGAACATCGCCTTCGCGCCGGCGACGAACGCGGCGAGCTCGTCGAGGTCGCAGGACAGGCCGCCGAACCAGTGTTCGCCACGCGCGCCGCCCCAGCCGGTCAGGCGGAAGCGGAGCGACTCCGAAGCGACCGGCGCCTGCGCGCCCGGCAGCGCTTGCACCGCCATGCGGGTCGCGAACTGCATCACCCGCCCAAGGTCCATCTGCATCCAGAGGCCCGAGTCCGCGCCGTTCATGCGCGCGAGCTGCGCATCGAGCCCGGCATCCAGCCCGACATCGGGGCCGGTCGAGCCCAGGCCGCACGCGCGCTCGAGATCCGCCGCGCTCGCGTTCGCGCCGAAGATCACGTTCTGGCCCGCGATGCCCGTCGACAGGAGCAGGCCTTCCTTGCCGTAGATCAGGTCGAGCAGCCCTTGCATCTCGGAGTCGGCGCGCGAGGCCTTGCGGCCGTTTGCGGGCGCGGCCAGCTCGAAGCGCAGGCGCGACTCGCGGAACGCGATGCCGGCGACGCTGCGCTCCGACGAGGACACGACGAGCTGGCTCGAGGCCTGCTTGGGCAGCGCCTGGCTGATCTGGTCCATCCAGGCGTTGCAACCGGCCACCAAGGCAACGGGATCGGGGCTGGACATGAATCCGCAACCACTGAGCCCGTTCTCGCCGAAGTCGTAGGCGAACGCACTGCTGCGACCGAGCAGCGGGACCAGCGCGTCGATGGAGCCGATCGTCGAGCGCAACGCCTCGAACTGCACGCGTTCCTCCGCCGACATGCGAGCCGTGATGCGCTCGTCGGTGATTCGGTCGGCGAACAGATCGACGTAGGTCGCGGCGAGCGCCTGCGTATCGACGTCGGCCACCATGCGCACGCATCCGCCTTCGGGCAGCCGCCGGATCAAGCCGGCGTCGAAGCTGCCGCCGCTCGTCGACTGTGCGAGTGTGCTGTGCGGATCCAGGACGAGGTCGAGCCCGAGATCGGCGCGCGAGCCCGCCAGCGTGAACGCGATGTCCACGCGCTGCAGCGCGTCCATGAAGTCCTCGGCGGAGTCGGCGATGCCGCCCGCCATTTCCCGCTGCAGCGGATCCGCGCGGGTCTCACGCTCGAGCTCGCGGCGGAACTCCTGCATCCCCATCTCCAGCATGGGGCCGAACGACTGCATCAAGCGCGCGATGTCGACGCGCGCCGCGAGCGCGCCGAGCGGCAGGTTCGTGACGAGCGCGGAGGGCACGGCGGGTGCGGCATAGCTCGGCAACTCCGACAGTGCGAGGTATCCGGCGGCCCGTTCGCCGGACCACTTGCGCGCCGTGCGCGGCAGCTTGCCCAGGTAGCCGCTCGCGTCGTCGACCGGCAGCACGAAGGTCAGGGCCGGCTCGATGCCTGCTTCGGGCAGGGCGAACGCGATGCAGAGCGGCCGCTTGCGATCGATGCGCTCGACCGGGCCGGGACAACCCAGCACGAACGACAACAGGCTCGCCGCGTCAAACGGCATCGGCTCGTCGACCGCTTGGCCGAGCTGGTCGAGCGCGCGGTCGAATTCCTCGAGCGACGCCACGCGCACGACGGCGAAGGCTTCGGCCGGCACGAGCGAGGCGAGAGCGGTCTCCGGTGCCTGCGGGGTCGACAGCGCGGTGATCGATGCAACGGCGAACGAGAGTGTGGACATGGCTCGGTTGCGCCGGGGGGGTGAGGCGCGGCCCCCGGCGATCCGCTTCCCATCGGCCGCGCCGGTCGCCCAACTTCAGTTCCGCTGTCCAAACGCGCGGGAGCGGTACGGCAACCAGGCGCCGCCATCCCAGACCTCGTACACGCGCGAGCCTTCGGGCAGGGTCCGCACGCGCTCGGGGCGGTCGAGAATGCGCAGCCACAACCGCAGCAGGACGATCGCGGCCGTCTCCTCGTCAGTGCACCCGCGCAGCTCCGCCAGGGCCCGAGTGAGGTCGATGCGGATCTCCCCCTGCTCGCCGCCGGCTTCGTAGTTGAACTTGAGGCGCCCGGCGTCCCCGTTGAAAGGCCCAGCGGCGATCGTCTTCAGCGTGCCGACGTCCATCTCGAGAACGGCGGGCGGGGAGCTGCTGCGCCGCGTCGAGAGGGTTCGCTCGAGCGCTTCGACCCACGTCACGAGCGGCACGTCGACTTCGTCACCGCCGACCGAGAACGCATCGATGCAGCCCGCGAGATCGAGCCGCGCATACCACCGGCTCATCACAGGCGCCCCTTCCAGCACCCACAGCAGGCGTCGCGCCAGCTCGACATCCGGGATCGACACGACCGCGGCGGCGAAGAGCCGTGGATCGCCGCTCGCCTTCTGCGCGGCGAGCGCTTCGAAGCGCTCACGACCTCCTGGCGCCTGCTCGATGCGCTGCCACGCGTCCTCGCCCAGGCGTGAGCGCCACTGCTCGATTCGCTGTGCCGAGTCGACGCGCGTTCCAAGCGTGCGCAGCCAGAAATCGACCTCCGCGGGAGGCACGCCGCGTCCTTGCAGCGCGGCGAAGTAATGGCCGCCTTCGGCCTCCAACCAGCGGCCTTGCGGCAGCGCATCGACGCAGTCGCGCAGGAGCTCGCGTTCGCCGGCGCCGAGGAAGCGGTCCTCGTCCGATGCGCTGACCAGCACCGGCCGCCGCGCCCGCGCGAGCTCGGCAACCACGTCGACGTCGGCGACCGGGCGGAACAGTGCGCGTGCGAGCCAAGGGCCGAACCAGCCGTACTCGACCCGCGCGTAGCGCGCGACGACCGTGTCGGGCAGCACCGGCGCGATCAGCACGAGCCCTCCGGGCCGAGCGCCGCTCGCGAGCAGTTGGGCCGCCGCGACCGTGCCGATCGACGTGCAGCGCAGGGCGAGGCGATCCTCCTCGCCGCCGACGAGATGCAGCGCGAGCTGCCAGATCGCTTGCGCATCCCGTGCGAGGTGGTCGACGTGCCGCTCTCCGCCGGACGCCCCGACGCCGCGGTAGTCGACCATCAGCGATGCGACGCCGAGGTCGCACAACTGAGCCAGCAGCGTGCGATGCGGGAAGAGCTCCGAGGCGACCGTGTCCGAGGAGCCCAGCAAGTGCACGCACAGTGGAGCCCCGGGGCCCGCCGGCACATGCACGCCGCGCAGCATCGAGCCGTCGTCGGAGCGGAGCTCGACGCGCTCGCTCCCGGCGGGCATGTCGCGAATGCGTGCCGCGAGGTCGACTCCGTCGGCGGCGATCAGTGCCGGTGGAGCGAGGCAGGAGGCGCACGCCAGCAGCACCACTGCGGCGAGCACCAGGCGTGCACGGCCGAACGCGCTCACTCCGACCAGCCCGGAATCGACCCGGTGTCGTACCTGCCGGCGCGGAACTCCGTGCTCGCCAGCACCGCCAGGTGCAGCGGGATCGTCGTCGCGATTCCCTCGATGCGCGTCGCCTGCAGTGTGCGCGCCAGCGTCTCGATCGCCTGCTCACGCGTCTGGCCCCACGCGATCACCTTGGCGACCAGCGAATCGTACAGCGGCGGGATCGTGTCGCCCGCCCTGACGTGCGTGTCGACGCGCACGCGGCCCGGTCCGCGATCGGTCGGGATCTCGAAGGCCGTGACGCGGCCCGGAGTCGGTCGGAAACCCTGCGCCGGGTCCTCGGCGTTCAGGCGCGCTTCGATCGCATGACCTGTGAGTCGGATTTCGCGCTGCGCGAGCTCGAGCCGCTCGCGCGCGGCGATCCGGATCTGCCATGCGGCGAGATCGACACCGGTCACGAGCTCGGTGACCGGGTGCTCGACCTGCAGGCGCGTGTTCATCTCCATGAAGTGCAGCGCGCCGTCGGGCGCGCGGAAGAACTCCATCGTGCCCGCGCCGCGATAGCCGATCGAAGCCGCCGCGGCGGCCGCGCGCGTGCCGAGCTGCTCGCGTTCGGCCTGCGAGAGCACCGGGCTCGGGCTCTCCTCGATCAGCTTCTGGTGGCGGCGCTGGATCGAGCACTCGCGCTCGTACAGGTGCAGCGCGCGGCCGTGCTGGTCGCACAGCACCTGCACTTCGATGTGGCGGCCGCGTTCGAGGTAGCGCTCGAGGTACACGTCGCCGTTGCCGAAGGCCCCCTGTGCCTCGCGGCTCGCCGCATCCCACGCGGCGCGCAGCTCGGCCTCGTCGGTGCACTTGCGCATGCCGCGTCCGCCGCCGCCGGCATCGGCCTTCACGATCACCGGGTAGCCGATCTCGCGCGCGCAGGCGACCGCCGCCTCGACGTCGGCGAGCGGACCGTCGGAGCCGGGAATGACCGACAGGCCGGCCGCGCGCATCGCGCGCTTGGCGGGAGTCTTGAGTCCCATCAACGTCATCGCGCGCGGCGTCGGACCGACGAAGGTCACGCCGTGCTGCTCGCACAGCGCGGCGAAGCGCGCGTTCTCGGCCAGGAAGCCCCAGCCCGGGTGCAGCGCGGAGGCGCGCGCCTGCACGGCTGCCTGCACGACGCGCTCGGGATCGAGGTAGCTCGACTTCGCGGGGCCCGGCCCGAGGCACACGACTTCGTCCATCGCGGTGAGCCACGACGCGCCGCGGTCGGCTTCCGAGCACACGCCGATGGGGGCGATCGAGAGCTCGCGACAAGCGCGCGCGATGCGCACGGCGACTTCGCCGCGGTTGGCGATCAACAGGCGATGGAACATGTGCGTACGTTAGCAGGCGCTCAGGTCGGTGTGCCTTGCTGCGACAGCAGGGACACCCCGACGACGATCGCGTTGTAGGTGATGTGGCAGGCGATCGCGCCCCACAGGCGCCCGCCGCGCTGGAACACGAGCGCGGCGACCACGCCCAGCACGAAGACCGGCAGCGCGGCGATCGGCGGGTGCACGGCGGCGAAGACCGCCGCGCTGCCCACGACGGCCCAACCCGTCCCGATCGAGCGCTGCATGCCGCGGAACACCATCCCACGGAACAGGAACTCCTCGACCAGCGGCGCGGCGACGATCGCGAGCAGGGCGAAGGGCATGCGCTCCTGGGCCAGCAGCTCGAGGCCTTCCGGCGGCTCGAGCAGCTTGCGCAGCGCCTCGTTCGACGAGATGTAGGCGACGTAGGCGAGTCCGAACAGCGAAACGAGCCCGCCGGCGACGGCCCCCAGCGCCACGCACTTCCATCCCGCGCGCGCGCCCTCGATCACTCGCGCGATGCCCAGGGTGGCGTGCAGGTCCGCGATGCCGGCGCGGCGCAGCAGGTAGATGCTCGCCACGGCCGCCACGAATCCCGACGCGACGAAGGAAATCAGCAGGTGGAGCCCGGTCCCGAGCTTGTGCGACGGCAGCGTGAACGCGAAGAACGTCTGCAGGGCCAGGAAGGCGAGTGTCGCCAGCAAGCCGTCGGACAGACCCAGCCGCGGCGGCGGCGCCTCGGTGGGATCGAGCAGGTAGGGGATGCGATCGCGCAGGCGCTGCCACAGCGCGTAGGCGAGCAGCGCCGACAGCACGATCTGCACGAACTTCAAGTGCAACTGCTCGGCATAGATCGACGTCGCGTACATCGCGACGAGCACCATGTACAAGTAGATCGTCGACGGCGCGACCCGCCGTCGCACCTCCTGCTCGAGCGGATCCGTCGCCAGCGCGCCCAGACCCGCGGCGATGAACGCATAGATCGGGATGCCGGTGATCGCCGTGGCGAACGCGACCCAGCCGCGCGCGTCGGGTGCCCGGCCGATCCACAAGAGGAGCGCGATCCCGCCGAGCGTGTACAGGGTCCCGAGCACGGCCCACAACGTGGCCTTGCGTCGCAGCACGCGATCGAGCGGTTGCGGCGAGCTCAACAGGATCCACAGCGCGTTGCCCTCGACCGACAGGATCGAGGCCGCGCTGAAGATCAGCATGTAGGCGCCCAGGCCGAACGCGAATGCGGCCGCGTGGTTCGAGTTGCCGGCCAGCAGCCCGAGCAGCGAACGGTTGACCACGATCTGGATCGCGACGACCAGCAGCGGCACGATCAGCGTCTGCGCGAGGAAGGCGCGGTCGCGCGCCAGGAGCAACAGGTCCTTGCGCAGCGCGCCGCGCAGCCAGGCCGGCCCGCCCGCGGATGCGAGCGCGCCGGTTTCCGCGCGCGGGTTGGGCTGACCGCGCCGGCCTTGGTGAACGCCGCCGCCGACCAGCAGGCCGCCGGAAGTCGCGCGCGCGCACCAAGTCACTGCGAGCCATGCGGCCAACACGGCTTCGATCAGGAGGATCGGCAGCCACAGAGCTGCGGCCGACGGGCCGGACAGCACGAAGGCGATGTGCCCGAAGAGCGTCGGCTCGGCCGGCAGGACGCGGGAGAGCACTTCGAACCAGGTGGGCAGCTCCGGCGCATTCGACAGCCACAGCAGGCACACGAACAGGAGCGAGCCCGCGACGGTCAGCACGGCCTGCACGTTCTTCAGGTTCGCGATGCGCATGCGCAGGCTGGTCTCCAGGACCAGCCGCAGCGAGCCGACCAGCACGGCCATCCACAGCGCCGCGAACAGCGCAAGCGGCAGCGCGGCGCCGCTCCAGCCGCGCAGCAGGAACACGGCCAGTGCCACCGGCAGGGTCAGGAACCAGGTCAGCGGCGAGACCAGCACGTACTCCGCGAGCTTGCCCCAGAACAGCGTGCGGTCGCGTAGCGGCGAGCTCGCCAGCCACTCGAAGGACCAGTCGACCTTGCCGAGATCCTGCACGCTGCCGCCGAGGCTCGTGAGCAGGCCGACCGTGCCGCACAATGCGAACAGCCAGGCGACCCGCTGCTGCCGCAGCGGCACTCCGGGATCGTCCGGTCCGCGGCTCCACGGTACTTCGTGGGGCCCGGCGAACGGCACCGGCGCGTCCAGCGCGAAGGCCGACAAGCCGCTGCGTTGGAGCCGCTCGACGATCACGTCGACGAATGCGTCGCGCTCGTCGTCCGTGAACGCCGGCCGATCCAGCATCACGCGCCTGCCCAGAATCCCGCGCAAGGTCTTTTCCGCATCGCGCCGCACTTCCGGCGTGTGCTCCGACGCCGGATCGAGCTTGTCGGCGTAGCGCTCGACCCAGCGGTGCAGGCTCGGACGCAGGAACAGGAGGTCCTGTCCTTCGGCGTAGACCTTTCGAACCGCCGCGGTCGCTTGCAGCGCGCTCACGAAGAGCATGAACACTCCGATCACGATCAGGCCGACCAGTCCGACCGCTCGCTTGCGCGACGTTCCGGTCCGCCGCGCCTCCGGAGCGGCACCCGGAGGCGTGCGCTTCT
>Ga0194121_10010955_pt1 | contig 10898 bp, 12 predicted proteins | sample TA2MahCa50mmetaG_FD_148609 | JGI IMG/M metagenome (GOLD analysis project Ga0194121, IMG submission 148609) | Freshwater microbial communities from Lake Tanganyika, Tanzania - TA2015020 Mahale Deep Cast 50m | ecosystem: Environmental > Aquatic > Freshwater > Lake | place: Tanzania: Lake...
CCATCGTGTGACAGCACCGCGCCCGAGCGATGTTATGGAGCGCAAGTATACAGGAGATGAGCGCTGCGAGCCAGGGCCATAGGACCAGTCTAGTATCCTCATGGGAGAATCCTGGACGCATGCGGGTAAGCAGGGACTTGCAAGACGTGAGAAAGCAGGCGATAATAAACAACCTGGTAGCGTAGCTTTAATAACAGAGGCGACCAATGGAGCACATCACACGTATACAACGCGCCTTGCCTCTCGCTGCTGTGCTCTTCGCATTTTGGATCGTTTTGTCTGGGAAATTTGATCCTTTTCACCTCTTGCTGGGGATTGGCAGTGCACTCGGTGTCAGCCTCGGTACCCGACGTCTCTTGCTTCTCCCCCCGGCGCTAGGACCCCAGGGTGCCACACCCTGGAGTGCTATCCCCTGGGGCGCCATGGGGCGGTATCTTCCCTGGCTGCTCGGGCAAATTGTGCTGTCGAGTCTGCAGGTGGCCTACGTTGTGCTGCACCCGAAGATGCCGATTCAGCCACAGTGCATCCGTTTCCAGACCGCCCTCCCGCATACCCTGGCCCGGTTGACTCTGGCGACCTCGATTACCTTAACGCCAGGGACGATTACGCTTGATCTGCAAGACGATACGTTTGTGGTGCACGCCCTGACCGACGCGGCAGCGCGGGCGTTGGACCCGCCTACGGGGCATGGCGCCATGCAGCGCTGGGTCGCGGCACTCTACACCGCACCGGCCTCTCGGCCAGGCTTCCCCGTATGAACCCGGTCTTATGGGGCGCTGCTATCACGCTGGCCTTGGCGATGATTCTTTCCCTCTACCGGGTGATGCGTGGACCCACCGCGCTCGATCGGTTGACGGGTCTCGGCCTCATTGGCACCAAGACGATCGTGCTGATGGTCATGCTCGGTGTACTGACGCAGCGGGTCGACCTGTTTGTCGATATTACCCTGTCGTATGCTTTAATAAGTTTTATCGGCGTCCTCGTCCTGGCCAAATACTTTGAGCAGAAGGAGAACGAGCGGTTATGATGGTGCTCGCCGATATCCTGCTTGTCATCGGTTTATTGTTTATTCTGACGGGGGGCATAGGGATTGTGCGGCTTCCCGACTTTTATACGCGCCTACATGCCATGGGCAAATGTGACACGCTGGGCGTGATGCTGGTGCTGGTGGCCCTGGCGATCTACGTCGGGCCATCGTTTGCGAGCGTCAAGATCCTCCTGATTATGGTGTGCATCGGTGCTGCCAATCCCACCGCGACCCATGCCCTGGGACGGGCGGCCTTGCAGGCTGGCCTGGTGCCCTGGGAGCGCGGCAAGGAGTCCTGAATATGCCGTTCTTGTCGACGTTTTTTCTCGCCCTGCTTGTGGCCTGCGCCGTGGCGGCTATGGCGACCCGCGACCTTTTGGCATCGGTGGCGATTTTTGGCGCTTTCAGCTTCTTTGCGGCACTCTATTTTGTCGTCCTGGGGGCGCTCGATGTGGCCTTTACCGAGGCCGCGGTCGGGGCGGTCATTACGACAGTGTTTTTTGTCACCACGATCTTTCGGACCGAGCGTCGGGTGCGGCCCCGCGCGCGGCCCCGGGTGCAGCCATGAGGGCGCTGGTGTGGCTCGTCGTGCTCCTCGTAGGGAGCGTCCTGATCTATGCGGAGGGTGGCCTGCCTCGGCTCGGGGACGCCCACGCACCACCAGCCCGGCACGTCTCACCACGGTACATTGAGCGCAGCCATACGGAAACCGGGACGCCGAATTTCGTGACGGCCATTCTGGCAGATTACCGGGCCTACGATACGTTAGGCGAGACGACGGTCATTTTTACTGCTGGGCTCGCCTGTGTGCTCATTCTGAGGGTGCAACTCCAGCGCCCCGGCAGAGGGAGAAGGCCATGAAGACCCCCTTTGGCAGCCTGCTGCTCGATGCCGCCTGTCGTTTGATGGTGCCGTTTATATTGCTCTTTGCTCTGTATGTCGTGGCGCACGGGCATGACAGCCCCGGCGGGGGCTTCCAGGGGGGGACCATCCTTGCGGCGACGATGATCCTGATGCGTATGGTGCACGGCCAAGAACACCTCTGGGGGTTGCATCGTCTCAGCGCGCTCCGCTTGGCCTGCGCTGGGATTGCGCTCTATGCTGGTATCGGTCTCCTCAGCGTCCTCTGGCAGGGGCAATACCTGGACTACGGGGTGCTGCCGCTCCCGGTGTCAACGGCGCGGGCCCATGCCCTGGGTATTCTGGGTATTGAAATAGGGGTGGTTATGGCGGTGGCGGGGGTCTTTGTGTTGATGTTCGACGCCCTGACGGCCTGGGGGGAGGACGACTGAGATGGGCATGCTGTCTCTGGGAGCGCTGCATTACTGGCTGGTGGCGTGTCTGTTGCTGATCGGCCTGCACAGCATGCTGGCCCAGCGTAATCTGCTGAAAAAGTTGATGGCCATGAACATTATGCAGGTCGCCGTTATTGTGTTTTTCATCGCGCTGGCGGCAAAGACCGGGGGGACTGTCCCAATCGATACCCCCAGCATCAAGCAGGTGGATGCCTACATCAATCCCTTGCCACACGCCTTGATGCTCACTGCGATTGTCGTAGGGGTCAGCACCACAGGGGTGGCACTAGCCTTGCTGATTCGGCTGTATCGCCGCTATGGGACTCTGGAGGAGCCAGAAGTGCTGGCACAACTTATGGAGTCGGCATGACAGCGCACGTCCCTGCGCTGCTCGTGGTCTTACCGCTGCTCGCTGCAGTGCTGGTGCCGCTGCTGGCCTTACGCTCGGTGCCTCTGGCACAGCTCATCGCCATGCTCAGCGTAGGAGGTGTGATACTAGGGGCTGGATTAGCGCTGAGGCGCGTCCTGATCCACGGCACGTGGCACTATGCCCTCGGGGGCTGGGCTCCGCCATGGGGCATTGAGTATGTTATCGACCCTCTGGCCGCTGGTATGGCGCTGCTGATCAGCAGTATGGCCCTGCCAGCGCTCCTCTATGCTGGGCCTGTGGTCGCTGCCTGGTCCGCTGGGCAGGTTGGCGCGTTCTATAGTCTGTTTCTGCTCCTGGTGACGGGCCTGCTCGGCATGGTTGTCACTGGTGACGTCTTTAATCTGTACGTTTTCCTCGAAATCTCCTCGCTAGCGGCCTATGCGCTACTGGCCACCGGCGGTATCCGTGCTGTGGTGGCAACGTTTCGCTACCTGCTCATTGGGACCATTGCCGCGACCTTTTACCTGCTGGGCGTCGGCTATCTGTACGCCATCACCGGGACGCTGAATATGGCCGATCTGACGGCGCAGCTCGCCACACTGCACACCTCCAGTGCGTTTGTGGTAGCCGTGGCGTTCCTCGCCATTGGACTGGCCATCAAAGCCGCGCTGTTTCCCCTGCATGCCTGGCTCCCCGATGTCTACACTTATGCCCCGGCGCCGGTCAGTGGTTTCATCGCTGCGGTGATGGCCAAAGTGAGCGTGTATGCCCTGTTGCGGCTGCTGGTCTTTGTGCTGCGCGCGGAGGGGGCCGCGGGACAGGCACTGCTCTTGCTCCATTGGGCTGCGGTCGTGGCCGTCCTGGCCGGAGCGCTGCTCGCCCTGGCCCAGCAGGATTTGCGCCGCATGCTGGCCTATTCGAGTGTGGGGCAGATGGCGACGATTGTCCTCGGGATCACGCTCGGCACGCCCGCCGCTCTGCTCGGTGCCCTGCTCCATATGCTCAATCATGCGGTGATGAAAGGCTGTCTCTTTCTGGCCCTGGGCGGGGTGCAATGGCGCACGGGGCAGGTACAGCTCGCCGATTTTGTCGGCATGGGCCAGCGCATGCCGCTGACCATGGCGGCATTTGGCGTGGCGGCAGCCTCCATGATCGGCCTGCCCCCGACGGCGGGCTTTTTTAGCAAATGGTATCTGCTCACCGGCGCCCTGGAGGCCCAGGATTGGCTCGCCGTACTGGTGCTGGTCGGCAGCAGTGTTCTGAGTCTCATCTACTTCTTCCGCGTGCTGGAGGTCGCCTACTTCCGTCAGCCAGGCGTCCAGGCGCTCCAGCGGGAATTACCGTGGCGTATGTTAACCCCCATGGTCGTGCTGGCGACTCTGGTCGTCCTGCTGGGGGTGTGGAACCAGGTGATTGTCACGCAGGTACTCCAGTATGCCCTGCCGCACGGCGTGGCCTGGCCCCGCACCTGAGGTGCACTAGCTATGGTGATGACGCACCGCCCCCTTCTGGCCATACTGCTACCGTTGTGCGCTGCGGGCTTGATCCTCTGTACCGGACGGCGCCCCAACCTGCGTGACACCTGGACGTTTCTCGCCGCTGGTGGGCAATGCGCGCTGGTCCTGTCGCTTGTGCCAGCCGTGGTCGCCGGCCAGGTGGTGGATACTGCGTATGTCGAGCTGCTGCCAGGGCTGGCGCTGCAGTTACGCGCTGACCCCTTTGGCCTGCTCTTTGCGCTGCTGGCCTCCGGGCTGTGGTGCCTCACCTCGCTGTATGCGGTCGGCTATATGCGGGCCGGACAGTATCCGCGTCAGACCGGCTACTTTGCCTGTGTTGCCGTGGCCCTGTCCGCTACGCTCGGCGTCGCCTTTGCGGCCAACCTGCTGACGTTCTTTGTATTTTACGAGCTGTTGACGCTAGCCACCTACCCCCTGGTGGTGCACAGGCGTGACGCCGAGGCGCTGGCTGCGGGGCGGAAATACCTGGCGTATACGTTGGGAGCGGGCCAGTGCCTGTTGCTGGCGCTCGTGTGGCTGCAGCACCTGGTACCAGGGGCGACGTTCCAGCCGGGCGGGGTGCTGGCTGGGAAAGCGGCGCCTGGGGTGCTCGTGGCCTTGTGTCTCCTGGGATTTCTCGGCGTAGGTGTGAAAGCTGCCCTCATGCCCCTGCATGGCTGGCTGCCCGCGGCGATGGTGGCGCCAACGCCGGTCAGCGCGCTGTTGCATGCCGTCGCGGTGGTTAAAGCCGGTACGTTCGGGTGTATACGCCTGCTGCATTATGTCTTTGGCCTGGACGTGTTGCAGGCGCTTGGGGCCGATATGGTGCTGGCCAGCGTGGCCGGGGCGACTATCCTGCTCGCCTCCGTCCGCGCCCTGGGAGAGTCGCACCTCAAACGCCGCCTGGCCTACTCGACTGTGAGTCACCTGGCCTACATCGTGCTGGGAGCCGTCCTGGGGTCGCCGGCCGCGCTGGCGGGAGCGATGTTCCATATGGTGGCGCACGGGTGCATGAAGATCACGCTGTTTTTCTGCGCTGGGGCCATTGACATCCAGATCCACCGGCTCGACATTGCCACCTTTGCCGGGCTCGGCCGCCAGATGCCCATTACCTTCGGAGCCTTGACGCTGGGGGCGTTGGGCCTGGCGGGCACTCCCTTGTGCGTTGGCTTCATCAGTAAATGGCAGCTCGGCCTGGGGGCTCTCCAGGCGGGGCATGCCGTGTTTCTTGGCATTCTGGTGCTCAGTGGGCTCCTGAACCTGGCGTACTTTTTGCCGATTCTTCTGACAGCCTTTTTTGGGCCGGGCGGTTCTGGTGCGCCCAGCCGCGAAGCTCGCGCCCTCATGTGGATGCCCCTGGCACTCACTGCCGTCCTGTCCGTGGTGCTGGGGATCGCGCCGAACGCGGGACCTGGCCTGTATCATCTGGCGTGGCAGGCGGTCGGGCAGATTATGCCTGGCACTGCCCCCATGCTGCTGGGGGGAGCCCCATGAGACGAGGGTGGCTCAGTGGCCTCGTGTTTGTGGTGAGCATGGGGCTCGATGTGCTGTTTCCGCGCCAGGAGCACGTGGTCTTCTGGTGGCATCGCGTGCCGGCATTTGCGGTACTGTACGGCTGGCTGGGGTGCCTGGCGCTGCTCTCGGGAGCCCAATGGCTGAGGCGGACCTGGCTCGAGCGTGACGTAGACGATGACGGCGAGGAGTCAGCATGCTGCTGAGCACCCTGCATCCCGCTGCTGTCTTGCTGGGTATGGCGTTGCTGGCCACTCTGACGCGCGGTGTACTGCGGCAGATAGCGCTCCTCGTCGGCACAGGCGCGGCGGTGTGGGTTGTCCTGCATCTGGCACCTGGAGCCCATGCGGCCGTGCCGTTCCCGCTGGCGCCGTTGCGCCTGCTGCACGTCGATGCCCTGAGCGTGGTGTTTGCCCTGATTTTTAGCCTGAGCACGGCCCTGAACATGCTGTATGCCTTGCACCGAGACGCCACTGGCGAGCTGGTGGCATCGCTGGTCTATGCCAGCGCCGCGCTGGGGGTGGTCTTCGCGGGTGACTGGCTCACCCTGTTCACGTGCTGGGAGGTCATGGCCATTGCCTCTGTCTGGATTATCTGGTGCGGCGGCACCGCCCGGGCCCGGGCCGCGGGGATGCGCTATGTCCTGGTGCATATGGTCGGCGGCGCCTGTTTGCTCTGCGGCATCCTGCTGCATCTGGCCCAGCAAGGGAGCGTGGGGTTGCATGCTCTGACGAGCGGTACCGCCCCGGCCTCGGCGGCTTTCTGGTTGATCTTGCTGGGGGTCGGGATTAATGCCGCTATCCCTCCTCTGCATGCCTGGCTTCCCGATGCCTACCCGGAGGCGTCGGTGACGGGCAGTGTGTTTTTGAGCGTGTTCACCACGAAAACGGCCGTGTACGTGCTCATCCGCCTGTTTCCCGGCGCTGAAGTGCTGGTCTGGGCCGGGACGATCATGACGCTGTACGGGGTGCTGTATGCCATCCTGGCCGATGACGCCCGTCGCTTGCTGTCGTACCACATTGTCAGTCAGGTGGGCTACATGGTCACCGGGGTCGGGCTCGGCACAGACCTGGCGCTCAACGGCGCCACGGCGCATGCCTTCTGTCACATCCTCTACAAGGCGTTGCTGTTCATGGCCGTCGGCGCGGTCATCCAGGCCACGGGCCAGCGCACCCTCTACGACGGCGGGGGAGGCAGGCGCCATCTGCCCCTGGTGTGCGGCGCGTACCTGGTCGCTGCCTGCTCCATCTCCGGGGTGCCAGGATTCAATGGCTTCATCAGCAAGTCGATGATCGTGTCGGCAGCGCTGGAAGCGCACCGGCCAGTCCCGGAGATCCTGCTGACCTTGGCCAGTGTCGGCACCTTCTTCAGCGTCGGTCTCAAACTCCCGATGCTGTTGTTTTTCGGGCCTGACCGTGGCGGTTCGGTGCGACCGGTGCCGCCTAATATGGGGCTCGCCATGCTCGTGAGCGCTGGCCTCTGTATCGGGTTGGGCCTTTTTCCGCACTGGCTGTACGACTACCTCCCTTTCCGGGCACCGTATCATCCGTACACCGCGGAACATCTGGTCTCCACTTTGCAATTACTGCTCGGGACAGGTCTCGGGTTCTGGTGCTGTTATGACGGCCTGCGCCACGCTCCACGGGGCCTGCTGGATACGGATTGGTTCTATCGCCAGCTCATTGCCCGCCTCTTCGCTGCCCTGGTCGTGGGAGCGCGCCAGGCCGGCGTCCACATCGAGACCTGTGGGCTGTCTGCCCTCCGCCTACTCAGGCAGGCCGTGCACCATCCCATGGTCGTCCTGCGCCCGTTTGGCCGTTGGCCGTGGTCTGCAGGCGCCTCGGTGCCACCTGCCGCTCGCCCATGGCCTGAGGTCGTGTATGATGCCGACCGCTTACGACGTCCTGTCGGGGTTACGATCTTCTGGATTCTGCTCTTCTTTGTGCTGGTCGCCCTCTATGGCCTGACTTGAGCATTGTCGTGGGGTCATGGCACACGCCTCCACTCTGTTCCCCCCTCGTCTGTGCCCTCTCCACTATGTGGCCACCTGCCGGAAGATGCCCCCATACGGCACCGGGGGGCAAAGCCCCAGTGGCCATCCTTGTGCCGAGTGGCCTGGCGGCCTGTTAGATATCGATGGAGGACCCACCCCGTCATCACCACGCTGCGCCGCTCGCCGGCCTGGAGCAACCGGGGGCGAACACAAGCCACACCTAACTTCCCACACGACCCATGGAGCCACGGCTCGCACCCATTGCTGGAGGGGGGCGGCACGTGGTGCGCCAGGCGCCCCAGGGCGTCTCACGCGTAAGATGGCTCACGTGGACACACCATACTGCCCTGTCCTCCTCCCCTGCCGCGCCCGCCATCACGCCGCAGAGCGTCACCAACCCAATCGCGGGCACTGGAGGTAAGGCTTTCCCAACCGCCCGCCGCTCCGGGCGCCACAAGGATCTAAAAAGGCCTCAAGTAGTCGTGTCATGCCGGCCTCCTCGACGCACAGGGACCTCTCTGCCTCCATGACCTAGGGTTTGTCACGCACTACTGGAAAAAATTTCGTGCGGTGGCCCTGCTCCGAAAAAGGGTTGCAGTCATATCGCGAGCAGGGTAGTGTAGTAAGGCTTTGATAGAACATGTAGACTAGGCAGGCAGTGCTGCCCGCACACGCCTCAGAGGATGTCGTGTATAGCTAGCAGAGTGCGGAGAGCGTCATGGCACAGGAAACCATTGTTCTTACGCAAGGGAGAGAGCTCCCGCCGGACATTCTCGCGTTAGGAGAGCGGATGAAACCGGCAGGTTTTACCCTGCATACGCTGCCAGGGAATGCCAGTGCTGCAGATATTGCCACGGCCATGCGCGAGGCCGAATATCTCCTCGGTTTCGTCCGCTATCTGCCGGACGACGCCTATGCCCAGGCGCCCCGTCTGAAACTCGTGCAAGTCCTCAGCGCGGGCTATGACCAGGTGAACATTGCGGGGGCGCGCAAAGTCCGGGTACCTATTTGCGCCAATGGCGGGGCGAACTCCGTGGCAGTGGCAGAACACACGCTGCTGCTGATCCTGGCAGTGTATCGTAAGCTGACGGCCTTGCACCAGAACGTCGCTGGGGGGCACTGGCATGACGGGATTCCACGCACGGTCGACATCTATGAGCTGGAAGGGAAAACCGTTGGCTTGCTGGGACTGGGCAATATCGGTCAGCAAGTGGCGAAACGGGTGCAGGCCTTTGATGCCAACGTTATTTATTATGACACCTTTCGGCGTAGCCCTGACGAAGAGGCACGGCTGGGGGTCGAGTATGTGCCCTTCCATACTCTCCTGGAGACGGCAGATGTCGTCAGCCTGCACGTGCCGCTCAATGATCAAACCCGCCATATGATTGACGGGGAGGCCCTGGGGCGGATGAAGCCCAAAGCGATTCTCGTCAACACTTGCCGTGGGGAAGTGGTCGACGAAGCGGCCCTCATCGAGGCGCTGCAGCAAGCACGGATCATGGCCGCTGGACTTGATACCCAGGAACAAGAGCCAGCCGACCCTGCCAACCCCCTGCTGACTCTGCCCAATGTGACCTTGACCCCGCACACTGCAGGCCCGACGGTGGACAGTTTTACCAAACGTTTCCGCAATGGCTATGCCAACATCGAGCGTGTGGCGAATGGCCAGGTGCCGATGTGGGTGATTCCCGAAATGCACGATCTGTTTCCTCCGCAAGGATAAGGTGTTGATGCTCTCCGTAACGCATTCCAGGAAAGGGCTAACCCCATGGCAGATGTGACACCAAGTGCCAGTTATAGTGTGACTTTGCGTCTAGAAATTCAGAATCAACCCGGCATGCTGGGGAAAGTGACCTCGGAGATCGGTCTGCTGGGCGGAGATCTGGGAGCCATTGACATTGTATCGGTTGGCAGAGGTGTCCTGGTGCGGGACATCACGGTCAATTGTCGCGATATCAAGCACGCGCAGAGCCTGATCGACGGGATTGGTCAGATCCAGGGTGTCAAAATGTTGCATCAGTCGGACCGCACGTTCTTGATGCACCTTGGCGGCAAAATCGAAGTTAAAAGCCGGGCGCCCATCCGTAACCGCGATGAGCTGTCCATGGCCTATACGCCTGGCGTGGCGCGCGTGTGTATGGCCATTTACGATGAGCCCAAAGATGTCTTCAACTTGACGATCAAGAGGAATACGGTGGCCGTGGTGACCGATGGTACCGCCGTGCTGGGCCTCGGGGACATTGGCCCGGCCGCGGCGATGCCAGTCATGGAAGGCAAATGTGCTTTATTCAAAGAGTTTGCCAACGTGGATGCCTTCCCGATCTGTATCGACAGCAAAGACCCGAATGTGATTGTCGACACCGTGAAGCGTATCGCCACGGTGTTTGGTGGCATCAATCTGGAAGACATTGCCGCGCCACGTTGCTTCGAGATTGAACAGCGTCTGGAGCAAGAGCTGGACATCCCCGTGTTCCACGATGATCAGCATGGCACCTCGATCGTCACCCTCGCGGCTCTCTTGAACGCGCTCAAAATCGTCAAGAAAGATCCGAGTGAGCTCAAGGTGGTGTTTAACGGGGTGGGGGCCTCGGGAGTGGCCACCAGCAAGATCTTTATGGATGCTGGGGTGCGCAATATCATCGGTTGCGATACGGCGGGCGCGATTTACAAAGGGCGGACAGCGAACATGAATTTCATGAAAGATTGGTACGCTGAGCATACCAATCCCGAAGGGGAAAAAGGTTCGCTGCGTGACGTCATCGAAGGGGCCGATGTCTTTGTCGGCCTGTCTGGGCCGAATACCCTGACGGTCGAGATGGTCCGAAAAATGGGGAAAGATCCCATTGTGTTTGCCATGGCTAATCCGGTGCCGGAAATTATGCCAGAACTGGCGGTGCCGTATGTGCGTATCATGGCCACTGGCCGTTCCGACTATCCCAATCAGATTAACAACGTGCTGGGATTCCCAGGCATTTTCCGGGGCGCACTTGATGCACGGGCCCGGCTCATCAATGACGAAATGAAACGTGCCGCGGCGCATGCCATTGCGGAGACTATTCCCGCCGAGGACTTGAGCGAGGAGTATATTATCCCCAGTGTATTTAATAAAGCGGTAGTGCAGTCTGTGGCGCAGGCGGTAGCCGAAGCCGCCTACCGGACTGGGGTGGCACGACGTGAGAGTAAAGTGATCGACGATGTGCAAAAG
>Ga0194121_10010959_pt1 | contig 10893 bp, 6 predicted proteins | sample TA2MahCa50mmetaG_FD_148609 | JGI IMG/M metagenome (GOLD analysis project Ga0194121, IMG submission 148609) | Freshwater microbial communities from Lake Tanganyika, Tanzania - TA2015020 Mahale Deep Cast 50m | ecosystem: Environmental > Aquatic > Freshwater > Lake | place: Tanzania: Lake...
GTTTACCCATGGGCGGTATGCAGTACCATGTGTCCACATTTCCAGTGTATTTTCAAATTCTAGAATTGGACGAAGCGCTCGTGCTGATGTAATAGCAATGTCTTCAAAGGGTAAATCTAAATAATCTGCTATGGTTTGAATAGTGTCTTTGTGATACCATACATTTACACGGCTATGTGCATTTCGATTTTCTGCTCCAACCTTTTGCAAAATATAATGTTTGGCATTGATACCTTGAATATCACCGTCCCACTCAATTCTATCCCAAGGAATAGTTGTTTGGTCCCATCTACTCTGTACCATCTTGCTATAAACGGTGGCAGTTATTTGGTGTGTGCTGCCAAGCAGACGAATACCTTGCTCTGTGCCCACTCCTTCAACTTGCCAAATTCTCGGTGATTTGTATTCTTCTTTGGTAAGGTAATAGTCATCCAAGGCAATATAAACTATATTACCAGCAACCGGAGGTGTAATCCAATATATTTCATTGCCCAATATACGATAATCAACATTTTCAATTTTTAACACAGCATTGACACTGACACCAACATAATCTTTGTTATAACCAGTTAACTCAAAACCAATTGGATCAATGCTTGCGCCTGTTGACACATACTGCCTAAACTCATTACCGACAATATTGGTTTGCTCAGGATGCTGCTGGAAAATTAAACGCATGCCGTTTTTTAATTCAAGTCTGCGACCATTTCTTTGCACCGGCAGCGTATAATAACGACTGCCAATAATATCTCGCCTGACATCATAGTATTCTGGCTGAGATCCACCAGTAGCATGGATTGCCGGCATACCTTCTTCAAGCCAGTAGTAGTCGTGCCAATTTACAAGCTTGTCTGGATCAACAGGCAGATCACAAATTGCTATTGGTACCGGCAGTTCTTGATTGCGGTCATTGAATCCCCACTTAACTGCTACATCATCGGCTGTTAGAGTTTCTACACCAGTTTCGGTAAAAAGTACTAGACCGTTTTCCAACTGTCTTTTCGCAGTAGAATGAGGAAGGTTTACATTGTTTGTTGTTTCGTTTGTTTTTCTACCAACTGTAAAATTTAATGTTTCCAGGCTGTCAGGCTGAAACATATTTTCAATAAAAGCATCAAATACTTTTTTGTTGCCTTCTGTTTTAAACACGCCTGGCAAAAGGTCGTAGACTTTGGGAGAGGTAGTTTCTACCAGAGTCTGGCCTGGCGCAGTTCTGATCAATGGCTTTTCAGGATTTAGTTTCTTTGGATCTTTTGCCATTATAAAATACCTTAAACTGTTACGGCAACGGCGCTGGTAATAATTTCAACATCACTAACCGATGCGCTACTAATAAAAATTTCGTCGTCGTCACAGCGAATCTCGAACATATCATTTGGACCTAACCCTGTTTGCAGAGGAATCAATGCAATGCTGCTAACAATTCCGCCAAGTCGTGTGTGTACCCAAGAAGCCATATCAGTGAAATAAAATGTTTCACCAAATTCCCAATTATCAATTGAAAAGTAATCACCAATGGCTTCAATAACTCGAGATCTTATTTCAGCGTCACTAATTTTGGTACCGTCTGATTTGGTTACACGAATTTTGACTCGATTACGCAAATCACTTCCAATTCCAAATATAATTTTGAAGTTCACAGGATGAAATACAATAGAGTCACTAATACTCTTGGCTGGTAACACCGAAGACATTTGCCGTGACAATGTAAATGAATCAGGTGGAAATGGTCTTCGGCCTCGTCGAAGACCACCAGCAATCCATCCTCTAAATTCTGTATTGAATTGTGAAGTCAGCACATACATATCAATGATGTTGGTTGTAGTAGGATTAATCCTGATATCTCTCAGTGGTACATGGTTGTACTGTACTTTCAATCCCTGTCTACCTGCGTATGGACCAATTTCACCGCTGGCACCTTGTGCCGGAGATAGTGTGAATTGCCCCGGAGCATCAACCAATTGAACGCGATTCAAAGTTAAACTCTGATTGCTGATAATCTTAGAAATTATTTCTGGATCATTAGGTACTAGGGTTTCAGCAATACCAGGCGACAAAACTAATACTCTTTTGAAGTCGTTGCGACCGTCGTTTAACTTGTAATAATCAACAATGTCCAGGGCTAGTTCTTGCCCAATACCGCTGTTGATTGCTAGAATTTTAATAGTGTCTGACACGCTACGACGAGTTCGTCGATCAAGACCTTTTCCAAATTTGGTATTATAAAATGCTAGTTGTGACTTGCTACCAAATGTAGTTTGATCTTTTCTTAGAAAAGAGCCCCATGACTCAGCCAGTGTGTTATATGAAAATCTTACTAACCAACTTGCGTCTAGGTTTTGATTGGTATTGTTACCAGCACTAATTAGGCTAAACTCACTTGACAGATCAATATTATCAGCACGAACAAGGCGCCAGCGATCAAATGTTTGATCGTACCGAATAGCAAAGTCTCGCAGTGCGTCAATTTCTTTCATAAATTCAGTTTTTTCGGCTACATCAAACACAGCTCTAAGTGGCGGGAACCATGACAAAATACGCACAGGATCACCGCTATCTATAATAGAATTTAAAAATACAGCACCCTGTCCATTGGCTCGTAGTCCAGTATTGACACCCAAATTGTCAGTCAATCCAAAGCCTTCTCTATATACATCACTAATCTTGGACCACGTACCATCAATGGTTTTAATTAGTGTATTTTTGCGTAGGTTTCTAAATTGAATGTCGGGATTGCCTTTACCAATGCGTAATGGTAACCCCAGTCCGTCGTCAAGTACAAAATAGCCATGGCTGATGGCATTTCCTGAATCTATTGTTTTCCAATACACTGTGTCAGCAGATATAATTGGCTGATATTTCTTGTAATAAAATTGATGCAACGACCGATCAAGTAACCGATTCTCAATTACATCTATAACCTCGTCGCTGCTTAGTCCAATTTCAAGAGACCCTTGTTCTACTAAATCTCTACTGTAGATAAACCCATCGTCGGCTATAGATATTGCTGGTCTGTAAGTTCCGGAGGGGTCTTGAAAATCACTGAACAAGCTTTGTCCAGCATGGATTCTATTAATAGACTTGACTTTGGTAATGCCGCTCATTTTGCCTTCTGGATATGTATTATAGTCGCTACCAGTGATCATTCTTTCTTGTGTTGCAGCAGTTCTACTGGCACGATTCTTGATTTGACTAACAGTTTCACCGGATAAATTAGATACTACTTCAGTTAGCTGTAGTGAAACTGTAAATGATTGTAAGACCCCTGTTGAATCAATGTAACTAATTGCAATTTCAGAGTTAGTTAAATTGAGAGGCACAAATGAAATGTCCTCGGCTGCGCTTTGTCTGTACCAAATGCGAATGTTACCAGTTGGTATGTCAGAAAAAATGCCATCGCCAAATTTAATCGAAACAGAATCATTCTCTCTAGTAATAATTTCATACAAGTTTCTAGTATTTTTATTGACTCCGTTGAAAACAATGTTATTGCCTAAAATATTTGACACCGGTGTCCAGTTTGATAAAATACGCCCAGTACTGTCAATGCTTTGTACCCAAATATCCGTATTGTTGACATTGTCACTATTGATATCAATCACACGATTTTCTACGCTTTCATTGAGTATAAAATCGTCAAATTTTAAAAGACCTTGCTTGAACATAAAGAACCAACCATTGGCATTCGTTGAAAATCCTGCACCGTCGTTGTTAAACAGCAACGACAGATAACCATAAGGATTAGGTACACTTTCAACTGCTAGTTGTGTTTCGATGTCAATGTTGACAGGCACCAATTCGCAAGAATAGCTGATGTTATTTTTAGATGTTAAACTTACAGATTCAACCATAGTTCTAGAATCTGGCTGGTCAATTTGATATAGCTGTCGTGTCACACCATTGTCAACAATTCTACTGATTGGTCGTCCAATGGGATTAGATTTGTTAAGAGCTTGATTTAGAATTAGAGAAAATTGCTCATTGAAATCTGAATTTAACGGATCTCCCCAAACAATGTTTAGTCCAGCCAGGTTAGTACCTTTGCTGTCTATAATGTTTTGTGTGGTGCTAATGGTAGCAATTTTTAAGAATCCGCTAGCAGCAATATTTCTAGATGGTTTGTAGCCAAGTTGTCGTGCAATGCTCATCACATTACCGCGTACTTCAGCAGTTTCTAAAAAAGTTTCTCGTAGATTTAAATCGCTGCGGAAAGCAATATTTTGCCCCATATAGGCCATAAGGTCAATGAGTGCAACATATTCGCTGGAATTAATAAAGTCATTAAAATCTTCAGGATAATTTGTTTGTACATAGTCTAATAATGCTGTTCGTAAGCTTTCAAAATCATAAGCTTTGAAATTGGCATTTGTCAAGTATCTATAGGCATTAACCCAATTTTCAGCAGCATTTAGTTGCCCAAGTCGTCTAGATTGTGTCATTCTGTTTGTGTTCCTTTATTAAAAGTCAAAGGTAACTGTATTCTTTCATCGGAGGGCAAATACAGAAGATTGATCTTTATATTCAATGCATTTGGTTCTTCGCTGATATCTACAGTCAGAAATTCCCATCTTGGGTCGTTTTTAATAATGCTGATAACATCGTCAGTGATTTTTTTCTTTATACTGTTATCCATAGGATCAAACAACAATTCCCAAATAATGCTGCCAAAAGTAGGCATCATTACACGCTCACCTCGGCGTGTATTAAAGTGATTCAATAGGTCTTGGATGGCGAGATTCATGTCATAGCGAACCGGGGATACAAAACCAGTTTTGACAGAGCTATATCCACGAAATCTAGTAGTAATTCGCATACGCCTATTTAGCAGGTTGTATTATGCTGGGTTTTATTAAAGCTCAAGAGGTCGGCGGTGTCGTGGTGTTGAGCGCGACTTGGGTTGGGGCACCTGGTGGGAAGTTCCCGCCGAGGTGAGGCGCACCATATTTGTCATTGAGCTGGGCTATTGTCAAGCTGGATCCCGAAGGCACTTGTCCGGTGTTTAGATATGTGCTTCTTTCATATTGTGTGCGGTGTATTGTCGTTGCAGGTCCATATGTTCTTCCTACTCGTATTCCGCCATGTGCGCCGTTGCCAAAAGGGCCTTTCCAATTGTTATTTTCAGGCAACGGTACTCGTCCAGACGCTATCTCTTTGTTTCCAGCAGACTGTCCTTCTGTCCTCAAACGATCTGGTGATTTGATCACAGTGTCTGGATTTGGCTTGCCTGTCATGGCATATTTTGCATCGCTGTTTCTGAAGGCGGGAGTCCCATAAGAAGCATTGGCCCAGATTTGTGCAATGTCAGCATTTGTGGCTTTGCCGTCAGCATTTTTAGCTGCTGCATTACAGAGATCAACAGCCATTTTATCAGCCATCGCAGGAAAATTGTAAGAAGCCATGATCAATGCATCAATTTGACTTTGTGTCAAGCAGACATTTTTACCAGCTTTGGCTTTTGCTATTGCTCGCATTACTCTTGGAGTATTTTCTCTATCAACGATCTGTCTACTAGCCAATCTTGCTTCGGCTTCACTGGGTCCTGCCATCAACGCCTTCTTTAGGTTTTCATCAATCTTTCCACCATAACCAGGACCAAAAATGTCAAGCCTACTGCCGTAACCAATGCTGTAACCTTGAAAATCGCTGTACATGATTCCGCGATAAGCTTCGCGACTTTTTAAAATAGCAAATCCTTCGTCACTGAGTTTTGACTGGGTGGGTTCAGGAATGCAATCCACAGCATTGGTAGCGTCTGGTGCTGGTTTGTCTTCTGGTTTGTCTTCATAGCTCGATGGCGCAGGAGTAATAGTGCTAGCTGGAACACCTGGGCTACCCGGTGGCACTGTTGGTTGCTCGCCTTTGCGATAACTGTGACCACCATAAGGCTCAGCTTCAGGTACGCGACCCGCAACACTTTTACCCACTGTTGTATTACTGACCAATGAATTCATAGCAGGCAACTGTGCTCGTTCTGCTGGCGGACCGTTAAGGTCTATGCGTTGTGCTGTCAATTTCATTTGACTGTCAGCAAGAATATTCATATTTTGACTCGAGGTTAGTTTCATGCCTGTGGTGCCAGTAGCATTAAAAATTTCACAGGCCTCAAGGTTCCAGTTCAGGGCCGCCACAGCATTAATATTTTGCCCTGCATCTGCATTGATATTTTTTGTTGCTCGTAAATTGATACTACCTTCGGCGTTGACAGAAAAGTCACCTTTGGCATAAAAATCAATGTTTCCTTCTGAATCTAATTGAAACCATGCTGTGCCTGCTGCATTGATAGCATAGATAAATCCACCAGCATTATCTAAAATAAGTGTATTACCTGATGCTGTTTGTAATCTAACTTGTCCTCCATCACCGCCATTGGGACCGTCATCAAGTACAAGCCTGTGCTGCCCTGGTGATAGGAAGCCGTAACTGTTTCCAGGACCTTCCTTAACATTGCGAAAGGGTCCAGCGTTTGTGTGCCCGCGAGAAAGGTCTTTATCAAGACCTTGTCTAATTAAGTTATCGCCTTGCGGGTGCTTTGGACGGTTTTCAATTTGAGCATCTGTTGTATTGTATCTGCTTCTTTCTCCAACTGGCAAAACTTCTCCCTGGTGTGTTTGCCCGGAAGCAATGGCTGGAATAGAATGTGTATGACCATCCTGCGGCAAACAACACCACCAAATACCCCTATGAACGTCACCATTAATAAAAGCACAAATTACCTGTACATCAAGATCCGGTGGCACCATCCACATGCCATAGCTGTGTTTGGACTGTTCATATTTGGTTGCATCTTTGGCCTGTGATGTAGAATTAGGGGCAGCCCCACCGGCCAGTGGAGGGCAGTATCTTACAGAAAACCAGCTTCTCTCGTCAGTTTCGTCTGTACTACTTAATTGCGAAATCCATACCTGCAACTCTCCTAGTCCGTTTTTATCAATATTGTTTTTTACTTTACCAATGTAAATTCCATTGAACTTAGATGCACTACCCTCATTTGGGTTGTGGTGACCAAGACGTTCGCCTGTAGAAATACTTCTCATCTAGATGGAACCATGGTTACGGTTGGTTTGGATTTATCGCCGGGCCTTCCCCGTTGTATCCAATCGGCTAACGCTTGATCAGTGTTCATGACCGTCCCCACAGTCCCCCCATTCCTTCCCGCGCCCTACGATCAGCATTATTCGGACCCGTTTGTGCCGCTGTACCACTACCATGTGGAACGAAGTTTGAGGCTGTGGTGGCAGAAGGCTCCTTACCCACAGGATTAGACAAGCTATCCCTATAAGTCTCTAAAGTTGTTGTAAATTTTCCCTTGATAAATTTATTAACAACTTTTTTCGTAGAGTAAATTCCAGTGATAGTGTCTGCCTGTCTTAGATTCATTAAATCGTCAGAAGTAGTGTCTACTGCTGGAATACGAGCTTCAAAATAAATGTAAGGTAACCAATTATGAGATGCTGTTTTCTTTCGTGTTACTGCCATTTGTTCTTCTGTTAAATTTTTTTCAATATATTCCCACACATCTTCTTCGTAGGGCGGATGTCCTGGTTTTCCAGGAATTTGCATTAGATAATAAGGATCGCCAACAACCTCAAAAGTAAGTTGCATCAAGTCCGAATTTCCTTGACCTTGAGTATTGCTGAGTTGTCTGTAGATACTATATTCTTGGGCGTTTTCTGGTGACAAGGCGCCCTGTGTGTCTTTACTCTGAATAGTTGTATTAATAATTGCAGTTTGTGGCATGTGCGGATACCAACCTGGTTTGGGAGTTATGTCCGTCTGCCAATTCGGCGCTGCGGCCCCTGCTCGATGTGGCATATCTTCAGCGTACGATGGTGCTTCTTTACTGGAGGTGGCATTTATCATGCGAGCTTCGTTGCAATTCACTGGAGGATTTCCATGCTGGCCTCGCTGTGCCGGTTGTGGATTACTTGCTCCTGAAGCAACGGGCACTCCTTTATCATTAATATAAAGCGGGCGTACCAGGCGCCAGAGATAGTCAATCTTGAGATCGACATTGATAACTTCGGTGTTTTCTCCTGTGTAGATCCATTTATAGACTTTTCTCAGTAGACCCAATTTTAAAAATTCATTGACTCGTTTCTCTCTGTTCTGCTGAGTCCAGGCATCTTCAAATTCATTGGGGCTAATGATATTTTTTGAATCCATCTTGGTAGTTAAGAAATACACTACTTCTTTGGCCGTAGTGCCAATCTTGTTGTCAAACATGATGGTTCCATTTTGCTCTCTGGCCTTAGCTCCGCAAATAATAGAAAAAGTTTTTGGCATGAGATGAATAGAAGCTGGGTTGGTTTCAATCGAGCCGTACTTTTTCTTTTCAGGGATTCTATGCAAAAATCTAAGGACTTCCTTGCTATTGGGCATACAATCTAGTATAAACCGCTGAATAGTATGACCTGGTGGCAACGTCATTGAGCCCAACCGAAAGAGCGGTACCCAGCGTCCAATAAAAGAAGGATCTTCCATGGGTAAGCTTCCAATTTCTTTGTGAGCTATAATTTTATACACATGAGGATGACAACGTTGCCCTGTTTTGACTTTATCTTCTTCGTTCTTATTCATTGCCGTGGTTAGCTCGTCAAGAAACGATTGAATATTTGCAAGATTTTTTTTCATGGATATACCTGACTCGAAATGAAAATGGTCTGACAGTTGTGCTTCGCCGCCTTGTCCAATCATTTCAATGTCATAGGTACTGCCCTTATAATCCAGCTTCATTTTCAAGGTCTGCATCTTTACATACCAACGAAATATCAATTCTTCACCGTCCCAGCCTTTGCAGATTTCAGGCAGATCACTGTTGGTGTTGTAACCAACAAAAGTTATTTCCAGTAGATACATAGACTCAGATGGATTTGGATAGCCAAGAGTTAACGCGCTGATAGCCGCGGATTCAATAAATCTTCCACCTACTGGCTCAACCAATTTGGCAGTAAATTTGTGATACTGTTGTACAATATAGGTACCAGTCTTGCCACCAGTACCTACACTCTCCATGGTCATCTCTTCAAGATTGATAGTACCTGTCCCACCAGTTTCCCACATAATTATACCTTTTTTATAATCATATGATCGTTGTGGTCGCGTAGCCGCAGATTCACTTACCGGCATCATTGTTAGCCTAGTATTATAGGTCGTATTACGATAATTTTGCAAGGGATTGTAGTGTACGTCAGGGATGATACCATCTAAATAGGTTGGCTTACCGTCTGACTTCTTGGGCTCCTCATTAGCGGAGAAACTTTCAGTGAAAATTCCCGAAGCGTTTTCGATTGGACCAAAGTCTTCGCTGACGAAGTTGCCGTCTCCATTTGCCATGATTAGTGAATTCCTTGAACGTCTTTGAGAGAAAGGACTCGTAATATCATCCCTCCCCGCAAATCTCTAACCGGATCTTTAAGCTGATTTCTATTTAACAAGAAAATTAACCACCAGTAATTACTGGTTTGGTATAAGCTATAACTTAACAAATCCAGTCTATATTGAAATCTCGGAGATACTGTTATAAACTCAGGCTCTTTTCCTCGCAACAAACTTTCTGCTGTTGGCAAATTTGCAATGTCAAGGTAAAAATCTTTGATATTGGTATTTGCATATTGATTAAATCCGGTAGTTGACATTTTAGATATAACCTTCGCCTAGTAGTACACCTGACTTGAATTTATCAAGTTCAAACCTCTTAACAACTTCAATGGGATTCATTTGTACAATCAATGACACTGACATTTCAAACAGCACTGGTACAGCCTGTCTATCATTGGCACTAACAGCGGCTGCCGGCGTCGCCGGGCCCAATTTGCCCGCTTCATCGCCTTTGTTTGGTACAGTAGGACCACTAGCAACAATGTAATCAACATCTTGGGGGTAATCATACTGAAAATTTTTAACAACTACTGGAGTATTGTTGTACAAGCCATACGCTGAAAATCTTCCAATGGGCGGTGGCGTGCCACGCTTGGAATCGCCGCGACCATAAAACATCATGGTTGCTGTTCTTAATAAATGTATAGCATCCAGTGTTTTTTTTGCTTCGGATGCGGAACGACTAATCCACGGACCGGAAACTGTTATTTCTGGTGTGGAACGATTACCAAACGCAACGGGTTGATAGTTAGTATGTTGCAATTCCCAGGTTTGATAGTTGACCTGAATGCTTTGGTTGATCTTTGGTGTTGCAGGCCAAGACACGGTACCATTGGAAAACGATTTAAGAGCTGCAAAGGATAATGTTACTGGGGTTGTTATTAATGCCATATTATGCTAGCCTTCCATCAAAAATGCGTTTAAGTTTTTTTATAGCCGATCCGCTTTGAGGATATAGATCTGCTAAGATTGCCAATCGTGTTTCATCGTTGGCATTTTTGTACAACTCTCTAATTTTGCTGGCATTATTAACTACTTTACCTAGAATTTCAAATTTTACATCTCTCACTGGATAGACATACCCGTGGCCTGCACGAGTACCATCGGCATTCTTATCACCATTGAAAGGCCGTAGTTCTTTTTCTATGTAAGGTTGAAAATAAGGTGCTGTACCATCTTCGAGTGGCTTAAATGTAAATCTTGGATTTTCAGCCATGTCCTTACGACCTACACCAAAAACTAGTACGTCTTTATTGGGATCAAGGCCTAGTTTGTTTGGTAAGTTCATAGGCTTATACGGAGAGACTTCTTGAAAAATTCGCGACTCGGGTATACCCGCGGCAACCATCATTGACATTTTTTCAGCAAAATCAAACGGGTTCTTTTCCGGTTCAACCTTTCCACTGGTAACAATGTAAGTATTGTCAGCACCAAATTTATCAGCAAGCTCGTGATAAGCGGTTGCGTGTCCAATATGAAACGGGTGAAAGCGACCAGCATACACTGCAATTATTC
>Ga0194121_10010965_pt1 | contig 10886 bp, 9 predicted proteins | sample TA2MahCa50mmetaG_FD_148609 | JGI IMG/M metagenome (GOLD analysis project Ga0194121, IMG submission 148609) | Freshwater microbial communities from Lake Tanganyika, Tanzania - TA2015020 Mahale Deep Cast 50m | ecosystem: Environmental > Aquatic > Freshwater > Lake | place: Tanzania: Lake...
GCCGGGATTCTTGAGCAGGCTCCCGATCTTGCGCGAGTCGAAACGGGCGACCTTGGCGGGTTCGAATCCTGCGAACGCTTTCCGGTAGGATTCGCGTTTGCGGAGCACGATGGCCCAGCTCAATCCCGCCTGCGCGCCTCCGAGGACGAGATGCTCGTAGAGCATCCTGTCATCGTGTTGAGGCACGCCCCACTCGGCATCGTGGTAGCGGATGTTGATCTCGTCCTTCGGCCATGCGCATCGCTTCATTGCACGGAGTCAATGGGCGAAGCCTCGCTCATCTTCGGGCAGCGGCTGGCCTTTCGTTTCCGGCGCAAAAGGCAGGACAATCAGGCCCAGCAGGAACACTGCGCACATCGTCACGCCGGCGTAACGCATCGGCTCGGGTTGATCCTTGTAAACTTCGCTCGTGAGCAGGCCGAGCACCGCGGGACCGGACGCGGCGACGAAGCGCCCGACGTTGTAGCAGAAGGAAATCCCGGTGCTGCGCAGCCGCGTGGGAAACAACTCGGGGAAGTAAACCGCGTAACCGCCGAACAGCGAGAGCTGGCACACGCCCATGATCGGAATCATCCAGAAAACCTGGCTGCGCTCGCGGAGGAACAGGAACACCATCGCCGTGCTGAGCAGCGCGAGCACGAAGGCGATCGCAAACGTGGGCCGCCGCCCGATGCGCTGCGCGACATGGCTGAACGCGTAAATGCCGAAGAACGCGCCGAGGTTGAGCATCATCGAAGTGATGCCAGCCCACTTGGTGACCATGCCGGGGATTTTAGCCGGGTCCACGCCCTCGGCTTGAAAGGACTTGGTGAAGACCGAGCGCACGAGGTCAATGCTGAAGAAGCCGATGCCCCACAACCCGATGATGCCGGAGAGCGCGAGCAACAAACCGACAACGGCGCGCTTGCGCCACCGGGTGTCGCCGTTCCCGCCAAAGACCGTCCATAGCCCCGCCGCGAGCGCGCAGCCCGCGAGCACGAGGCCGATCTTGAGCTTCGTGCCTTTCGCCCATGCCGGGTTGCCGAAGAAAGCCACGCCGACGATTGCGACAATGAACAGCGCGGCGATGGTTGCGGGGAGTTTCCAGTTTGGATTGCCGAAGAGGTCGCCGTAGGAGCCAAGGTGCTCCGAGCCTGCGGATTGTTTGGCCTGCTGCCACTTCTCGGGCTCCTTGAGTTTGGCGCGGATGACGAGCGCAAGCATCGCGGGCAACGCGCCGATCACGAACATCCAGCGCCACGCCGAGCCGATCGCGCCTGTCTCCTCGAGGTGGCCAAGCGTCACGCTGATGAGCGCGGCGGTGATGTTTCCCACCGCGGAGAGTGCCTGCAGCAATCCGATGGCGTGCGGACGCGCCTTGTCGGGCATGACTTCAGCGACGAGCGACACGCCCACGGCGAATTCCCCGCCGACGCCAAGGCCGGTGATGAAGCGATAAAAGGCGAAATCCCAAAACCCGGTGGAAAGTGCGCTCAACCCGGTGCACACCGAGTAGATGAGGATCGTCCACATCATCGTCTTCGCCCGGCCAATGCGGTCGCCAAGCACACCGAAAGCGAGGCCACCCGTCGCCCAACCGATGAGGAAGATCGCGGTGGCGTAGCCGCTGTAGAGCGCGACGTCCTCGCCGGGTTTGAGGAGCGCCTTCATCGCGGGAACGCGCGCGAGATTGAAGAGCTGTTGGTCCATCGTGTCGAAGAGCCAGCCCAGAGCGGCCACGATGAGCACGAACCAGTGGTAACGGTTGAGTTCCTTCCACCATGCGGCCTTGGGTGCGGTGGACGGCGAGTCGGATGGATTCATGCGCAGTGTATTCGGCGGAAACGCGACCTTAGCTACACGTATCACTGTAGGGAGCCAAGCCTTATTTGGGAATTGCGTGCAAACTTTGCGTGGCTTCGGCCAACGCGCGGGCGGCTTTCGGTTTGCGCCGCGCGCACTGTTGCATTACAGGAAGCCCAGGTTCTGGCGAACTCCCGGGCGCGCGAAAACCCAACACGTGGCGGTGCCTTCACGGGCGGCATTCTTCAACGCATCCTCGCGCTCGCCTTCGCCGCAGTCGCCGCGCTCGAAAGCCCCGCGGCCGAGCGGCGCAACGCTACGAGTTTCCGCAGGCCGCGAACTACTACCCGTTCAATTTCGTGGCCCCGGACGCGAAAGTGTTCGTCGCCGGCCCGCAGGCGCTCGCGCGCTACCTCGACCCCGCGGCCGCGGGCGGGTTCGCGACGACGTTCACTGACACGGGCGGCGCGCTTGCCACGAACCGCTTCTATCGCATCCGACGGGTGCCTTGACCGGCGGCGCGCCGTGAAGTTCACTCGCCGCCCGGTCGTCTCGAACTGCATGCTCTCAACCGAAATGAAACTCACGCTAGGACTTGTCACCGCCTTCGTCTCAATTTCAATTCCTGCCGGTGCCGCGCCCAAGGACTGGCCGCAATGGCGCGGGCCGAACCGAGACGGCTTGTCCGCGGAGAAGGGCTTGCTGAAACAATGGCCGAGTGACGGTCCGCCGCTGGCGTGGCGCGTGAAGGGCCCCGGCCGCGGAATGTCGAGCGTCGCAACCGCCAACGGCGTCGTTTACACGGTCGGTGTCCGCAACAAGGGCAGCGGCGGCGTGTGGGTCACGGCCTTCTCCCCCAAGAATGGCGAGGAACTTTGGTCTGCCTTCGCCTTCAACGGCTCCGACGTCAACGGCGCCCCGACCGTGGACGGCAACCGGCTCTATCTGGTTGGCATCGCCGGGGAGTTGGTTTGCCTCGACGCGACAACTGGAGCGCCGGTTTGGAAGAAGAGCTATCACAGCGACTTTCCAGGTTCACCAAAGCCGGGCTGGGGATTCAGCGAAGCGCCGCTCGTGGATGGCGACCGTCTCATCTGCATCCCGGGTGCGCCCGACGCGGGTATCGTGGCGCTGAACAAGGCGACCGGCGCGGTCATCTGGAAGACGGCCGTCCCCCATCAGGGCGGCGGCCATGCGGGCGCGGGTTACACCGGCGTCGTCATCTCGCAGGGCGCGGGCGTGAAGCAATACGTCACGCTGATGGGGCACGGGCTGGTTGGCGTGCGCGCGAGCGACGGGCAGTTCCTTTGGGGCTACAAGCGCGTGGCCAACGGCACGGCGAGCATCCCGACGCCGATCGTGAGGGGCGACCATGTGTTTGCTTCGAGCGGCTACGGCACCGGGGCGGCGTTGCTCAAGCTGGAGAAGGCGGGCGACGGCGTGAAGGCGACCGAAGTGTATTTTCTTCCCGGCAACACCGTCCAAAACCACCACGGTGGAATGGTGCTCATCGGCGACCACGTTTACTTAGGAAGCGGCCACAACAACGGCCTTCCCACCTGCGTCGAGTTCCTCACCGGAAAGGTCGCCTGGGGACCCGAGCGCGGTCCCGGCACCAAGTCCGCCGCCATCGTCGCCGCGGACGGCCACCTCTACTTCCGGTTCGAAGACGGCATCATGGGACTCATCGAGGCCAGTCCAAAGGGCTACAACCTCAAGGGCTCCTTCAAGCTCGCGAGCGTAAGTGGCCCGAGTTGGCCGCATCCCGTCGTGTCGGACGGCCGCCTCTACATCCGTGATCAGGACAATTTGCTTTGCTACGACGTGAGGGCGAAGTAGCTGTCGTCCTCGATCAAATCGCACTCCGCCGCCCTGTAACCGATCGCGGAGACTTTTTGTCTTGTGCGGTGTTTTGGACGCTCAACCGGTTGACCTGAACTCAAATCCAACATGCGAAACCTCCTCCTGACCACCCTCCTGATCCCCTCCCTCGGATTCTGCGACGACTGGCCGCAGTGGCGCGGCCCGAACCGCGACGGCATTTCCAAGGAGACGGGCCTGATTCGCTCCGTGCCGCAGGGAGGTCCGCCTCTCACGTGGAAAGCCACCGGCGTCGGCACCGGCTACTCCAGCGTCTCGGTCGCGGGCGGCAAAGTCTTCACGATGGGCGACGTCGGCGATTCATCGGTGGTGCTCGCGCTTGAAGAGAAATCCGGGAAGATTCTGTGGACCACGCCAGTCGGAGCGCCGGCGGGCCACAACAATTACCCCGGCACGCGCGCCACGCCGACGGTCGATGGCGACGCGCTCTACGCGTTGAACCAGCACGGCGACTTGGTCTGCGTCGAAATCGCCTCGGGCAAGGAGCGCTGGCGCAAGAATCTTCAACGCGACTTCGGCGGCCGCATGATGTCCGGCTGGCGCTACAGCGAGTCACCGCTCGTGGACGGCGACAAAGTGCTCGCAACGCCCGGCGGCTCGCAGGGCGCGGTCGTGGCCTTGAACAAAAAGACCGGCGCAACCCTCTGGCAGTCGAAGGAATTGACGGACGCCGCGGGCTATTCCTCGATCGTGGCCGCGACGATTGGCGGCGTGGCGCAATTTGTCCAACTCACCGGCAACAGCGTCGCCGGTCTCGCGCCCGCCACGGGCAAAGTGCTCTGGCGCGCCGACCGCGCGGGCAAGACTGCTGTAATCCCCACGCCGATTGTGCGCGATGATTTGGTCTTCGTCACCAGTGGCTACGGCGTCGGCTGCAACCTCTTCAAAGTCACGAAGGACTCCGCCGGTTTCAAAGCCGAGCAGACTTACGCGAACACCTCGATGGTCAACCACCACGGCGGCGTGGTGCACCTCGGCGGCTATGTTTACGGCTCGAGCGACTCCGGCCGACAGGGAGGCTTCACTTGCGTGGACTTCAATACAGGCGTATCGAAATGGTCCGAGCCAAGCGTCACCAAAGGCGCTGTCACCAGCGCGGACGGCATGCTGATCCATCGCGCTGAGCGATCGGGCGCGGTCACGTTGTTTGAAGCCAGCCCCGTTGCGTTCAAGCTCCTCGGCCGCTTTGAGCAACCCGACCGCAGCCGCGCCGCCGCGTGGCCGCATCCCGTTGTCGCCAACGGCAGGCTCTACCTGCGCGACATGGACGTGCTGCTCTGCTACGACGTGAAGAAGAAGTAACCGCGGGACATCCCGGACACTCCGCCGACACCGGCCTTCTTGTTGTGGTCCACTCCCATCTCGGGCGAGCGGCCCGTCAAGGTGGACCGCCCCGGCTCACGAGTGATGCCCACGGTGGATGACGACCGAGTTTACGCGATTTCGGCCGGGGGCAACCTCGCGTGCCTCGAAGCCGCCACGGGCAAGCTGCGCTGGGAGAAACACCTCGCGCGGGAATTCCGCGGCACACGCCCCGGCTGGGGTTACTCGGAGTCCGCGCTCCTGAATGGAGACCCCGTTCTCCGCACGCCGGGCGGCTTCGAGGCGGAGGAAGTTTGGAACAATAGAATCCTCGTCAATCAAATCGGCGGCGTGGTGAAAGTCGGCGATTACATTTACGGCCTGTCCGACTCGGGTCGGATGGTTTGCCAAGACTTCAAGTCCGGCGAACAGAAGTGGGCCGAGCGGAGCGTTGGCAAGGGCGCGGGCGTGTTCGCCGATGGCATGCTCTATTGCCGCAGCGAGGGAGGCCGCGGCAACATCGCGCCCGTTGAAGCCCCTCCGACCGGCTGCTTCCAACGCGGCCGCTTCGAGCCACCCGGCCGCAGCGCCAAGAGCACACGGGCCCACCCGTCCTCTCCAGCGGCCGCCTCTTCATCCGCGACTCGGACGCGCTTCTCAGCTTCAACGTGAAACGGTAGGTCCGCGCCACGGAAACCCGCCGCAGAAATTCGATTTGACTCGCTCGCGGCTTTCCCCGATTGTCCGCGCACCTGTCCGCGAGGGCAGGCTCATCAAGAGTGGCAGAGGGACTGGCCCGATGATGCCACGGCAACCGGTTGCGGTGCGTTCCGCAATGACCAGGTGCCAATTCCAGCCCGGTGCAGCGCCGGGGAAAGATGAGAAGGCGCCCACGACTTTTCCGCCCCTTCTCATCACCGATGGGAAGGGGCTTTTGCTTGCCCCGCTGGAACGCCAGAAAACGCGAGACGCTATGGACAAGCACGATGGTTTCATGAAGGCGCTCAAGTGCCGCGAATGCGGCCGCGAGTATCCACTCACCGCCACGCACGTGTGCGAGTTCGACTTCGGCCCGCTCGAGGTCGCCTACGATTACGACCGCATTCGCAAATCACTCACGCGCTCCGCCGTCGCCACACGGCCGCAGACGATGTGGCGCTTCCGCGAGCTGCTGCCCATCGCGGGCGAGCCGACGGTGGGGACCGAGGTGGGCTTCACGCCGCTCATCAAGGCCGACCGCCTCGCCAAGCGCCTCGGCGTGCGCGAGTGCTGGGTGAAAAACGACGCGGTGAATCACCCGACGCTCTCGTTCAAGGACCGCGTGGTGAGCGTGGCGCTGAGCCGCTCGCGCGAGCTCGGCTTCAAGGTTGTTGCATGCGCCTCGACCGGCAACCTCGCCAACTCCGTGGCTGCGAACGCCGCAAGCGCGGGGCTCAAGGCTTACGTGTTCATCCCGTCGGACCTCGAGCAGGGCAAGGTCATCAACTCGCTCGTCTACGGCGCGAATGTCATCGGCATCAAGGGGCATTACGACGAGGTGAACCGGCTGTGCGCGGAAATCGCCGGCAAGTTCGGCTGGGCGTTCGTGAACGTGAACATGCGCCCCTACTACGCCGAGGGCAGCAAGAGCCTCGGCTTCGAGGTCGTCGAGCAACTCGGCTGGCGCATCCCGCAGCACACCGTCGTGCCGATGGCGAGCGGCTCGTTGCTGACCAAGGTGTGCAAAGCCTATCAGGAAGCCGTCAAGGTCGGCCTCGCCGCCGAGACGCGCTTTCACATCCATGGCGCGCAGGCGGCGGGCTGCAACCCCATCTCCGCCGCGCAGAAGGCGGGACTGGATTTTTTCAAGCCCGTCAAACCGAACACCATCGCCAAATCACTCGCCATCGGCACACCCGCCGACGGCTTCTACTCGCTCAAGGTGATGAAGGACACCGGCGGCCACGCCGAGGACGTGAGCGACGGCGAGGTGCGCGAGGGCATGAAGATTCTCGCCGAGACCGAGGGCATCTTCTCGGAGACCGCCGGCGGCGTGACGGTGGGCGTGGCCAAGAAACTCATTGCCGCGGGGAAGATTCCCGCGAATCATTCTGTCGTGCTTTGCATCACCGGCAACGGTTTGAAGACACTCGACGCCGTTGCGGACCACGTCGGCCACACGCGCGAAATCCGCCCGAGCCTGCGCGAGTTCGAGACCGTGCTCGGCGAGGAAGCGCGGCTCACGGCCTCATCCTGACACCGACTTCAACACCCTGAACCCATGCCCGTCAAAGTCCGCATCCCCACACCGCTCCGCAAGCTCACGCACGACGAGGAAGTTGTGAACGTCACGCCCGGCAGCATCGGCACCATCATCTCCGAGCTACAAAACCGTTACCCCGGCATCAAGGAGCGGCTGCTCGACGAAAAAGGCGAAGTGCGCCGCTTCGTGAACCTGTATGTCAACGAGGAGGACATTCGCTTCCTCCAAAACCAGCAGACACCCGTCAAGGACGGCGACGAAGTGAGCATCATCCCGGCTATCGCCGGCGGATAGTTCCAGGATCCAGATTGCAGGTTCCCTGTCCCGTCATGGCCCGAACCGTCAAAAAATCGCCGGCTAAGCCCGGCAATCCGGCGCCATCGCGCCCGCAAACGACGCGCCTGTGGCTGATGTATCCTCCCAAGCTGATCCAGCGGCCCGTCGTTTGGGAACTCGCGAAGAAATTCGACCTCGTCACGAACATCCGACAGGCGAGCGTCACCGACGAAATCGGCATCGTGAGCCTCGAACTCCAAGGCGCGCGCGGCACCATCAAGTCCGCCATCCGCTGGCTCGAACACCTCGGCGTGAGTGTCGAACCCGTCGAGATCAACGTCATCGAGAGCTGACGCCCAACGCGCGGCGCACGACGCCGTTGCCAAGCGTTCGCCCCTTCACTACCTTATGCCCGCAAAGCCCGGGCGATTGGCGCAGCGGCTAGCGCGACTCCTTTACACGGAGAAGGTCGCAGGTTCGAATCCTGCATCGCCCACCACTTTACCCTACCCGCGCCGGCACACATCATGGACGCCCCGACTCCCGCGCCGCCCCGCACGCGCGTCCTCGTGGTGGATGACAATCCCGACGGCCTGTTCATCACCATGAAGTTGCTGGCGTCGGCCGGCTTCGACGTGACCACCGCGCCCGACGGCGTGCAGGCGTTTGAGAGCGCGAGACAAACGCCGCCCGATTTGATTCTCAGCGATGTGGTGATGCCGGGGATGGATGGGCGCGAATTGTGCCGACGGGTCAAAGCCCACCCCGCCCTCGCCCACGTGCTGGTCGCGCTGATTTCGGGCATCGAGACGCTTCCCGAGAATGTCGCCGAAGGATTGGAATGCGGCGCGGACGAGTATCTCACCCGGCCCATTGTCACACGAGAGCTGTTCGCCCGGCTGCGCTCGCTCGAGCGGCTCCACCGCGCGAGGGCCGCGATGGCGGATGCCGTGCGCCACGAACAGGAGGCCAACGCGCTGCTCGACCAGCTTCATTCCAGCAGTCCGTTCGGCCTCGCGTTTTACGATCCGGACTGCCGCTACCTCCGCATCAACGACAACCTTGCGCGAATGAACGGACGCCCGGTCCCGGCCCACCGTGGCAAGTCAGTGCATGAGGTCATTCCGCACCTCGCCCTTGAAATCTCCTCGCGCATCAGCGATGTGCTCGCGACCGGCTCCATCGTCTCGAAACAGGACACGACTGGCAGTGGTGAACCGGGCGATCCGCGGCGCCACTGGCAGGTGACGTATTACCCGGTTCCCTCCTCCCCGCCATTCCGCGGCGTGGGCGCAATCGTGATGGACGTGACCAGTCACAAGCAGGCCGAGGACGCCGTGCGCGAACTCAACCAGCAACTCGAAGGCCGCGTGGTCGAGCGCACCGCGGAACTGTTGCGGACGAACGCGGACCTTCGGGCCGAGATCGCGCACCGGCGGCAGGCGGAGCAGGCGCTCGCGCGTCAGGCGAGCCGGCTGCGCGTGTTGAACAACCTCTCGCGTAAACTTGCGGCGCAACTCTCGGTTCGCGAGATGTGCGGCACCGTCGCCGAATGCCTCGCCAAGGAGTTTGGCTTTTTCCACGTCGCCGTCTTCACGCTTCAGCCCGGCGCATCGGAACTGGTGATGGAAGGCATGGCGGGTGGCTACACGAGTTTGATTTCGCCCGGCCACCACCGCCAGCCCGCGGGCAAGGGCATCATCGGCCGCGCCGCGCGCACAGGCCGACGTTGCGTCGTGCCGGATGTCGGGAAATGTCCGGCGTTCTTCCAGCTCGAAGGCATGCGAATCCGCTCCGAGGCCGCGGTTCCGATTCGCGTCAAGCGGCGAACCGTCGGCGTGCTCAACGTGGACAGCGAGCGGCTCAACGCATTCGAACCCGGTGATGTGAATCTCCTCGAAACCGTCGCGGGACAACTCGCCGCCGCGTTCGAGCGCGCGCGGCTCTTCAACGCGCTCGAAGCGGAACTGACCGAGCGACGGCGCGCGGAACAGGAGATGCGCCGCGTGGCCAACTCGATCTCCGACTACCTGTGGAGCATCGAGGTGGACCGCCGACACCGTGACGTGCGGCGTTATTATTCTCCCGTCGTCGAGAAGCTCACCGGCCGGCCTCCGGCCTTCTTCGAAGGCAGCGTGCAGAATTGGCTCAGCACCATTCACCCCGAGGACCGCCCCCGGCTTGCAAAAGCCTCGCGCCAGCTCCGCGCGGGCCGGTTGCTGCGGCTTGAGGACGAGTATCGCATCATCCGCCCCGACGGCTCCGTGCGATGGATTCGCAACAGCGCCGTGGTTCACCGGCTCGCCAACGGGCACCTGCGGCTCGACGGGGTCGGCGCGGACATCACGCTCCGCAAGGAAGCAGAGAAGGCCCTCCACGAGCTGCCCTCGCGGATTCTTGGCGCGCAGGAGTCCGAACGACGCCGCATCGCGGGCGAACTCCACGATAGTGTGAGCCAGATTCTCTCCACGGCGAAATTCCGGCTCCACTCGACGGAGTCCTCGATCCCGGCGCCGGTCGCGAAGCAGCATCCCCAACTCCGGCGCGGCCGCGAACTGGTCGAAGTCGCGCTGCGCGAAGTCCGCCGCATCACGCGCAACCTCCGCCCGAGCGAACTCGACGACCTCGGTCTCCTGCCTGCCGTGCGGACGCTGCTCGACGAATTCAAGGACAGCTCCCGGATGACCGTCATTTTCAAGGCGACGCGCATTCCCGCGCAACTTCCCGGCGACTTCGGCCTCGCCATCTACCGCATCATCCAGGAAGGGCTGGCCAACATCTGGAAGCACGCGCGGGCGACGCGGGTCCTGGTGCGGATCACGCGCACCGGGAAATCACTGCGGCTAAGCCTTGCGGATGACGGCCGCGGCTTCAACCCGAAGCGACCCGGTCCGCGCAACGCGCGCGGGAGCGGATTGGGCCTCGCGCACATGCGTGAGCGCACGGTCGCGATCGGCGGAACTTTCTCGATCGAATCTTCGCGCGGCAGAGGCACGCGCATCCTCGCCATCTGGCCTTCGGTGCCGCGCGAGCCGGCGCATCCGACCAATTGAAGTCATCCTTGCAACGCGCGAAGTGATGACAATGGCCCTTGGCTTGCTATGCTCCGCGCATGAAATCAGGGAGCCGCAACGACCCTCCGATCCGGATACTTCTGGCCGACGACCACTCGCTGCTTCGCGAGGGCGTGTGCAATGCGCTCGCGAGCGACCCGCGGTTGCGCGTCGTGGCGCAGGCGGTCGACGGTGTGAGCGCGCTGGCTCTCGCGCGCAAGCATAAGCCCGACGTGATCCTCATGGACATCAACATGCCGCGCCTCAACGGACTCGAAGCCACGCGACGGCTCCGTCGCGAGCTGCCGGGGACGCGTGTGCTCGTGCTGACCGTCCACGACTCTCCCGCC
>Ga0194121_10010968_pt1 | contig 10882 bp, 7 predicted proteins | sample TA2MahCa50mmetaG_FD_148609 | JGI IMG/M metagenome (GOLD analysis project Ga0194121, IMG submission 148609) | Freshwater microbial communities from Lake Tanganyika, Tanzania - TA2015020 Mahale Deep Cast 50m | ecosystem: Environmental > Aquatic > Freshwater > Lake | place: Tanzania: Lake...
TCGGCTTGAGGGGGGGCGGTTCGGTTTCTAACCCGCTTCGCTGCGGTCGCCCTCGGCCATGACGGGCGGGACTGGAGCACTCAGTCTGTGCAGCACCTTTCCGAAGGGTTGATCGGGTGCCTAGATCTCACGCCCTGGGAATTTGAACGGTCAAATCTTCCGGTGATCGATGAGGTTCTGGCGGCGGCCACGATGTCGTTTAAACGACAACGGAGTCATTAGTAGAGACCGTAGGTAACATGGCACACGGCGATGGAGTATGTCGCATCAAAACCGATTCCTTCCCGGCGCACTCCTAACTGTTAAGCGTCGGAGAGCTCAGTGACTCAATCTTGTCGAAGACCTAAAGGGGAGCGCCACAAGGCTTGAAGAAAGAGAGAGTAGCGAGGTTCCTCGATATGCGTGTGCGAAGATTTATGTTGTTTCTAATAGTATTAAGTACGGGTCTCTCCGTAAGCGCGAGAGCTGCAGCCCAAGGGCAAGACTCGACTGTTGGCGAGCGTAATCTTTTGGTGATGGCCGAGATGCTTCCCGGACATTACGACAACGCAAATCAGCATTACTTCGACGGGCGGCGAAAGCTTTCGCAAGATGACCGTCACGAGCGAGTCGCCACGACGATCACACGCATAAGTGCGCCTAACTTCGGGAGAAATGCTTTTCTTTGGGTCACCCGTACCGAAATTCCGCAGGGGCCGCGAAGCTCTTGGCAAATCACGACTCTCGAGCCGGGACCAGCCGATAGCGAAGTGACGATGCGTCACTATTTAGGCGAGGGAAGGGTAATTGATACCGAAAGAATATCGGGACTCCGCCCCGCTGAACTACGTCGTATCGAGGGTTGTGACTATGTATTCGTTAGACGGGCCGATCACTACTTGGGCAAGCAGCGTCCGCGGACTTGCCGGTTTTCCTGGGAAGGTCAAAACATCTATACGGATAATGAAATTCAGCTTGCAAAATCCAGCCTCTGGCTCTCTGAACAGAGGTGGCTCATTGCGGGTAACCGACGTCTTTCGGGGCCTGCCTCGGGTGAGCCGTATTGGATGGAAAGGTCACGACTGTTTCATTGTTATGCAGACATTCCCGGGGTAGGTGGCGGATTAGATATTCCCTTTGTGCGCTTCGATAACATATTGTTGCACGACAAGGGTGGGATGCACTGGATAGCCGCGCCTAAAGAGCAAAATATCGGGGTGAGTTTACGCGATGTAACGTGGCATGTCCTAAACGAGGCCAACGGCAACTTCAATCGCAACTCATTGGTGCTCTCCGTGTTCGAGCGACTACCAGAGGGGGCCATCAAAGAGCACGGCTATGCCTTCACCGACTCCGGTGCCGAACGGATCGCACTCAATCTCAAATGGATCCTAGTCAATTGTGCAATGACACCGCGTCACGAAGCACGACCTGTAATGTAAAGGAGATCGTCAATATGCAAGTGTCAAAGCTGATTTTCTCGCCGCTGTTGCTCCTGATTTTCCTTGTGTCACCCGTATTAGCTTCTGATGGGCTCCTTTCTGAGGTGGCGATGCGGGAGGGCGATGAGGCGCTCGAGTGGCGAGCCAAACTTACCTGCGGTACGACAGCGGCGGGCGTCATCCGTTATGGTCTATGGGAAGGAAAGCTCTACAGCCGCGCGCCCGGTGAGCGCGATCGACATTTGTTCAATGTCATCGGCATCAATGCCCGACAGTGCGAACGCCACCAAAGCCAAGAGCGTGGCGCCGGATTTCGCAGCGTTTCTCGCGAAATCATGGTGTACCTTGATCCAAAGACCAATGAGATCGTTGACGATTGGAAAAACCCGTGGACAGGGGATTCCGTCGAGATCATTCATGTTGCCAATGACCCGGTCAACATGCGTCTGCCTACCTACGTCAAGACGGCAGACGGCAAGCCATTGACGGTCACGCTCAGACGCTATGGCGATACACTTGTTTCCTCGAGCGAAGTCCCGCTGTTTTACGAAAATCCATTAGCGGGGAACTACCAGGAATACGTGGGTGGCACTTATCACGCCATGGAAATTTTCAACACTTTCTATCGAGCCGAAGATTTTATTGATCCTAAAAGAATCCAGATCGGTGAGTCTCGAATTTCCTGGCAACGAGTTTCCGCATGGCTACCATGGATGAAAATGCGTGACCGCCCAGGCCTCATGATTTTCAATGCCACAGGATTTTCAACCTTTGACCGCGAGCAAATTCCGCCAAAACTAATGAGCATTCTGCAGTCACGCTATCCTGACTACTTGTTACCGCCACCGTTGGGCGACCAACGCGCCAACGAGACCACTTGGACGATTACTAAGAAGCAAATTGACGCAAGACGAGAGAAGGGAGAGCGTTAAAAACTTCGTTACTGAAGCGATTCTTGTATCCCACCAAAAAAAGCATGACCCAGTGTTTTCGTTCTAAAGATTGAGGGCATAGAGGGTGGCGAAGCAGAGACATGCGACCGAGGAGATCATCCATAAGCTTCGGGCGGCCGATGTGCTGATCGGGTAGGGGCAGGCCCCCGCAGGGATGAGAACGCGATGAGATGAGCAGCGGACAACGCATTGTCGTTTAAACGACAAATGCCAAACGCAGATACATCAAAGAGACGCGTCAAAACCGAATTCTGACTCTCGCGTATCTTTCTTTGATCTTTGACTAAGCTCTCTGTGCGGAAGTGTTCTCCCAGACGAATTCACCTGTCGAAAACACGATAGTTACTTACACATTCTCTTACACACTGCTTAGTGACACGTGTAAGTCTTTGATGGCCAATAGGGATTGCTGAGTCCAGTCTTCTCATAATCCCTTGGTTCTTGGTTCGAATCCAAGCGGGCCCAGTCATACAAACCAATAAACTTCCGGTCTATTGGCTGATCAACTTCGTGAGGGAGTCGAGGTTAACTGATGAAGGCTTTGCGACCTTCATCAGTCAAGCGGACTTCGGTTCTGGGTTTTCTATCTTTAAAAGACTTCTCGACATTGACGTACCGCGCCTCGTTTGACCGAAATCCATTGAGCTTTGGCCTGTTCAATAGTATCAATAAAAAAGGAGTAGTAGATTTCATCAGTTACCGAACTCAGTGTGACGCAAGATCGTGCAGCGCGCCGCCACCGAGCGTTTCGGTGCGGCCATGCTGCAGATTTCACCATGAGTTGCCTGCCCATTCCTCGGAGAGTTCCATGAGCCAGTCGTCGTCCCGGCCCCAGGCCATCGGTGGAGTGCACGAGGTCTGTTTCGGCGTGCCCGACCTCGAGGTTGCCGCGGCCTACTGGCAGGCGTTCGGCTTCCGCGCCGGCGAGCGGGGTCGTCTGGAGGCTGCGCAGGCACGCGCGCTGTACGGCGTCGATTCGGCGCTCGAGTCGCTGCGCCTCGACCACCTCGACAGCGACCATGGGCTGGTGCGCCTGATGCGCTGGGATAGGCCGCTGGGCGCAGGCATCGGCGTGGCCCCGCTGCGCGGCCACGGCAGCCGTTGGGTGGGGCAGTTCGTCGCCGAAATGCTGGACGTCTCCAATCATGCCCGCGTGGCGCTGAAGCAGGGTGCGGCGCTGATGGAGGTGCCCCCGAGCTTCATCGACCTCTCGGCGTACAACCCCGGGCTGTTCGGTGGCAAGCCGCCCCGGCCCTTCGACGACCGGGTGGTCGCCGTGCGTGAGTACACGCTGATCCAGCCCTTCTGGCGCCAGGCGTTCCTGCAGCGCTTCAACTACTCGAGCGCCCTGCTGGGCCGCATCGACCCCGACGCGCTGCTGGCGGCCTCGCAGATCGTCAACGCGAGCTTCATGGTCACCAGCGACGACCCGGCGGTATTCGATTTCTATCGCGACGTGCTGGGCCTCAAGGCCGTGGGCGTGCAGGAGATTCCCTGGGAGCAGGCCATGGCCAGCCGCGGCGTGTTCGACCTGCGCGAAGGCGAGTGCCACTGGTGCTACACCTTCGAGGAGCCGCGCTCCGGGTCGAGCAACGATACCCGTCGCTCGGGGCGCCTGTACCTCTTCCGGTTCCCGCGCAGCTCGGCGTTGCCCGACCGCCAGGCGCAGTCGCAGCCGGGCCACCTCGGCTGCTCGCTGTTCACCTGGCGCGTGCGCGATCTCGCGGCGATGCACGCGGCCTGCGAAGCGGCGGATGCCGAGTGCGGACCGATCGCGGCCGACGAGTTCGGTGTCGAGGCGTTCCGCTGTGTGCCGGCGGACGGCATGAGCTGGAGCTTCCGCCAGGCGAGCCCGCAGGATATCGAAATCATGGGCGTCTGAGACCGACACCCGGCATCCATCCCCCAAGAGAACCACGTTCGAGGAGCTGACCATGAGCAAGCAGATGCGCGCCGCTGTTGTCGAGAGCGCCGGAGGTCCGGAGGCGATCCAGATCAGGTCCGTCGAGGTGCCCTCGCCCGGGCCGGGGCAGCTGCGCATTCGTGTGGCCTACGCAGCGCTGAACCCGCTTGACACCCACGCGCGCGCGTTCCGCATCAAGTGGGGCCATCCGGGATTTCCGTTCGTGCCCGGCTATGAGTACGCCGGGGTGGTCGACGCCGTGGGCGAGGGCGTGGATGCCGGGCTGATCGGCAAGCGCGTGGCCTCGCACTCTGAGTGGGGCGGCAATGGGGAGTACGCGATTGCCACGGCCGCACGCGTCATCCATGTGCCTGCGAGCTTCGACTGGCCGACGGCGACCTGTTTCTCCACCTGCGTACCGACGGCCTGGCACCTGGTGCACTCGGCAGGACGCCTACAGTCGGGCATGACCCTGCTGGTGCACTCGGCCGCCGGCGCGGTGGGCTCGATGGTGACCCAGATCGCCAAGGACGCGGGCGCGACGGTGATCGGCCTGGTCGGCGGTCCGGCCAAGGCCGAGTATGCCCGGCAGTTCGGCGCCGACCACCTGGTCGACTACCTGCAGGCCGACTGGACCGGGCAGGTGAAGTCGCTCACGGGCGGTCGCGGCGTGGACGTGATCGTCGATGGCAACGCAGGGCCGGACTCGGCGCGCAACTACGAGGTGATCGCGCCGCTGGGCAACGTCATCTACATCGGCGCCATGGCTGGCCAGGCGCCCGAGGTCAACGTCTCGCTGCTGATCGGCAAGTCCTTCAGCGTGACCGGTTTCGTGCAGTTCTTTCATCAGGCCCGCACCCGCGGCAGTGAGAATGCCGAGATCGAGCAGAAACTCGCTTCCGGCGCCTGGCGCATTCCGGTGGAGCGGGTGTTCGAACTCGACGAGGTGGCCGAGGCGCAGCGCCTGTTCGAGACGCGTCAGCTGACCGGGCGTTCGCTGATCCGCGTCGGCGGCGATCTCTGACGGCCTGCAGCGCTGCCCGCCGCGCCTGCCTGCAATCGCAGCCATGAGACCCGGAGCCATCCTGTCGCTGACCGCCGGCTACCCGCGGCGCGTGTGGCTGGTGTGCTTCGGCGCCTACGCGCTGAGCCAGATGGACCTGGCGATGTGGAGCTATGCGCTGCCCTTGATCCGCCAGGAATTCGAGCTCTCGCGCACCGCACTCGGGCTGATGACGGGCGTGGCCTTCGCGGGCGGAGGCCTGATCCTGGTGTGGCTGGGTCTGCTGACCGATCGCTATGGCCGCCGCACCATGATGATCGCAGGTACGGTGGCCTCCTCGGTCTTCGTCACCCTGCACGCCTTCGCCGCGAACGTGTTGATGCTGACCTTCCTGCGCGGGGCCAGCATCGCCACCGGCGGCCTGCTCTATCCGGCGACCGGCGCGCTGGTCGCAGAGGAGGCACCCTCGAAGATCCGTGGGCTGATGACCGGCCTGCTGCAGGTGGGCTATCCGCTCGGCTGGTTCCTGGCGTCCATCCTCGCCGTGCTGCTGCTGGAGCGCTACGGGTGGCGTGCGATGTTCCTGGCCGGGCTGCTCAGCGTGCCGTTCATCTTCGTGATCCGGCGGGTGATCCGCGAATCGCAGCGCTTTTTCGCCGAACGGACCATGAACCACGCCCAGCGCCCGGCGCTCTCCGAGCTGTTCCGGCCGGGCATTCGCCGCCGGACGTTCACGCTGTTCATCGCCCAGTACTTCTTCGTGATCGCCTACGGCGGAGCCTTCATCTTCTCGCCGCTGTACTTCAACGAGGCGCGTGGATTTTCGATCGCTGGTACCGCGACGCTGGTGGGCCTGAGCAACCTCATCGGTATCGCCGGGTACCTGCTGGCCGCGTGGGTGGGCGAGTTCTGGCTGAGCCGGCGTACCACCACGATCATCTGGACCCTGGTGGGCAGCGTGCTGTTCACGCTATTCATCTGGGGCTCTTCGAGCTACTGGGAAAGTATGCTGGCCTTCTCGGCGATGGCGCTGTTCCTGCTCGGGACCGCGGCCGTCAAGTTCGCCTATGTGGCCGAGCTCTTTCCCACGCGCCTGCGTGCGACGGGGCTCGCCTTCTGCGGCTCGCTCGCGGTCACTTTGGGACAGGCCACCGGCCCCATCTTCATCGGCTGGATGGCCGACAACCATGGCTGGGACCTGGCCATGTTCATAGGAGGAGCCGTACCGCTGCTGATCGCGGGGCTGCTCTATCTTCTGCTCAAGCCCGTGCCCTCGGGCCTGGAGATCGAGGAAGTGCAAAGGAGACTCGCGCAATGAAAGCCTGGCAGGTGAAGGCGTTTGGCGGACTGGACGCCATGGAGTACACGGAGGTGCCTACACCTGCGCCCGCGCCGGGCCAGGTGCGGGTCAAGGTGCATGCCTCGGGCATGAACTTCGCCGAGACGCGCATGCGTTCGGGAACCTACTCGGGACAGGAAGTGCCCTTCCTGCTCGGCATGGAGATGGCCGGCACGGTGGATGCACTGGGTGCAGGCGTCAGCGGGTTCTCGGCGGGCGATGCGGTGTTCGGCCGTGCGCGCGGCGCGCATGCCGAGTACGTCTGCGTGGAGGCCGAGCACCTGTTCCGCAAGCCCGCGGCGCTGTCGTTCGAGCAGGCGGCCTCGATTCCCGTCGGCTGGCTGACCGCCTGGCATGCGCTGCGCACCGTGGCGCAGGGTAAGCCCGGTAACCGGGTGTTGATCGAGGCCGTGGCCAGCAGCGTCGGCAGTGCGGCGCTGCAGATCGCCAAGCACCAGGGCTGCTGGGTTGCCGGCACGGCCAGCCGCGACGACAAGCTCGCGCGTGCCGCCGAATACGGGCTCGATGCCGCCTACAACTACAAGCGCGAGAACTTCGCCGAACGCCTGCTCGCCGACACCGACGGGCACGGCGCCGATATCGGCATGATGACCATCGGCGAGGAGACGGCCGCCCAGCTGTTCGACGCCATGGGCATGTGCGGGCGGATCGTCATGTATGGCAGCACCGGCGGGCGGCAGGTCTGTTTCAGCCTGAACATCGGCACCCGCAACATCGAGCTCCACTCGATGAGCATCTCGACGAGTCCGCGCTTCATACCGGAGACCATGCACACCTTCGCGACCGAGGCGCTGCCGCTGTTCGAGGCCGGTTCCTTCAGGCCGGTACTCGATGTGGTGCTGCCGATCGAGGATCTGTGCCGGGCGCACGAGATGATCGACGAGAGGACACACTTCGGAAAGATCGTGCTGCGGGTCGTCTAGGCGATTCGCGCATGGGCACATGACAAGAAATCAGTTGAGCAGGCCTGCAGTCCTCCTGGACCAGTACCCCATGACGGGTGCCTCCGGGGCTGCCGGCAAACCCACCATCCATCGGGAGAGATGAAAATTAATGCCAAGTACGTACGAACCGGCTGGCCCCTGCGCTTGTCGTGCATCCGTGGACATTCCGCGATGAATCCATGCACCTGTTAGCCGATTACGCTGGTGACCCTGAAGCCGAATATCGACAGTTTGCCGCTCTTAGCGTCGACGCCGTGTTCAGCGACTTTCCGGATACGGCACTGCGCGCACTTGGTCGCTGAAAGATCCATACCGTGAAAAGAAAAAGGCCCGGCGGTTTCCCGCCGGGCCTCAAGTACTGCGGTCTTGTGCAGCCGCTTACAGCTTGTAGTTGAACTCGAGACCAACCTGGCGCTCACGACGCAGCACGCCGAAGAAGCCACGAGGCAACGAATATGCGGCGACGCTGGTAGGCGGCAGACCCGGATTCAAAGTTGCACCCGGAACACCGAACAGGTTCAGCTGCAACCAGCGGGTGACGCCTGGCGATGAGTCTTCGTTGGTGAGGTTGCGGCCATAGATGCCGAGCTTCCACTTGTCCGTCTGGATGCCGAAGCGCGCGCCGAGCAGCGTGGCCGCACCACTGTAGGCAAGGTTATGCACCTGCACCCACTTCTTGCTGGTGTAAGACAAGTCGCTGTTGAGATAGAACTCGTAATCGCCACCGAATACCGGGCGAACGAAATCCGCCGTCAACGATGCAGTGTGCTTGGCAGCCAACGGGAACTCGTTACCCGCAATCGAGCAGGAACCCTTGCCGTTCAAGTTACGCGCCGTCGAGTTCGGATCGTTCGGGTTGAAGATGCCACCACCGCTCGTGATGGTGAACTGCATGTCGTCACAGCCTTCGGTGAACTTGGTATCGGCCAAGGCGTAGTTGAAGCCCAAGGTCAGCTCGTCGGTGGCCGCGAACTTGGTCTCAATTTCGATACCCTTGATCTCGCCGTCACCCTGGTTGGTCGAGATCGAGGTCACGGCGCCGCTCGACGCCTGGATGGGCGTCGTCAACTGGATCGAGGTGACATCCATCTTGAAGAGCGCAACGTTCAACATCAAACGACGACCGAGCAAGCTCGACTTGATGCCGATTTCGTAGTTGACCGACTCTTCCTGATCAAACGCCTCATTCTGCGGACGGCCATTGGTGATGGCGACCGAGCCGTTGAAGCCGCCGGGCTTGAAGCCCTTAGCGTAGTTGGCATAGAGGGTGAGATCGGAATTGGCCTTGTAGTTAACCGTGAAACGCGGCGTAGTCGACTTCCAAGTGTCGTTGCCGCGAAGCCGCGAATCATAGGTCACGACGGTCGGCCCGCCCGGCACGTTAACAACCGCCGTATAGTCGATCTGACCCTTCTGCTCTTCGGCGCGACGGATTTCAGCCGAAGCCGAGAGCTGCTCGGTGAAGTCGAACTCAAGCGAACCGAAGACGGCATCGTTCTCGATAGTGAAGATCTTTTCGGGACGGTCCTGTCCGTTCAAGCTCGCAAAATCGATGCGATGCTGTCGCTGTTCCCAATCGAACTTATAAGCACCAATGGCCCAGCGGAAACGCTGATCTTGCGGCGACCCGATCTTGGCTTCGACCGACCAGTCACGATATTTATCAAGCCCCGAACTCGCACCGGTCGCGAGCGCCTGAATGCCGTTAACGTTGGCACCAATGATATTCATCGCCGAGTGGTCGCTGTCGGCGCCGGTCTTGCGATCGTCGCTGCGGTTACCGGCATTGAGGCTGAAGGTGTAACCCGAGCCACCGATGTCCCAGCTGAATGAGGCCAGCAACAAATCGAGATCGCGATGGACGCCCGAGAAGGCAACGCCTTGGCGGGTGTCATATACGCCGTTCGGTGTTGCCGGAACGATGTAATTGACATTCGGAATACCCGGCACCTGTACGATGGGCTGCGTGACCGGCGCATCGTTCAGATAAATCGGGCTAGCTTTGACCTCGCCACAGAAATATTGATTATTGTTGGTCGAGCCCGTTACGCGGAAAGAAGCCAAAGAGCGGGTGCCCGGACCACAGTTGTTGAATGCCGGCGACTGATAAAAGAGCGGACGCGTGTTATCGCGGTCACGATTATGAGCCGCGCGCAAACGGAACTCGACGTTATCGGTCGGGTTGAAATTGAGCGTAGCACCGAAAGAAGTGCTCTCTTCGGCACCGATGGTCTTGCCGGTCAGCTCATTTTTCCATTGGCCGTCAAAATCCATGTACCGCGCTGAGAGACTGCCCGTAAGAGTGTCGGACAGGCGGCCGCTGATGCGCCCGCTGATCTGACGCTCGTCGGCATCGGCACCGCCGCTGATCGACGCCTTCATTTCGTCGCCGGGGCGAGCCGTGATGAAGTTGATGGCACCCGCGTAGGTGTTGCGGCCATAGAGCGCACTCTGTGGGCCGCGGATGACTTCGACGCGCGCAACTTCGCCCATATCCAAAGTTTGGATGTCGCCCGGGTAGTAAACGCCGTCGACGAAGTAGGCAACGCCGGTTTCCACCGTGGCATTGGTGCCGGCCAGCACGCTCGCGAGGCCGCGCACCACAGGGCGCTCGTTCGAACGACCGAAAGACTTGGAGAAGACGAGACCCGGGGCGAACTTGGCGAGATCGTCGATGGTATTGACCTGACGATTGCTGATATCGGCCGCAGTCAGCGCCGTCACCGCAATGGGGACGTCTTGCAGCGACTCTTCGCGCTTACGCGCGGTCACCACGATCTCTTCCAACGTTGGGCCTGCGCTAGCCGAATCGGACTGCGCAAAACCTGCCTGCCCGGCTAATGCGCCGGCACCCATCGACAATAGCGCCGCAAGCGGCATCTTCCTGAACGCCATCTGGTCGTCCTCCCCGTTACAGCGGTCTTGAATACCTATTCAAAACCCGAAAATTCGTTATTGCCTTCATTATAGCCGAGTTCGTCCGCCAGATGCAGGCCCCCGCAGAGATGAGAACGTGATGAGATGAGCTGCGGACAACCCAGTGTCGTTTAAACGACAAATGCCCAATGCGGATACATCAAAAAGTCACGTCAAAACCAAATTCTCACACTCGCGCCACTTTCTTTGATCATTGTTTACGCTCGATGTGCGAAAGTGTTTTTGGTCTAGAAAAGACCTGTCAAAAACCCGATATTTACTTACACATTCTCTTACACACAGCTTAGTGACATCTGTAAGTCATTGATGGCCAACAGGGATTGCTGAGTCCAGTCTTCTCATAATCCCTTGGTCCTTGGTT
>Ga0194121_10010971_pt1 | contig 10881 bp, 13 predicted proteins | sample TA2MahCa50mmetaG_FD_148609 | JGI IMG/M metagenome (GOLD analysis project Ga0194121, IMG submission 148609) | Freshwater microbial communities from Lake Tanganyika, Tanzania - TA2015020 Mahale Deep Cast 50m | ecosystem: Environmental > Aquatic > Freshwater > Lake | place: Tanzania: Lake...
GCATGCGGGATAGCGTGGTTAAGACGGTGGAGTATCTTCGGGCCAACGAGTGGGTGTTTGAGTCCAGGGGTCAATCATGAAAATTTGTGTTCAGGGGCTCTGGCATTTGGGTTCGGTCACGGCGGCGTGCTTAGCGTCGGTGGGGCACGATGTGACTGGTCTGGATGCAAATGCCGCCACCATTGAAAAGCTTGCCCAAGGTCAAGCACCCCTGTTTGAACCCGGCTTGGATGATCTGCTTCAAACTGGCATTGCCAATGGGAAGCTGCGGTTTTCTACCTCACCCGTACAAGCGCTTGAAGGTGCTGAGGTGTTGTGGGTGGCCTTTGACACGCCGGTAGACGACGAGGATCAGGCTGATGTGGCTTTTGTGCAGGGCCAGATCCAAATGGCGCTACCATTTTTGGCCGATGACGCTGTGGTCCTGGTTTCATCGCAGATGCCGGTGGGCTCCATCCGCAAGCTCGAGGCCTTTGCGCAGCGAAATCTGCCAGAAAAAAACTGGGCTTTGCGTGTTCACCAGAAAACTTGCGTCTGGGCAAGGCGCTCGATGTTTTCCTCAAACCTGACCGCATTGTGGTCGGTGTGCGCAATCAGCGCATACGCCAATTGCTCGAAAAGCTGCTCTCCCCTATTACTAACAAGGTGGAATGGATGTCGGTGGAATCCGCCGAAATGACCAAGCATGCCATCAACGCATTCTTGGCTACTTCGGTCACTTTCGCCAATGAGATTGCCGCTATCTGTGAACTGGTCGGTGCAGATGCCAAAGAGGTAGAGCGCGGACTCAAAACCGATGCCCGCATTGGCCCAAAAGCGTATGTGTCGCCTGGCGGGCCATTTGCTGGGGGCACGCTGGCCAGAGACATTGCATTCCTGGGTATTGAAAGCCAGACGCACCAATTAGTTACGCCACTGCTTTCGGCGGTTCGCCCCAGCAACGACGAACACAAACACTGGGTGCGGCGCAAACTGCAGCAGCAGTTTGGCAAGCTATCAGGGATCACCGTCGCGATTTGGGGCCTGACCTACAAGCCCGGCACCGACACCCTGCGCCGGTCGCTGGCAGTTGAGCTGTGCGACTGGTTGCTGAAGCAGGGTGCCAAAGTGCGAATCTATGACCCTGCTGTCAAACAGCTACCAGAGCATTGGGCCGGTAAGGTAAGCCGTTGCACGACGGCACTGGATGCGGTGACGGATGCGAATGCGTTGGTGGTAGGCACCGAGTGGCCCGAATTCAAGCAATCTGCATCTAGCCTTTCCGCTAAGGCCCAACCGGGCTTGATGGTGGTGGATGCCAACCGGCATTTGCAAGCGCAAGTGCAGCAGTCTGGATTCAACTACGTGGCGGTAGGCAGCTCCACGATGGTTGGGGGGAAATGATGCAAAAAGTTTTAGCAGGTAGGCAGGCCATCATCACTGGTGCCAATCAGGGCTTGGGCCTGGAAATTGCCCGAAAATTTTTGCTTGCAGGTGCCGACTTGATGCTGTGCGCCCGCAATGCAAGCATGCTGGAAGACGCGCGTGTCGAGTTGGCTGGCATGGTTTCAGCCGGGCAAAAAGTTATCACACAAGTAGCGGATGTGTCAGTGGACTCTGACGTCCGCAGCGTTGTTGCGCAGGCCCTGGCGTTGCTGGGTGGGTGCCACATCTTGGTCAATAACGCGGGGGTTTACGGCCCCAAGGGCGAGATTGAGTCCGTTGATTGGGCCGATTGGATGAAGGCCATCGAGATCAATGTTTATGGTTCCGTCCTTATGAGTCGCGCCGTGTTGCCGCACTTTAAGGCACAACGCTATGGCAAGGTGATTCAGCTCTCGGGTGGTGGCGCCACCAACCCGCTGCCGCGTATCAGCGCCTACGCGGTATCCAAGGCAGCCATCGTGCGTTATGCCGAAACGCTGGCTGAAGAGGTGCGCGGTACGGGGATTGATGTCAATTCCGTTGCCCCCGGCGCACTCAATACACGCATGTTGAATGAGATTTTACAGGCCGGTCCGAGAAAGGTCGGGCAATCTTTTTATGAGCGAGCATTAAAGCAGAAGGAATCCGGTGGCGTCCCATTAGACAAAGGCGCAGACCTTGCGCTTTTTCTGGCCTCTACTGCCAGTGATGGCATAACAGGCAAGTTGATCAGCGCGGTTTGGGATAACTGGGAGGAATGGCCAAAGCACTTGGATGAACTCTCACAAAGCGATGTCTACACCCTGCGCCGTATTGCTGGGAGAGACCGTGGATTTGAGTGTGGTGACAAGTGAATACAAAAGATAAGTCTTTCGGTGTTGGCATCGTCGGCTGCGGTTTGATCGGCCAGAAGCGTGCCAAAGCCTTAGGGCAAGTTGGTCAACTGGTGGCCTGTGCTGACCTGGATGTCGCGCGTGCGGAGAGCCTAGCGCGAACAAGTGGTGCCAAAGTGTTTCGGGACTGGCGGGAACTGGTGCGGTCACCCCTGGTGGATGTGGTCATCGTGGCCACGTTGCATGACTCGTTGGCTGAAATCACGCGCACAGCCGCTGAAGCGGGCAAGCATGTGCTTGTTGAAAAGCCGGCCGCACGCAACGCCGCTGAACTCGGTCCGGTGATGGAAGCGGCAGCCAAACATGGTGTGAAAGTGCATGTAGGGTTTAACCACCGCTATCACCGATCGTTGCGCAAGGCTAAAGAACTGGTGGACTCTGGAGCGCTAGGTGAATTAATGTTTGTGCGTGCGCGATATGGCCATGGTGCCCGTATTGGTTATGACAAAGAGTGGCGTGCAGATCCTGCACTGTCTGGCGGTGGCGAATTGATTGACCAGGGCCCGCATTTGATCGATCTCACCCGTTGGTTTTTGGGCGAGATAACGGAGGTGCAAGGCTTTGCGCATACCTACTTCTGGGATATGCCCGTAGATGACAACGGTTTCATGCTGCTCAAAACGGCCAAGAAACAGGCCGCGTTTTTGCATGCGTCTTGCACCGAATGGAAAAACCTGTTTTCCATGGAGATCTACGGCAAGTTAGGTAAGTTGGATTTATCGGGCCTGGGTGGAAGCTACGGTGTAGAAAAAATCACTTGGTACCGGATGCTTCCAGAAATGGGGCCACCCGAGACGATGTCTTGGGAGTACCCCATGGGTGATGACTCGTGGGCGGTTGAGATGGCTGAATTTTTTGAAGATATCCGCTTGGACCGAGAGCCCTCCGCTGGTTTGCGAGATGCCCAAGCTGCATTGAAGGTTATTGAGTCCATTTACAGGGAATCTGGCTATGATCATTGCGCGTAGTCCATTGCGCATCACATTGGGTGGTGGCGGTACCGACCTGCCATCCTATTACCGGGACCACGAAGGTTTTCTGGTGTCGGCGGCGATTGACAAGTATGTTTACGTGAATGTCATGCGGCCATTCACGGAGGGTATTTACCTCAAGTACTCCCAGCTTGAACATGTAGAGCAGATCGTCGATGTCAAGCACCCGATCATCCGCGAAGCAATGCAGATGCTCGGCTTCAAGACGCCACAAGTTGAGATCACAACCCTTGCGGACATTCCTGCGGGTACAGGACTCGGTTCATCCGGCAGCTTCACAACCGCTTTGCTCAAGGCGCTCTATACCCATCGCAAACGCCATTTGCACCAGGAGGAACTGGCTGAGCTGGCATGCCATATCGAGATTGACCGTTTGGGTGAGTCTATCGGTAAACAAGATCAGTACATCGCCGCAGTTGGCGGGGTGACCTGCTTTACCTTCCACAAGGATGGCAAGGTCACTGTAGCGCCTCTGGGTATCAGCATGGACACCATGTTTGATCTGGAGGACAACCTTCTGCTTTTCTTCACGGGCTTCTCACGCAGCGCAAGCAGTATCTTGAAAGACCAAAAGGTGAAGTCACAGCAGAATGATGCCGACATGCTGAACAACCTGCATTACGTCAAAGATCTGGGCTACCGCAGCCGGGATGCCTTGGTGGATGGCAAGACAGAACTATTTGGTGAGCTGATGCACGAGCACTGGGAGCACAAGAAGCGCCGCTCGGGTGGCATGAGCAACCAGAAAATTGATGAGTGGTACGAATTGGGCATGAAAAACGGCGCTGTGGGTGGCAAGCTGGTGGGAGCCGGTGGCGGTGGCTTTTTGATGTTCATGGCACATGACCGCAACAAGCTGCGCCATGCTATGGCGCATGCGGGCCTGGAAGAGGTGCGCTTCAAGTTTGACTTTGAAGGCACCAAGGTTGTGATGTCTTCTTGATAGAGACAACCTGATGTTTCCTGTTACTATCTTGGCCGGTGGACTTGCCACACGTTTGCGCCCGATTACGGAGACCATACCGAAGGCGTTGGTCGATGTGGCGGGAACGCCGTTCATCATTCGTCAGTTGAGCTATCTGCGCGAGCAGGGGATAAGCCACGTTGTGCTATGTGTAGGCTATCTAGGAGACATGATCCGCGATGTGGTGGGCAGAGGAGAAAGCTTTGGGCTTAAGGTCAGCTACTCAGAGGATGGTCTGAACTTGTTAGGTACGGGTGGAGCACTCGCGAAGGCTATTCCCCTTTTGGGGTACGACTTCTTTGTTTTATATGGCGACTCCTTCTTGCCAGTGAATTTTTCTTCCGTGCAAGAAGCTTACGAGAAGAGTAAACAGCCAGCTTTGATGACCGTTCTAAAAAACCAAAATCAATGGGACAAGAGCAACGTGCTGTTTGTGGATGGTCGGTTGCATGAGTACAACAAGCGCAACCCTCGGGCGGAGATGACCTACATCGACTACGGGTTGGGAGTTGTCTCGGCTTCGGTGCTGAAGCAGCGTCCTGTTGGTCAGCCGTTTGATCTGTCAGATGTTTACCAAGACCTGTCTTTGCAAGGGCAATTGGCAGGGCTGGAGGTACATGAGCGTTTCTACGAAATCGGTTCGCACACTGGCTTGCAAGAAACGGAAAACTATTTTTTAACCAAGGAAAAGGTATGAGTTACGCAGCACAGCACCTGAAGGAAGCAGTCGAAATCATCCAGAAAATGGATGTGTCTGCCATTGAAAAAATGGCAGACCTGCTGGCAACGGTAAAAGCAGGTGGAGGACGCATTTTCTTCCTGGGCGTTGGCGGAAGCGCTGGCAATTGCTCTCACGCAGTGAACGATTTCCGCAAGATTGTTGGCATTGAGTCTTATGCCCCGACCGACAATGTGTCTGAATTGACGGCGCGCACCAATGATGAAGGATGGGCGACCGTATTCGTAGAGTGGCTCAAGATCAGCAAACTGCAGCCCAAAGATGCACTGTTTATCTTCTCTGTTGGGGGCGGTAGCTTGGAAAAAAATATCAGCCCCAATCTGGTGGAAGCAATCAAGTTTGCCAAGACGGTTGGCGCAAAGGTAACTGGCGTTGTCGGTCGCGATGGTGGTTACACGGCGCAAGCTGCGGATGCTTGTGTCATCGTGCCAACGGTCAACTCCGAGACCATTACGCCGCATTCTGAAGCGATCCAAGCTGTGGTGTGGCACTTGTTGGTCTCGCACCCCAAGCTCAAAGCTAACCAGACCAAATGGGAATCTGCGGTCAGGTAAGTCCTCAGAGAGATAAGACAGATATGAAGCGGGCGGTTTTTTTAGACCGGGATGGGGTGATCAACCGCGCCATAGTGCGTGATGGCAAGCCTTATCCGCCCGCCGATCTAGCAGCACTAGAGATTCTGCCCGGAGTGTCTGAAGCAATGCACTTGCTGCACGAGGCGGGGTGGCTGTTGATTGTGGTGACGAACCAGCCAGATGTGGCTAGAGGAACCATGCCAAGAGCTGATGTGGAAGCGATTAACGCGCATTTGCAGACGTGTCTGCCTATTGATGAGTTCCGTACCTGCTATCACGACAGCGGTGATGGGTGCGATTGCCGTAAGCCTTTGCCCGGCGCGCTGCTTGCGGCAGCGGATGCCCATGGGATTGAGCTTGCATCGAGTTATATGGTCGGCGACCGTTGGCGAGACACAGAAGCTGGCGAACGTGCCGGCTGTAAAACAATTTTTTTAGATTATGGCTACGACGAAAAGCAGCCAGAAAAGTTCAACCATCGTGTGCGTTCTCTTGCCGAGGCCGCAGACATTATTTTAGGATGATGACGTGAAAAAGGTAGAAAATCTCAAGGTTCAAATTTTTGCTGATGGTGCCGACAAGGCCGGCATACTGGAAATTTATGACAAGCCTTACATCAAAGGTTTGACTACCAATCCAACTTTGATGAAGAAAGCGGGTATCACTGATTACCGCGCGTTCTGCAAAGACATTCTTACGCACATCAAAGATAAGCCGCTGTCTTTTGAAGTGTTCTCGGATGACTTCGCAGAGATGGAACGTCAGGCCATGGAAATCGCTAGTTGGGGCGATAACGTTTACGTCAAGATCCCTGTTACCAATACCAAACAAGAGACTTGCTATGCGCTGGTGAAGAAACTCGGCACCCAAAAGGTCAAAATGAACGTAACGGCCATCATGACGATGACACAGGTTCGGGATGTGGTCGCCGCGCTCAATCCGAACGTGCCAAGCTATGTTTCGGTGTTTGCTGGACGCATCGCTGATACGGGCCGGGACCCAGTTCCGATGATGGCGGCAGCGGTAGAAATGCTCAAAGTTGCGTCCGCTGCAGAGCTGATCTGGGCCAGTCCGCGTGAGTTGCTCAACATCTTCCAGGCAGATGAGGTGGGCTGCCAGGTGATTACAGTGACCAATGACATTTTGAAGAAGTTGTCATTGGTGGAATACGACTTGGACACCTATTCGCTGGATACAGTGAAGATGTTTTACAACGATGCCGTTACCGCTGGATTTAAGCTGTGAGTAAAGTCGCGCTCATCACCGGGGTTACTGGTCAGGATGGTTCATACCTTGCCGAGTTGCTACTCGGCAAGGGCTACGAAGTGCACGGCATCAAGCGGCGCTCGTCGCTGTTCAACACGGATCGCATCGACCATCTTTACCAGGATCCACACGATACTGGGCGCCGGTTTGTCTTGCACTATGGTGACATGACCGATTCATCAAGCTTGATTTCTATTATTCAGCAAGTGCAGCCGGACGAAATCTACAACTTGGCTGCGCAGTCACACGTGGCGGTCTCGTTTGAGGAGCCGGAATACACAGCGAACACGGACGCGCTGGGTGCTTTGCGCATCCTGGAGGCGATCCGAATCCTCAAACTGGAAAAGAAGACTCGCTTCTATCAGGCATCAACGTCCGAACTTTACGGTTTGGTGCAGGAGATTCCGCAAAAGGAAACGACGCCTTTTTATCCGCGGTCACCTTATGCGGTGGCGAAGCTCTACGCTTACTGGATCACGGTCAACTATCGTGAGGCCTATGGCATCTTCGCTTGCAACGGCATTCTGTTCAATCATGAAAGCCCGGTGCGAGGTCAGACCTTTGTTACTCGCAAGATCACACGTGCCTTAGCGCACATCAAGCTGGGGCTGCAAGACTGCTTGTTCCTGGGCAACCTGGATGCCAAGCGTGACTGGGGCCATGCAAAAGACTATGTGGAGATGCAATGGCTCATGCTGCAGCAAGACGTGGCGGAAGACTACGTGATTGCCACAGGTGTTCAGTACAGCGTGCGTGAGTTTGTGAATGCCGCGGCCCAGGAGATTGGACTTTCCATTCGCTGGGAGGGCCATGGCGTCGACGAGAAAGGTTTTGATGCCAAGGGCAAATGCGTGGTTGCGGTTGATCCACGCTATTTCCGCCCGACTGAGGCTGAGACACTGTTAGGCGATGCCAGCAAGGCCAAGGAGAAGCTGGGCTGGACACCAAAAATCAGCCTCCAGGAGTTGGTCAGCGAGATGATGCGCGAAGACCTCAAAGCGGCTGAACGTGATGTGTTGGTCCGGTGGCATGGGTTCAGTACCCCGAACTATCCCGAGTAATCTTATGGACAAGCCAGCCAAGATTTACGTGGCGGGACACCGTGGAATGGTGGGATCGGCCATTGTGCGGCGTCTTCAGGCAGCGGGCTACACCAAGGTACTGACGCGAACCCATGCGGAGCTTGACCTGACAAGGCAGTTGTCGGTTGAACAGTTTCTTCAGCAGGAGCAGCCAGATTACATATTCCTGGCAGCGGCCAAGGTAGGGGGCATTCATGCCAATAACACCTACCGTGGCGAGTTTATCTATCAAAACTTGATGATGGAGGCCAATATCGTCCATGCAGCCAGGCAGGCAGGTGTAAAACGAATGCTATTTTTAGCTTCGAGTTGCATTTACCCGCGTGATTGCTCTCAGCCAATCAGTGAAGAGTATTTGCTTTCTGGACCACTGGAGCCGACCAATGAGCCTTATGCAATTGCAAAGATTGCAGGAATCAAGCTGTGTGAGAGTTACAACCGGCAGTACGGTACTCAATACGTGTCAGTTATGCCCACCAACCTGTATGGGCCGAATGACAACTATGACCTCAACAACAGCCACGTGTTGCCCGCGTTGATACGCAAGGCGCACGAGGCCAAGCTGCGTGAAGATACAAGTTATGTGGTCTGGGGATCCGGCAAGTCGATGCGTGAATTTCTGTATGTGGATGACATGGCCGATGCATGTGTTTTTCTTATGGAGCGCGCCGAAATTCAGGATGGACTGCTCAATGTGGGTACAGGGCAAGATGTGACGATCCGTGAACTAGCTGAGACCGTGATGGATGTAGTGGGCTTTAAGGGCGAGATTGTGTTTGATGCCAGCAAGCCTGATGGCACTCCACGCAAACTCCTGAACGTAGATCGACTGCGCGGTTTAGGCTGGCAGGCAAAAATCTCACTGCGCGATGGCATTGCAAGGGCTTATGCAGATTTTTTGAACAAGGTAAACGCATAGGAATGGGGCCTTTGCCGACAACTCCATTGGTAACAGTCGCTGTTCCGTCTTTCAACCAAGGGCGATTTCTTGATGATGCGCTGGCGTCCATTTTTGAGCAAAAGCTTCCCGTAGAGGTTTTTGTGATGGATGGGGGCTCAACAGATAACTCTGTTGACGTCATCAATAAATGGGCCCCCAAATTGGCTGGCTGGCGCAGTCGTGCAGACGAAGGGCAGGCAGCCGCTATCAATGAGGGTATCGCCTGCGGTAGCGCCCCTTTTGTCTGCTGGCTGAACAGTGACGATTGGCTTTTGTCCGGAGCTTTATCGACCTTGCTTAATGCGCTGCAAGCCCACCCAGAGGCTCCGGCTGTGTATGGACGGTCTTGGAACGTAGTGCAAAAAACGGGCAAGCAGGTACCTGTATGGGTGGAGGCGTTTAATGAAAAGCGTCTGGCTTTGCGTTGCATCGTTTCACAACCCGCAACATTGATACGTCGCTCTGCGTGGGACGCCGTGGGTGGTGTGGATGGGCAGCTGCATATGGCGATGGATTACGACTTGTGGTGGCGGTTGTACAAACAAGTTGGAGCACTGTTATTTGTGGATAAGTTTGTTGCTGTGAACCGAGACCACGAGGCCACCAAGACCAAGACCATCCGGCGCCGCCACTACCAAGAAGCCATGGCGGTAGTACGTAAATACCATGGCCGCGTGCCATTGAAGTGGTGGTTGGCTCAGCCCTATGCCGTGTGGTTCAAATCAATAACCGGATAGCCGGAAAGTTTAGGGTGGTATGAGAATTCTTCATTTCTATAAAACATCATTCCCGGACTCGATGGGCGGGATTGAGCAGGTCATCGACCAGATCGCCAGAGGGGCCAGCAAGTTGGGGATCAAGACGGATGTGCTTTCCCTAACCCCTGCGTGTGTGCCGCGCACCATCGAAATTAATGGCTATTTGACTCATCGAGTAAGGCTGGATCTACAGATCGCCTCCACTGGATTTTCAGTGTCAGCGTTTTTTCGTTTCGCACAGCTGGCAAAGATGGCAGATGTCATTCACTACCACTTTCCCTGGCCATTCATGGATGTGGTGCATTTCGTGACGATGGTGAAGAAGCCTACCGTGGTGACTTACCACTCGGACATCATTCATCAAAAGCACTTGCATACGTTGTATCGTCCGCTGAAGTGGAAATTTTTGGGAGACATGAACCGCATCGTCGCCACCTCACCCAATTATTTGAGGACTAGCGATGTGCTAGCAAAGTACCAGCACAAGGTGAGCGTGATTCCAATTGGGTTGGATAAGGCAACTTATCCGGTTCCGTCTTCAGAAAAGCTGGCCTATTGGTGTAACAAGTTTGGACGAAAGTTCTTCCTGTTTGTAGGAGTGCTTCGCTACTACAAGGGCTTGCATATTTTGATGGTGGCGGCGAAGGGGACAGCCTATCCGATCGTGATCGTAGGGGCTGGTCCGATTGAAGAAACGCTGAAACAGCAGGCTGCTCAGTATGGGCTACAAAACATCCATTTCACGGGCTATTTATCGGACGAAGACAAAGTCGCATTGCTAACGCTGTGCTACGGTGTTCTTTTCCCCTCCCATTTGCGATCCGAAGCGTTTGGTATTTCGTTGCTGGAAGGTGCCATGTATGGGAAGCCCATGATCTCCAGTGAAATTGGTACCGGCACAACGTTCATCAACATTGCAAACGAAACCGGTTTGGTAGTGTCCCCGGGTGACCCGGCTGCGCTGCACCAAGCGATGCAGTATTTGTGGAATCATCCGGAGCAAGCTACAGAAATGGGGCGGTGCGCAGAAAAACGGTACTGGCAATACTTTACGGCTGATCAGATGGTTCGATCTTACGTTGATTTGTACGGTGACTTGGCAAAGCATCACCACCACCATGACTGATACAAACGCATGCTATTCGAATGCCGCTCAGGTGCACGTGCTTCTGACCTGTTCCCTTTAAACCGGTCCAGGGCCTATGTTAGCCCTGGGCGTCAAGGAGGGCAAGATGCCACGCGTCAAATACACCGTCGAACAAATCATT
>Ga0194121_10010976_pt1 | contig 10878 bp, 8 predicted proteins | sample TA2MahCa50mmetaG_FD_148609 | JGI IMG/M metagenome (GOLD analysis project Ga0194121, IMG submission 148609) | Freshwater microbial communities from Lake Tanganyika, Tanzania - TA2015020 Mahale Deep Cast 50m | ecosystem: Environmental > Aquatic > Freshwater > Lake | place: Tanzania: Lake...
CTCCACGTCGCGCAAAGCCTGTTCCACGATCACGTGCCGGCGCAGGCGGCGGGCTTGAGGTCGGCGTGGATCGACCGCCAGGCGGGGCGGGGCGGGGCAACCCCGCCGACGGCGGCCGCCCGCTACGACTTCCGGTTCTCGACTTTGGCCGGTCTTGCCGATGCTCACCGTGCCGATGGCCGGCGCTGACGCTGCGTCCGGTGCGGGCATCACCCGCGGGCAGTTCCTCGCCGGTACCGCTGGCGCGCTTTCGATGTTCGCGCTCGGCCGCGATGGCCACGCCCGGGCGTCCCCCGGGCAGATGTTGACGCGCCCCATTCCGTCGAGCGGTGCCCTACTCCCGATCGTCGGGTGCGGAACCTGGCGAACGTTCGATGTCGATGCCGGTGCAGCCGCACGCGCGCCGGTGGCGGGTGTGTTGGCAGTGCTGTTCGCGGCCGGCGGCGCGGTCATCGACTCCTCGCCGATGTATGGCCGCGCCGAGGCCGTGGTCGGCGATCTGCTGGCCGCCGCCGGGAGCCGCGCCCACGCGTTCCTCGCGACCAAGGTCTGGACCGAGGGGCGCGCCGCCGGGATCGCGCAGATGGAGCGGTCGTTCGCGCTGCTGCGCACCCCGCGCATCGATCTGATGCAGATCCACAACCTGCTCGACTGGCGCCATCACTTGCCGACGCTCCGCGCCTGGAAGCGCGAGGGCCGGATCGGTTACCTCGGCGTTACCCACTATACCAGCAGCGCCTACGCCGACCTCGAAGCGGTGATGAAGCGCGAGACGCTCGATTTCGTCCAGCTCAACTATTCGGTCGACGATCGCGCCGCCGAGCGGCGGTTGCTGCCGCTCGCGGTCGAGCGCGGCATTGCCGTCATCGTCAACATGCCGTTCGGGGGCGGCGGGACGCTTCGCGCGCTGCTCGGGCGTCCGCTGCCCGGCTGGGCTGCCGAGATCGGTTGCACCGGCTGGGCGCAAGTCCTTCTCAAGTTCGTGCTCGGCCATCCCGCCGTGACTTGCGTCATTCCCGGAACCAGCAAGCCCGACCACATGCGCGATAACGCCCAGGCCGGGTTCGGCGCCATGCCGAATGCCGCGCTTCGCATGCGTATGGTCGCCGAGTTAGGCTTCTAACCGCGCCATGTATTTCACCCACGAGCTTTGGGCTTTCACGAAAGGCGTACGCGGCCGCTTGGCGTGGTCGATCGCGGTCGGGATTGTCGCCTCCGCGCTCGCGGTGGCGCGCCTCGCTCTGATCGGCTGGCTGCTCGGGCTCGTATTCCGCGGCGCCGCGCTGGGCGAGCTCATGGTTCCCTTCGCCGCGGTGGCGGCGACGATGGCGGCACGGGCGTTGGTCGAGTACCACCGCACCATGGTCGCGCACGCGACCGCGGCCCGGGTTCAAGCGTCGCTCCGCCAGGCGCTCTACGACCGTATCGTCGCGCTCGGCCCCGCCTATTTGGGCCGGACCCGGAGCGGCGAAGTCTTGATGGCGCTGATCGATGGGGTCGAAACGCTCGAGTCCTATTTCGGACAATACCTGCCGCAGTTCGTGATCGCCGCCGCGACCCCGATCCTGATCTTCGCCTTCGTCGCCTTCCTCGATCTGCCGGTCGCGCTTGCGCTGCTCGCCGGCGCACTCGCGACGCTGTTCCTGCCGTGGGTGTGGCTGGTGGTCGACTGGAAGCGGAACGCCGAACGCAACCGCGACTACGGTGCATTCGCCTCCGAGTTCCTCGATTCGGTCCAGGGCCTGGCGACGCTCAAGGCGTTCGGCCAGACCGCCAATCAACTGAGGCTCTTGCGCCGGCGCGCCGACGACCTCTACCGCAGCACGATGCGGGTGATGTCGACCTCGACCGTATCGCGCGCGGTCACCGACTGCGGCATCACCATCGGCGCGGCGATCGCGCTCGCGGTCGGTGCTTACCGCGTGATCCAGGGTGACATGACGGTGGCAATGCTGCTCGTCGTTCTGATGTTGGGGACCGAGGTATTTCGACCGCTCCGCGATCTCCGCATCCTGCTTCACACCGGTCTTCAGGGGCGCTCGGCGGCAACGGGGATCGTCAAGCTGCTGGCAACGCGGCCCGAAGTCGAAGTGCCGGCCGCCGCTCCGGCGCGGCCGGCGATCGAGCCCGCGGTCGCGTTCGACCGCGTCCGCTTCGCCTATGCCGGCGAGCGGCGCCCGGCTCATGACGGCGTGAGCTTCGCGGTCGCGCCCGGCGAGCGCATCGGCATCGTCGGCGCCTCCGGAGCCGGCAAGTCGACCATCGTCAGCCTGCTGCTCCGTTTCTACGATCCCCAGCAGGGGACCGTCTGGGTCGGCGGCTTCGATCTCCGCGAACTGTCGTTCGGCGACCTTCGCCGCATGATCGCGGTGGTGACCCAGGACGCGTTCCTGTTCCACGGCACGGTCGAGGACAATCTTCGCGTCGGCAAGCCCGACGCGACCCAAGTCGAGCTCGAGACCGCCGCCCGTACCGCCAATGCGCACGAGTTCATCGCCCGGCTGCCGCAGGGCTATCGGACCGTGATCGGCGAGCGCGGCGTCCGGCTTTCGGGCGGCCAGCGGCAACGGATCGCGATCGCGCGCGCGCTCTTGCGCGATGCGCCGATCCTGGTGCTCGACGAAGCGCTGTCGGCGGTCGATGCCGAAAACGAGTGGATCATCCAGGACGCGCTCGACCGGCTGATGGTCGGCCGGACCACGCTCATCTTCGCGCACCGTTTGTCGAGCGTGATCGACGCCGATCGCATCCTCGTGCTCGAGGACGGACGGGTGGTCGAAAGCGGCCGCCATGCCGAGCTGTTGTTACGCGGCGGCGCGTATCACCGGCTGATGGCGCCGCAGCTCAAGGACGACACGCTGTTTGCGGCGCCCGTCGCGGCCCGGCTCGCCCAAGATCGCGGCGCCGAAGCGTCCGCCGAGCAGACGACGTTCGACCGCCCGACCGACGCCATCATCCGGGCCGAGGGCATGACCTGGGCGCGGGTGATCGTCGAGCTGTTCAAACACATCGTGCCGTGGCGCGGCATGCTCGTCGGGACTTTCGCGCTCGGGATCGGACGGATCGGCGCGCTGGTCGGCGTCGGTGTGCTCTCGGCGTTGATCGTTCGTGCGGTCAAGGGGAGCGATCCATTTCTCGACCTGCTCGCGATGCTGGCAGCGGCGGCGGTGGCGGCCGGCGTGCTGCATTGGCTCGAGTCGTGGCTCGCCCACGACATGGCTTATCGGCTGCTGGCCGACATGCGGCTCAAGATGTTCAAGAAGCTGGACGAGCTGGCGCCGGCCTATTTCGCGCGCCGGCGCACTGGCGATCTGGTCGGTGTCGCCACCCACGATGTCGAGATGATCGAATTCTTCTTCGCGCATACCGTGGCGCCGGCGTTCGTCGCGGTCGTGGTGCCGGCCGCGGTGCTGACGACCCTCGCGGCCTACGGCTGGTCGATGGCGGCGGCGCTGGCGCCGTTCCTGGCGGCGGCGTGGGCGCAGCCGTTCTTGGCGCGCCACCGGTTGGACGCGCTCGGGGCCCGCTCGCGCGAGGCCTTCGGCGACCTCAACGCGCATGCACTCGATACGGTGCAGGGCATGGCGACCGTGGTTGCGTTCGCGGCCGATCGCCGGCGCGGTGTCGAGTTGGCGGAGAAAACAGAGCGGGCGGCGGCGCTCCGGCTCCCGTTCTTCGCCGACCTCGCCCGCCAAGCGGTATTCCAGGAGTTGATCGCGGGCCTCGGCGGGCTGGCGGTGGTGATCGCGGGCGCGGCCTTGGTGGCCGCGCAAGCGCTCGACCCGGTCATGCTGCCGCTCCTGGCGCTGCTCGCGATGGCGGCGTTCTTGCCGATCTCCGAGATCGCCGAGGTCGGCCGACAGCTTGCCGACACGCTCGGTTCGACCCGGCGCATCTATGCGGTCCATGACGAAGAGGTACCGGTGCGCTCCGGCCCCGGCGCCGCCGCGCCGGCCGCTACCGCACCGGCGGTCGTGTTCGAGCGCGTGACGTTCACCTACCCCGGGCGCGTCAAACCGGCGCTCCGCGAGGTCTCGTTCACGGCGGCGGCCGGCACCACGGTCGCCCTGGTTGGCCCGTCGGGGGCCGGCAAAACGACGGTCGCCAACTTGATGCTGCGGTTCTGGGATCCGCAAACCGGTACCGTCCGCCTGTTCGGGTACGACCTTCGCGCCTACGACCTCGATCACTTGCGCCGGCAGGTATCGCTGGTCGCGCAAGATACGTTCCTCTTTAACGACACGCTGCGCCGCAACGTGCTCTTGGCGCGGCCCGAGGCGAACGCGGCCGACGTCGAAGCGGCCGTGGCCGGCGCGTCGCTCGGCGAGTTCGTCGCCACGCTGCCGCACGGTCTCGACACCCTGGTCGGCGAGCGTGGCGCCCAGTTGTCGGGCGGGCAGCGTCAACGGGTCGCGATCGCGCGCGCGTTTCTCAAAGGCGCGCCGGTGCTGATCCTGGACGAAGCCACCTCGCACCTGGACGCGGTCAACGAAGCGGCGGTGCGCGAGGCGCTCGACCGCTTGATGGCCGGGCGGACGACGCTGGTGATCGCGCATCGGTTGTCGACGGTACGGAGCGCCGATCAGATCCTCGTTTTCGACGACGGTGCGATCGTCGAGGCCGGAACCCACGATGTCTTGCTCAAGAACGGCGGCGCCTATGCCCATCTGGTCTCCCGCCAGCTCGCCGGGATGCAGTCGGCGGCGACGGCGGCGCAGTAACGGGCAACGGCGGCCCTGTGCTAGGGTTCTAACGTCACGCGCAGTTTTTCGGGATCAGGCGACCATGGCGCTCGTCGAAAAAGATATCGAGTACGAAGGGATCAAAGTCCACGTCTGGGAAGGCGGCCATGGCGATCCGCTTCTCATCATGCATGGTTCGGGTGCGGGCGCGTCGATCATCGGCAACTTCAGCCGCGTGATCGAACCATTGGCTGCGCGCTACCGCGTGCTTGCCGCCGATCTGATCGGGTTCGGGCTGTCCGGGCGCAAGCCGGCCGAGCCCTATTTCGACATCGAGATGTGGATCGGCCAAGCCGACTTTCTCGCCAAGCGCTTGGCGCCGGGGCCGATCAACTTCATCGGCCATTCGCTCTCGGGCGCGATCGGTATGAAGCTCGCGGCGCGCACGCCGCGGATCGCGCGCATGGTGATGACCGGGACCATGGGCTCCCAGTTCGCGGCCTCGCAGCCGAGCCGCGGTTGGACCTGGCCCGAGGATCGGGCGGCGCTGGTGCGCAACATGGAAGGCGGGGTCTACGACAAGAAGACGCTCAAGCCCGAGGACATCGCCTATCGCCAAAAGCTTCTCGCCCAGTCGGGCTACCGCGACTACTTCAAGAAGATGTTCATCTGGCCGCGCCAGCACTATATCGACCAAAGCGCGCTTACCGAGCGCGAGCTCCATCACATCAAGGCCCCGATCACGTTCGTGCACGGCTTGAACGACATCGGCTTCCCGCCCGACGAGTCATGCTGGAAGCTCGCGGCCGCGCTGCCGCAAGCGGATGTCGTCGTCTTCAGCCGTTGCGCTCACTCGGTTGCGCACGAATACCCGGAGAAGTTCGTCACGGTGTGTACGACCGCGTTCGGCTGACGCAACGAAAAACCCGGGCGGCACGGCCGCCCGGGTTCGACTCGTCGTGTGAGCTGGGCTGGCGCCGAGAGGTGCGGTCGCGCCAGAGTTTGAGCTAATCCTGCACCACGGGGCGTTGATCGCCCGGCGACCAGATCGAGACGCCGATCGAGCCCAAGGCCTTGCCCTGCGAAAGTTTCCACAGGTCGGCGCCGGCGCGTCGCCCGGCAGCAAGCGCCTGCCGTAGAGCCGGCTGGTGTAGGACGCGGCGAGCGCGTTGGCGCGATGCAAGTGGACATCCGGGTCGACGCAGCCAAGCGTAAGCGCGCGCTCGAACGCTCGGGCGGCGGTATCGTAGGCGCCGACCGCGAGGGCCGCGACGCCTGCTCGAATGGCGGTTTCCGCGCCCGCGAGGGTCGCGGCCCGCCGTTAAGACCGGGTCAAGATCAGCCGGAGCGCTAGGCTGTCATCAACGTGGTGAGGACCTTTCCTGCCTCGCAGACGCGCAGGTCGGACCGGGCCGGTCCGACGACCTGAAGTCCGAGCGGCGCTCCGTCGCTCGCCTTACCCATCGGACATGCCAAGGTCGGCAAGGCGAGGAACACCCAGCCGCGCCCGCAGACCGGATCGCCGGTCGCGCGCAAACTCACCGGCGCTGGGCCAAGCGCGGCGGGCGTCAGCAGAAAGTCAACGCGCCGCCACACGGCCGCGAATTCGGCGCGATACGCGGTGCGGTAGGCATGCGCTTGCCGGTATTCGGCCGGCGTCGCGTCCTCGCCGATTTTCATGAGCCGCTTGAACGATTCGGTGACGCGATCGGGGTTGCGCGCGACGATGGGCGTGAACAGTTCCCAAAGGTCGCGGCACGCGATGACGGTTTGGTGACGGATCGCATCGTCAAATGCGGCGCCCAATTCGATGCGCTCGACCTTGAGTCCCTCGCTTTGCAACCGCGTCTCCGCGGCGGCGATCAGGGCCCGCATCTCGGGATCCCACCCCGCCGCGGTCGGGCCATGGAACACCCCGACCGAAGGCGGACCGTCGAGCGGGCGCCGGTCATAGTCGGGGGTGACGAAGACACGCGTTGCGAGCGCGATGTCGTCGGCCGTGCGCGCGATGAACCCGGTCGAATCCATGTCGTGCGACATCGCCAGTGAACCGTCGACAGGGACCAGTCCCGTGGTGGGTTTAAGGCCGTAGACGCCGCAATACGCCGCGGGACGGACGAGCGAGCTCGCGGTTTGATTGGCGATGGCGATCGGTACCTGAAAATCGGCTACCGCGGCGGCCGATCCCGATGACGAACCGCCGGGGCTCCGGCCCGCCATGACCGGGTTTTCGGTCGGTCCGGGAGACAGCGTCGCGAACTCGGTCGTGACTGTCTTGCCGAGTATCACTGCACCCGCCACCTTCAGGCGCGCGACAGCGGTCGAATCGCGGCTCGGCCGATTAGTTTCGAACAGCGGCGAGCCGTTTCGCGTGTGGTAAGGCAGTGCGTCGACGACGTCCTTGATGCCGAAAGGGATACCGTGCAACGGACCGCGTTCGCGTGCCGAGTCCAGCCGTTTTGCTTCCGTCTCCGCGTAATGCGCGTTCCACTCGACCCACGCCTTGATCGCCGGATTGCGTATTTCGATCCGGTGCAAACAGGATGCGACAAGGGCGCTCGGCGTCAATCGGCCAGCGTCGATGCGGGCGCAGGCGTCGGTCGCGGTCAGCGAATGCGGTTCGGGGTCCATTGGCCTTACACGAGTTTCGGCAAATAGGTGGCGAGGGCGGGAAAGAGAACGACCAACAGCATGCCGACCAGAAACACGCCGACGTATGGCCACGCGGCGGCGTAGATTTCGCGCATCGGCAGATCGGGTACCGCGGATTTAAAGGCGAAGATCGTGTACCCGAAGGGCGGCGTGATCCCGCCGACCGTGATGTTGATGAGGAAGAGCGCCCAGAACCAAATCACGTCGTACTGGAAATGGCCGACGATCGGAATGTAGATCGGTACGAGGATCAGCATCACCGCGATCGAATCGAGAAACATGCAAATCACGAACGGGATTGCCATCAGGATTGCCAGCATCAGCCACGGGTCGATGTCGAGGCCGCTCACGGTGTCGATGAGCGATTGAGTCGCGCCGCTGAAGGCGAGCAACTGTCCGAACATCTTCGAGCTCATCATGATCAGCAGGACGATCGCCGTCGTTCGCGCCGAGACCGCGACCGCCTCGAAGAGGGTCCGCATCGAAAGCTTGCCGAAGACGACGCTCACCAACAGTGCGCCGAGAACGCCGGTCGCCGCGGACTCTTCCGGCGTGACAATGCCGGCCAGGATCACGCCGAGAACCGAGAGAATGACGAGCCCGAAGGGAAGCGTAAGCAGCACCGCGCGCGCGCGTTGACCCCAGGTGACGGATTGACGGCCGTCGGCGACCGTCGGCGCCCGGTCGGGATCGATCGCAACGGCCGACACGACATAGATGAGAAAAAGCGCCGCGAGCATCAGACCTGGCAACACGCCGGCGATGAGCAGCCCAGCGACCGAAATGTTGGCAAGGCTCGCGATGATAACGGCGAGAACGCTGGGAGGGATGATCGGCGCCAGACTCGCGCCGGCCATGATCGTTCCCGCCGTCAGCCGGCGGTCGTAGCCGCGGGCAAGCATGCCGGGATAAAGCGTCCGGCCCATCATCGCGACGACCGCCATCGCTGCGCCCGACAAAGCGCCGAACGTCGTGCTCAGGAGGATCGACAAGTAGTAGAGCCGAAGCCGCGAGCGCCCGAGCAGCACATCGAGCGCGCGGTAAAGAATGTCGGTGACGCCGGAGCGAAACAGAATTTCGCCCATCAAGATGAACATCGGCAAGGCGACGAGCGTTGGCGAACTCAACGTCTCATACATGCTGTTTGTCAGCATGCCGAAGCCCGGTCCGCTGAAGTAAAACCACACTCCCGCGATATTCAGCAGCATGAACGCCACGAACACCGGTAGTCCGGTCAGGAAGACAGCGAGAATGCTGGCGAAACTCGCGAGTAGTATGGCGACGGCGGTCATGCAGAAGGAGCGGCTCGCGTAAGAATCGCGTCGCGAATAAAATATAGGCCGCTCGCGGCGAGCGCATAAGGCAGGGCCGCCGTCAGCCACCACTTGGGGATCGCGAAAGCCGCCGTGGTTTGAACGTTGCGCGCGATCTGGCTAGACACCTCGTCGGCGGTCGTCGCGGCGACCGCTAGGCACACGGCTGCGGCTGCTAACCCGATCGCCGATTCAAGGCGACGGCGGCTCGCCATAGGCAACGTTTCGGCAACGAAAACGATCGCCACGTGCCCGTGCTCGCGCGTTACCACGGGGGCGCACAGCAAGGTGCCGAGGCAGAGCAGGTAGCCGCCCGATTCGTAACTCCAGGTCGTCGGCGCGCTGAAGAAGTACCGCGCCGCGACCTCGTAGCAGTAGATCGCCGGGATCAATCCGATGAGGAACGCGCCGATCCAGCCGAGGACCGTCACGAGCCTGTCGAGCAGGCTCGCGACTAGACCGAACATGATCGGGCGACGACGGTTAGCGGGCAGCCCCGGTCGAGCGGGCGAGTTTTTCGAGATCCTCGCCGTCCTTACCTGAAAACTGCGCGACGAGTTTCCAAACGCCCTCGTTGAACCAGCCTTCGACCTTGCCAGCGGTCGCGCCCCACGACACGAACTGGACACCTTTCTCCTTGAGTGCCGCTTCTTCTTTCGCCGAGATGTCCTTGAAAAACTCGACGCTCCAGGCTTCGATCTTGCGCGCTTCCTCGATCAGGATCGTGCGATCGCCCTCCTTGAGGGCCGCAAACTTGTCGAGATTGGCCAGAATCACGCTGGCGCCGGTTCCAAAGGGCGGATCCATGGCGTACTTGGCGCCAGCTTCGTAGAACTTGAGGGCGACCTGCGCGAAGCGAGGCCACGCGTAGCCGTCGATCACGCCTTTTTCGAGCCCGCTGAAAATCTGGCCGACGTCGGTGACCACCGGAGCAGCGCCCAATTCCTTGATGACGCCGTGATAGCTCGCTGTGCCGCGTATCTTGCGTCCGTCGATTCGACCGGCGGCATCAGGCGGGGTGCGAAGTACGATGCGATAGCCGGAATAGGGCGCGATCGCGAGCACGCGGACGTTCGCCTTCTTTTGGTAGTAGCGGTCGATCCAGTCATAAACGCCGCTTGAGCGAATAAGCGCGGGGTCGGCCTTGAGCGAATCGGTCGACATGAGAATGCCGGTGACTCCGGTATGGTAGGCACCGGCCGTAAAGGCTAAGTCGAACGCGCCGCGGCTTACCGGATCGAGTTGCTCGAACGGTGGCACGACCTCAGGCCCACTGATCACGATGTTGAGCTGCCCATTGCTGCGGGCTTTGACGGTGTCGACGAACTTCTCGGCGACGCGGACGTTGTCCAGGGTCTTTGGCCAACCCGACAACATGCGGATCGTGGTTTGCGCGACGGCGGCATCGGCCAAAGCAATGAGGGCAGCGGCGACGCCGGATGCAAGCAGCGTGGATTTCATGGTCCCTCCCCAAAGGCGCATTGGAATCGCGCCGCCGCAAATAGTGAAGGTCGGCTCCCAGCTGTGCAAGCCGAAATCCCGTGCCCGACAGCCGCACGTCGGGCCTGCCCGCCCGGCCTTTCGAACCGTCTGCGGCGACCGCTTGCGCGCTGAACGTGCGGTTGCGCACGAATACCCGGAGAAGTTCGTCACGGTGTGCGCGACCGCGTTCGGCTGCGCAACGAAAAACCCGGGCAGCACGGCCGCCCGGGTTCGACTCGTCGTGTGATCTGGGCTGGCGTTACTTCCAGAGCTTGAGCACGCCGTTGTCGCCGAGTTCGACCAGGATCGAGCTCGCGCGAATCGCCTCTCCGGGGCCATTCCAGGTCACCGGTCCGCTGATGGTGTCGAGATTCTTAGTCGTCGCGAAGGCGTCGCGGATGCTTTCGCGCGACAAGTCTTTCGCGTTATTCAGCGTCTTGGCGAGTACCTGAACCGCGTCGAAATAGGCGGTGACGAACGAATCGGGCGCCTGGTCCTTTTTGCCGGTGCGTTCGCGCCAGAGCTTGAGCCAATCCTGCACCACGGGGCGTTGATCGTCCGGCGACCAGATCGAGACGCCGATCGAGCCAATGGCCTTGCCCTGCGAAAGTTTCCACAGGTCAGCGCCACCGATAATGATGTCGGTCAGCATCGGTTGGTTCATGCCGCGTTCGCGGAGCTGCAGCAGGAACGTGCCGGCATCGCCCGGCTGGTGATGCATGAAAATGGCATCCGGGTTGCCGGCGCGG
>Ga0194121_10010977_pt1 | contig 10877 bp, 11 predicted proteins | sample TA2MahCa50mmetaG_FD_148609 | JGI IMG/M metagenome (GOLD analysis project Ga0194121, IMG submission 148609) | Freshwater microbial communities from Lake Tanganyika, Tanzania - TA2015020 Mahale Deep Cast 50m | ecosystem: Environmental > Aquatic > Freshwater > Lake | place: Tanzania: Lake...
CGGCGCCATGCCGAAAAGGACTTTTATTTTCAATGCTTTAAGATGAAGCCGTCAGGGCTTCTTGACGATGCTCTTGGCCAACAGCCCGGCTGCGACGAGCTGATCGGGTTCCATCTGGAGCTTCAGGGTCTCGAGCAGTTCTTTGGCCTTGTCATGGCCGCTCGCGGCCGCAATCGACCACCAGACGTGGGCGCGGATGATATCGCGCGGGACGCCGGCGCCATCGGCGTAGAGACCGCCCAGAAAGAACTGCGCGGTCGCGTTACCGGCTTCGGAGAGCGGCAGCCAGTTGGCGATCGCGGTTCGGTAGTCGCGCGCCCGGTAGGCGATCATGCCGGAATCGAGGATCGACGACGTCGGAACGGTCGGGATCGCGGCGACCGACGTTTCGTTGTTGCTTTCCGCGGCTGGGCGGGGGGTCGCGGTCGATGGTGCTGACGCGACCGCGGTCGGCGGGGAAGCGGGGGCGACGGTGGTCGCCGGCGCGGGCGTCGATACCGGTGGGGGCGCCGCGGCGCTCCGGCTTTCTTCGTTGCCGATCAGTCCTTCGGATGCCGGCGCGAGCAGCGACTTCAACGACGACAGGAACCCGCCTTTGCTGTCCCTGTTCTCGCCCGCCGCGCCGGCATTGTTCGCGCCGGCGGGGCCGGTCGCGGGCGGCGCGAGCGCGGCGACCGCCGGTGCGACGGCTTGGCTCCTGGCGGCATTGAATTCATCGTCGTCGCTCGTTTTGGGATCCGTCGGCGGCGTCGCCTTGGGCTCGCTCGCCTTGGGGGTGGGGCCGCGGACCGGGCTTGGCGCGGCCGGGGCGCCGGCCTTGACCGGCGTCCGCGTCGATTCGCCGGTGCCCTGGCCCGACAACATCTGCGCCAACTCGGGCGGCGCGTTCTTCGAGATCAGGAGGGCTAGCTTCGCCAACGCCTTGGCGTGACCGCCCTTGGTCGCGAGGTAGTACCACCGGACCGCCTCGACATCGTCGGCGGCGATCCCGAGGCCGTTCTCATAGAGGAGACCGAGATTGTATTGCGAAACGACGTGGCCTTGTTTGGCCGCATTTTCGAACCACTTGGCCGCTTCGGCGGGGTCTTTTTCGACGCCCTGGCCGCGCAGGTACATGTTGGCGAGATTGGCTTGGGCGCGCGCGAGGCCGGCCTCGGCCGCCCGCTGGTACCATTCGGCGGCCTTGGCGAAGTCCTGGGTAACGCCGAGGCCCAAACGATAGAGGTGGCCGAGATTGCGCTGCGCCGCCGGGTCGCTCTCGTAAGCGAGCGGCAACCATGCCTTGAACGCGGCGAGGTAGTCGCCCGATTCGTAAGCTTTGACGGCGACTTCGAACGCGGCCTTGTTCTTGTCGGTTTGGGCGTTGGCCTCGGCAAAAACGCCGCCGAGCGCGAACGCCAAGGCGATCGCGATGATTCCGATCAGTCGTCGCGTAAACGACGATCGCGTCACTCCACCTACCCCCGTCGTATCGGCGCCGGTCTCGATCGGCGCCGTATCCAAGTCTAAGAACTCAGCCGGAAACGATCTTCCAGCTGCCGTCGGCCTGCCGGCACGCCGTGCCGTACGCTTCTTGCGTCTTGCCGCCAACCGTGACCGTCTGCGAGAACTCGCGGCAATAGCTGCCATCGGCGCGCTGATAGTTATTGACCGGCGTGACGGTCCCGAAGTTACCGCTGTCGGGATTGCGCCACTGACTCGGCTGGCCCGTCGGCGCCGACTCGAGCGATCGCTGCATGGTGTTCTGCATCGCGGCGCGATCGGCGCGGTCGAGCGATTTGCCGATCTCGCTGCCGAGGAGGGCGCCGAGCACGGCACCAGTCGCCGCGGCGACGACTTGGCCGCGCCCTTTGCCGACTTGCGCCCCGGCGAGGCCGCCGATACCCGCGCCCAGAATCGTACCGACACCCTGTTTCTGGCCGGTATCCTCGAAGCAGCCCGTCAGCAGCAGGGCGGCTGCGCCGATTGCCAAAAGTTTCAACGCCTTCATGGTGTTCTCCGCTTTCTCGAATGCGTGTGCGGGCGTCGTCTCGACACCCTTTCAGTATACGGTATAGGAATTGGGTAGGTAACCAAGTGAACGCAAGCGCGGATGGTTCAATTCCAACCTAGGCCGTTCGGGTTGCAAAAATAAGGATTTTTGGTTAATAAATTATCCATATGCGCGAGACTTGCAGGAATTCGGCGTGTCGACCGGCCGCGCCATGACGATCGCACCGACGCCGTCGCCGTTCGATTTGTTTGCGGCGTGGTTTCGCGATGCCGAGGCCAAGGAGCCCGGCCTCCCGCACGCCATGTCGCTCGCGACGGTCGGGCGCGACGGCGCGCCCTCGCTTCGGATGGTGCTGCTCAAGGGCGCCGATGCGCGCGGCTTCGTGTTCTACACCAATCTCGAAAGCCAAAAAGGTGTCGAACTCGGCGCCGATCCGCGCGCGGCGCTCTGTTTTCACTGGAAGAGCCTCAACCGCCAAGTTCGCGTCGAAGGCAGCGTAACGCCGGTCGATCCGAGCGAGGCCGACGCTTATTGGGCCATTAGGCCGCGCGAGTTTCGGGTCAGCGCATGGGCGTCGCGCCAATCGCGAAGCTATCGGTCCCGCGCCGAGCTCGACGCCGCGGTCGCACGCTATGATGCGGCGTTCCCGGGCGAGGCGGTTCCGCGGCCAGCGTTTTGGTCGGGGTTTCGGCTGGTCCCGCGCCGCCTCGAGTTCTGGCAGGAGCAACCGTCGCGCCTCCATGACCGCTTGGTATACATCCGGGTGGGCGAGGGCTGGGCCACGGAATACCTTTACCCGTGATAGCGGGATCGGCTACCTGACATTGGGACCGGCGGGGTCGTGTTAGCCGAGGTTAAGTTGGCGCTTTCGCCGATCCGATAAAGAAGCCGCGACCGAGGACCGGCGCACGCATGAACGACCAGCAACCGCAAATAACCCGCGACGTCACCAGCGGCCGTCTGATCGGCCCGGGCGTACGCGCGATGCGAACGGTGAGCTACGCCGCGGTCGGCGTCGCCGCGGCGCTCTCGATCATCAAGCTCGGCGCCTGGTACGCGACCGACTCGGTGGCGATGCTGTCGTCGCTGGTCGATTCGGGGCTCGATTTTCTGGCTTCGTTCATCAACGCCTTCGCGGTGTGGACGGCGCTCCGCCCCTACGACCCCGAGCACCGATTCGGCCACGGCAAGGCCGAGTCGCTCGCCGGTCTGTTTCAGGCCGCGATCATTCTCGCGTCGGTCGTGTTCGTCGCGGTCGAAAGCATTCCGCGCCTGACCGATCCGATTCCGGTCGCGAACGGCGAGACCGGCATGGTCGTGATGATCGTGTCGATCGTGGCCACCGCGATCTTGGTCGTCATGCAGCAGCGGGTCATCAGACGCACGGGCTCGCTCGCGGTCGCCGCCGACTCGCTCCACTACAAGGGCGATCTGCTCACCAACATGGCGGTGATCGTCGGGCTCGGGCTTGCGACGTTCGCCGACCTGCCGATCTTCGATCCGATCGGCGCGCTTCTGGTTTCGGCGTTCGTGCTGTGGAGCGTCTACGGAATCGTGCGCCAGTCGCTCGACATCTTGATGGACCGCGAGTTTCCGACCGACGTTCGCGGCCGCATCCGCGCGATCGCCACCAAACACACCGAGGTCGTCGCGGTGCACGACATGCGGACGCGCTCGGCCGGTATCCACTCCTTCATTCAGCTCCACATCGAGCTTCCGGCCGACATCTCGTTCATGCGCGCGCATCTGATCTCGGACGAAGTCGAGCGCGACATCCGCCGCGCCTTCCCCGAAACCGACGTGATCATCCATATGGACCCCGAGGGCGTTGCCGAGGAACGCGCGCGCTTCGCCGAAACGCGCACCCCGCATTAGGGCGGGGCGCCCCTCGGGCGCGGCCGGGTCGGAGCGTTGGACGCGGCCATGACCGAGCAGGACGACACCATCGCCTTCTTCGCCGACCCGCGCACCCATGGCGGCGCGTCGGTCGAGCGCAGCGACACCCACGGCGCCATCGTGTTTCTCGCCGGCACCCGGGCGCTCAAGCTCAAGCGCGCGGTCCGCTACGACTACATGGATTTCTCGACGGTCGCGCTCCGGCGCCAGGCGTGCGAGGCGGAAATTCGCATCAACCGCCGCACCGCCCCCGCGATTTACCGCGCCGCGATTCCGGTGACGCGCGATCGCGACGGGATACTCGGTCTCGGCGGCGCGGGCGAGATCGTCGACTGGGTCGTCGACATGGTCCGCTTCGACCAGGCCGGGCTGTTCGACCGGCTGGCGGTGAGGGGCGCTCTCGACGATGCGCTGGCAGTGGCGCTCGCCGATACGGTCGCCGGGTTCCACGATCAGGCCGACGCAGCGCCGGGGTTCGGCGGGGCTGCGGCGCTCGCAGCGACCATCGCCGGCAACGCGCGCGAACTCGGGCGCCATGTCGGAACGGTGTTCGCGGCCGATGCGGTCGCGCGTCTCGAAGACGCGTCGCGCCGGGCGCTCGCGCATCGTCGCGACCTCGCCGATCGTCGCCGCGACCGCGGCCGCGTCCGCCGCTGCCACGGCGATCTCCACCTGCGCAACGTCTTGCTGATCGACGGGCGCCCGACCCTGTTCGATGCCATCGAGTTCAGCGACGCGTTCGTCTGCATCGACGTCGTCTACGATCTCGCTTTTCTCTTGATGGACTTGTGGCACCGCGAGCTCCGGCGCGCCGCCAATCTCGTCCTCAATCGCTATTTGTGGCGACGCTCGGATGCGGAAGCGCTGGCGCTGATGCCGCTGTTCCTCGCGCTCCGCGCCGGCATCCGCGCCCATGTCACCGCGACCGCTGCCGTTCGCCAACCGATCGCGGCGCGCACGACGTTCGACGAGGAGGCGCGGGCGAATCTCGCGCTCGCCAACGCCGCGCTCGCCCCGCCGCCGCCCATCCTGGTCGCGATCGGCGGCTTGTCGGGCAGCGGCAAATCGACACTGGCGCGCGCGCTGGCGCCGGCGATCGGTCCGGCGCCGGGCGCCGTCGTCGTTCAGACGGACACGATCCGCAAGCGGCTGTGGGGAGCCGCGTTGACCGACCGGCTGCCGGCGGCGGCTTATGCGCCGGCCATGAGCGAACGCACCTATGCCGCGGTCCGCGCCGAGGCCGTGACGGTATTGGGGGCGGGGCACGCCGCCATCGTCGACGCGGTCCATGCCCGGCGCGACGAGCGCGCGGCCGTGGCTGATCTGGCGCGGCGGGCGGGCGTTCGCTTCCTGGGCCTATGGCTCGACGCGCCGCGTCCGGCAATGGCCGAGCGGCTCGATGCGCGCCGGAGCGATGTGTCGGATGCCACCCCCCAGGTGCTGGCGCAGCAGCTCACCTACGATCTCGGCGCGATCGACTGGCACCGGATCGACGCCACCCGACCGACCGCCGCGGTCGCCGCGGAGGCGGCGTCGCTTATCGGCTGCGCATCGGAGGCGCCCCGTGTACATTACGGGACGGGAGACTGAATGGGAGCTTGGTAGGAGGCGACCATGACCATACGTTCGATCTTAGTGCCGATCGGAAGCAGTCAGGACGCGTCGGATCAGATCAAAACCGCATTTCTGACCGGCAAGCGCGTCGGCTCGCACGTCGATGTGTTCCACATCAATCCGGATCCGCGTGATTCGGTCGCGTATGTCGGCGAGGGCGTCACCGGCGCGATCATCGAAGACCTGATGACCGCAGCCGAGCAGGAGAGCACGGTACGGGCGTCGCGCTCCGAAACGCAGTATCGCGCGATGGTGCAGGCGTTCAACGTGACCGAGGCGAGCGGCCCGCAAGCGACCGGCTTCTCGACCGCGTTCTCGAAGTCGACCGGCCGCGTCTACGACTTGATCGCGCTGCGCGGCCGTTTGGCCGACCTAGTGGCGATCGCGCGCCCGAAAAAGGGCGACGACGCCATGATCCAGGCGACGCTCGAGGTCGCGTTGATGGAGACCGGGCGGGCGGTCTTGGTGACGCCGCCGACCGCGCCGGCCGGCCTTGGCGACAATGTCATAATTCTATGGAGCGGGGCCGAAGAGGCGGCGCGGGCGGTCTCCGCCGCCCTGCCGCTGCTGCGGGCGGCAAAAAAGGTGACGGCGACATCGTTCGGCAGCTACGCGCGGGCGCCGGCCCTGGCCTCGGATCTCGCCCGCTACCTGGCCTGGCACGGGATTCGAGCGACGGCCGAGGAAGTGGCGCCGCTCGGCCGGCCGGTCGAAGAAGCGGTGCTGGCCAAGGTCAGGGAGGCGGGCACCGACCTCTTGGTCATGGGCGCCTACACCCATAGCCGGCTCCGCCACCTCATCTTCGGCGGCGTCACCAGCGCGGTGCTCGAGCGCGCCGAAATTCCGGTGCTGATGGCGCATTGAGGCGTGGGTGGCGTATCCTGACATCTCGCTTTAGGCGGGCGATACCCTAGATGGCTGCCATGACCGACGAGGGCAAAACGCTGGTTTTGACGGGGGCGAGCCGCGGTATCGGCCACGCCACCGTCAAGCGCTTCAATGCCGCCGGCTGGCGCGTCATCACCTGTTCGCGCCATGCGTTTTCGGAGAACTGCCCGTGGAAGGCGGGGCCCGAGGATCACGTCGTCATCGACTTGGCCGATGCCAAGAGCACCGAGAACGGAATCGCCGAGCTCCGCAAGCGGCTGCGCGGCGGGCCCCTGCATGCGTTGGTCAACAACGCCGGGATCTCGCCCAAGAGCCACAACGGCGGCCGGCTCGGCATTCTCAATACCGAAGTCCCGCTGTGGAAGCAGGTCTTCAACGTCAACTTTTTCGCACCGGTGGTACTGGCGCGCGGCCTGATCGAGGAACTCACTCGCGGCCACGGCTCGATCGTCAACGTGACCTCGATCGCCGGCAGCCGCGTCCACCCCTTCGCCGGCGCGGCCTACGCGACCTCGAAAGCCGCGCTCGCCTCGCTGACGCGGGAAATGGCGGCCGACCTCGGCCCGCTCGGCGTCCGCGTCAACGCAATCGCGCCGGGCGAGATCGAGACCGCGATGATCGGGCCCGAGTACAAGGAGCTCGCCAAGCAGATTCCGATGCGCCGCCTGGGCGCGCCCGAAGAGGTGGCGAAGACCATCTACTTCCTCTGCTCCGAGGCCTCGAGCTACGTCAACGGCTCGGAAATCCACATCAACGGCGGCCAGCACGTCTAGCGGCCGATCACCGCCGTCGATCTCGTCGTGCCGCCGGAACCGTCCCCCATATAAGGGGGTGCGACGACCAATGGCGGTGCGGGTCGGGTCTCGTAGCGGTGGGCGTCGCCCGACTCAGGATCGTGACCGGGACCGCGACTCGACTTGCAGTTCTTCGTAGTGGACGAGGGCGGGTTCGCCGACGAGCGGGCACGGCGCGCCGGCGCGGAACGCCCATTCGCCGCGGTCGCAGTTGGCGGCGACCACGTAGCCGTTGATATAGAACCGCCGGTCGATCGGCGAGCGGTTGGGTCCGGAGCCATGCAGCAGGTGGACGTGCCACAGCGCGACGTCGCCGGGTGCGAGTGAGAGCACGACGGTCTTCGTCGCATCGACGCCGAGGCGCTCGAGGTCGGCCGGATCGAGCGCGACGTCCATCGACCGGCGCTTGGGGTCGAACGGCAGCTCGCCCAAACGGTGGCTTTCGGGGCAGACCACCATTGCGCCGTTCTCGGCCGCGTGCGGGTCGATGGCGATGCCGGTCTGCACATAGGAGGTGGCGAGGTCGCGAAACGCCTCGCGCGGGCGGCGCGAGCGCGAATCCTGGTGAAAACCGAACTCGGCCATCGCCGCGCCGGGCGGCTTCCAGTGCATCTGGTTGATGATCTGCTTGAGGTCGCGGCCGATCAGGGGCGCGAGGATTTCGAGCAGGCGCGGATCGCGACGCGTCCGCTCCAGCGTCGCGTCGATCCAGCCGGGCCATTGCACGTAACGGACGATACGCCCGGCCGCGGCATCATCCGCGAGACAGAAGAACGTGTTGCGGTCGCGCCAGTTACGCCCGCGCCGGATCGCCTCGGCGTAAATGCGGTCGAACGCTTGGGCGAGGGCCGCGACTTCGCTCGCGTCGAAGACGCCGCGCACGACCGCGTATCCGTAGGTGCGGAAATGCGAAACATGGTCCTCGGTCACGGGCGTGCTCGCGTGGCGACGGCTGTCAAGCGGAGCACTCTAGACCACCGCGCCCTGAACGTCTGCCGCCGCGCTTTTTTTGGTCGCGTCCGGTGCGAGCGCTGCGCCGGCGCGTCAGCGCAGCCGCTCGACCAGCCAGTCCGCCATGAACGGTACCACCTGCGACCAGTTGTCGATGTTGATGTGGGTGTCGCCGCCGTCGTCTTCGGGGCGATAGAGTTCGAGCGTCTTGTCGGCCGAGCCCAGCTCGGCGAAGGTCCGCTCGGCCGAAGCGACCGGCACCATTTCGTCGTTGACGCCGTGGGTGATGAGGGCCGGGCAGCGCACGCGATCGAGGATTCCGGCGAGCGTGAAGGCGCGGAGCCTCGCTTCGGCCTCGGCCTCGGAGGCCGCGCCGGTGATCCAGACGAGCTGACGCCGGAGCGGCGGGTAGTGGACCCAGAGGTCCTCATAGACCGAATACATCGCGCCCCACGCGACCACCGCCTCGAGCCGGGGCTCGAACGCGGCCGCGCGCATCGCGTAGTAGCCGCCCATGCTGACGCCGAGGAGGCCGATCCGATCGGGGTCGACGTCGGTGCGCCGCTCGAGGCAATCGATGGCGGCGGCGACCGGCCGCTCGAAATCGGGAATCGTCGGCAGCTTGTGAAGACGGATCGAGCCGCCTTGGCCGGGACCGTTGAAGATCAGGCAGCCCAAGCCCCGCGCGGTCAGCCACTGCACGCCGCGGAAGAAGTTCTGCTCGGGCAGCGCGTCGGCGCCGGAAAGAAAGATCACGCATGGCGCCCGTTCGCGCACCGGCCCGCGCGGCTTGAAGTAGGTGCCGGCCAAGGTGCGGCCGTCGAACGGAATCGCGACCGGCTCGGCCGCGTGCGGCGACAGCGCGAGGCCGCGCTCGAAGCACCCGATCGCGCGGCGGTAGAGCGGGAGCTTGCGCGGGTCGTCGTGGGGCCGCATGAGTTCGGCGGCGCGAAAATAAGTGAAGGCGCGGAAACAGGACTCGGACGCGGTCGGGCGATGGCCGCGGCGTTCGGCATCCTCGGCGATCGCGGCGATGCGCTCGGCCATCGCCTGGAAGGACCGGGTCCAGTCCTCGCGGTTGCCGGCGCGGATGTCGCGGGCGATCCGCAGGAGTTCGTTGGGATCGGCCGCGCCCTGGGTCGCTTCAGAGAAAAGTCCGACCAGAATGGTCGAGAAATCGCGCGCCTCGGCCGAGCCGTCCGACCAGTAGTGGAACATCGTTGCCGGTCTCGCTCGATCCTATCGACTCGTCAGTCCCGCCACGGGTCGACGATCGCTATTCCACAATCCACGAAATCCGCGACATTGTGCGTGGCGAGGGTCGCACCGGTGGAGCGAGCGATGGCGGCAATCTGTGCATCGAACTGGGCGATCGGCCGCCCCGCTCGCTTTCGAGCTACGGTAATTTCGGCGAACGCGCGAGCCGCCGGTGTATCGAACGCAAGGACGCGGCCACGAAAGTCCTCTTCGAACATGGTATCAGCGGCGCTGGCCAATGCTTCGCGGCGTCGCCCGTCAGGAAGCAACGCCACGCCGTAAAGAACTTCGGCCTGACTGATCGCCGTCGTAAAGAGCCGGGCTGCCGGCCGCGCCGACACCCATGCCTGCACACGTCGCTCCGGTTCGTTCTTTATCAGCTCCGAGAGGACATCCGTGTCGAGGATGATCATCGATCGAGATCAGGCACTCGCCGCATCGGACCCCGCGGTGTCTTCGGCAGTTCGACGCCCCCGAGCGGTGCGAAACGCCGGTGAATGGCTGCGGCGAGGTCATCGGGCGCCGTTCGCTCGTTCGCGAGGGCCGCACGCAAGATCGAGCGCGCCTCTTCTTCCATCGAGTGCCCGTGACTCGCCGCGCGCACGCGGAGCCGCGTTTTCAAACGGTCATCCAGATTGCGGATCGTGATGCTGGCCATGCGGAACCTCGAGTTGATCGCATTGTAATCGTTGATTGCAACGCAATCAACAAGGGAAGTCGCTCATGCAGCATCGCGCAAGCGCTCCTTGGCGACCCACGCCTCGGTGGCATCGAGCGAGCGCGTCAGGCGCTCGAACATGGCGTCGATCTCGGCTTCGGTGATGATGAGCGGCGGGCACAGCGCGATGCTGTCGACCAGGGCGCGGACGATCATGCCGTTGGCCTCGGCGTGCTTGGCGGCGTAGGTGCCGATCCGGCCGGGCGGAGCGAACGCGCGCTTGGTGGTCTTGTCGGCCACGAGTTCGAGCGCGCCGATCAGGCCGACGCCGCGCACTTCGCCGACCAGCGGGTGGTCGGCCAGCGCCCGCAGCCGGCGCTGGAAGTGCGGCGCGATCCGGCGGACATGACCCAAAATGTCGCGCCGCTCGTAGATCTCGAGCGTTTTCAGCGCCACCGCCGCCGGCACCGGGTGGCCCGAATAGGTGAAGCCGTGCGCGAACACGCCGATCTTGTTGCTCTCCTCGATGACGGCGCCGGCGATCCGCTCGTTGATCAACGCGGCCGAGATCGGCAGATACGCCGCGGACAGCGCCTTGGCGAGGGTCATGGTGTCGGGCGCGAGGCCGAAGGTCTCGGCGCCGAACATGTTGCCGGTGCGGCCGAAGCCGCAGATGACTTCGTCGTCGAGGAACAGGATGTCGTGGCGGGCGAGGATCTCCTGCACCCGCGCGAAGTAGCCCGCCGGCGGCACCACGACGCCGCCCCCGCCCATCACCGGCTCGGCGATGAAAGCGGCAACGGTCTCGGGGTCTTCCTTTACGATC
>Ga0194121_10010986_pt1 | contig 10872 bp, 8 predicted proteins | sample TA2MahCa50mmetaG_FD_148609 | JGI IMG/M metagenome (GOLD analysis project Ga0194121, IMG submission 148609) | Freshwater microbial communities from Lake Tanganyika, Tanzania - TA2015020 Mahale Deep Cast 50m | ecosystem: Environmental > Aquatic > Freshwater > Lake | place: Tanzania: Lake...
CAGCTACGATCTTACAGTTTCAAAGCTGGGAAATGGTATTTCTGGAGGATCTCATGAGGTTTCACTCGGATTGAATTTGAATTGCAGAAAAAAAGCTAAGAATTTTAGAAAAATTTCATGCCCCTCCTTTTAAAAAATGTAACAATATCGAATGAATCAAGTTTAAAACAATTATAACATTGTCGCAATGAAAATAAAGAACATAAGAACTTTGAGTTTTTTAGTAATTGGAGCCATGCTTTTAGGTTCATGTGCTAGTAAAAGTGCTAATCAAAGGTCCACAGCCACCGGTTGGGAATATAATAATCCTCGAAATGGTGGATTTGAAAAAGTTGACGCCAAAGAACAAGAAACTGGTCCCGGTTTGGTTTTTATCGAAGGGGGAACCTTCACGATGGGAAGAACTGAACAAGATGTAATGTATGATTGGAATGCATGCCCTTCAAAACATACTGTAGCTTCCTTTTATATGGATAGAACCGAAGTAACGAATTTTCATTGGCAAGAATATATGAATTGGATGAAAAGAGTTTATTATAAAACTTATCCTCATATTTACAAAAAATGCCTTCCAGATACATTATCTTGGAGATCAGCAGTAGGTTACAGAGAAAAATATGTGAATTATTACCTTCGTCACCCGTCGTACAGAGATTACCCTGTAGTTGGAGTTTCTTGGTTGCAAGCCAATGATTTTTGCAAATGGAGAACAGACCGTGTGAACGAAGCTATTTTGGTTCGAGAGGGAATCCTCAAATGGCATTTTGCAGAGATACCAAATAACAGAGATGGAGACCTTGGAGCTGCAAATGATAAAAATTATGATAAAGAATATAGGTCGATGCCAGAAAATATGTTCAGTACTGAAAATTATTTAAATGGTAACTATACCGTGACGAGTGGAGAAATTGATAAGGATGGAAAAGTGAAGGGAGGATATACCGTATCGAAAAGTAAAAAAGTCCTGGATAAACCGCAACCTCGAGATCCCTATCAACTTAGAAATTATGACCCTTTGTATGGTCAAGTTGACCCGAGCACAAACGAATACACGAATTGCCCTGGTAAAAGACCTGTGAAAATGGAAGACGGAATTCTTTTGCCTGAATACAGGTTACCTACAGAGGCTGAATGGGAGTTTGCTGCTCAGGGGCTAATAGGAAACCTAGATCCCAATTCAGAAAATATCAATGACAGACGAATTTACCCTTGGGACGGTCATTATGTGCGTGATGACAGAGAGCAGTTCGCTGGAGCGATACAAGCAAATTATACACGAGGAAGGGGTGACCTCATGGGAGTGGCTGGCCAACTAAATGATGGTGTAGACATCACTTGCAGGGTCGATGACTTTTGGCCTAACGATTATGGATTATATCACATGGCTGGCAATGTGTCTGAGTGGGTCAAAGATGTTTACAGACCGCTCTCGTGTGAAGACACGGATGAATTTATGCCATTTAGAGGGAATGTTTACACCACGCAGCTACTTGTGCCGAACGGGCTCTATGATAAGCCCGTTAAAGCAAATGAGAACATTTATAACGTCCGCGGAATGAAAGAGTACGTCAATGAGTTTGCAAGGACCAAATACATGAACTTTGCCGCATTAAATTATCAACAGGACACAAATACTACTTACACATCGAATATAGCAAAACAAAGTCCAAATGGAAAACCAATCCCTTCAAACAGTATTATTAATAACAATCGTATGCATTCAAAAATTAACTCAAGGCAGGATCCGTTAAAATATAGATTCAATTCACCTTCGGCTAATTTTATTTCGAACAATAAGTTATTTACGGATCAAGAAAAACTTCAGTTTGAATTTTTAGACACTCTAAATATCCTATTAGATACAGCCATTAGTTTAGAAAATCAAGGAAGAAGCATTGCAGCCTCCGCATACGTTGAGCGAGTTTTATTTAATATGAGTCTCAAAGACGTTTTCAAAGAATGTAATAAATGTCCATCTGTGGATTTAAAAGTGGATATTATTAAACCTGCATTTAATCTTAGTAACGATCCATCATATCTTGGTGTTTCTATTGATGGTAGTCAGGGAGTTGCAATGTTTAGTCAAGAATACTTAGAGTTTAAATTTAAGTCCTATTTTATGGATCCGACAATTACCACATGGATAATGACCCTAAGAAACGGTCTGACAGAATTTATCAACACAACCAAGGGTAGCCAGCGTTGGAGAAATGTTACAGCTGAGGAAAATGCAGGAAGATTAAACTATAGAAAAGACGATTACAGAGATTATATGGATGGCGACTTAGAATCATCAATTTACTACAACAACCAACAGCGTAAAAAAGAAATTAATGAGGGTAAGCGAGATGTGAAACAAGTTATGTATCAAAGTGATTATGAAAATAAAGATTTTGACTATAAAGACATCAATTTAGGTTCTGCCGGATGGCCGACAACCCTAATCTCTGATAAGTCAAGGGTTTACAAGGGCGGTTCTTGGGCTGATAAAGTTTATTGGCTCTCCTCTGGCAATAGAAGATTCCTCGATGAAGACAAAAGCTCACCCATGATTGGATTTAGGTGTGCCATGGATAGAGTTGGAAGCACAAGATCAAGTAAATATAATAGATAGACACTAAAATAAATCGAAAGCCTGGAAATCCAGGCTTTTTTATTGCATCTTTGTTTAATGGAAGAGTTGTTTGATTTATTTTACGAAACCTCTGGGGTTTGTACCGACACGAGAAACATACTCGATAACTCTTTATTTATAGCATTAAAAGGAAGTAATTTCAATGCAAACGAATTTGCGTCTGAGGCCATTAAAAAAGGGTCAAAATACGCTATAGTTGATGAAGAAAAATATGCAGACAATAAATGCATTTTCCTGGTTAGTGACAGTTTATTGTATCTTCAAAATTTAGCAAAGTTTCATCGATCAAAATTCAACATTCCTGTCATTGGAATCACCGGGAGTAATGGAAAAACAAGCACGAAAGAGTTAATTAATGTTGTACTCCTTCAAAAATATAAAGTGCTTTGCACAAAAGGCAACTTAAATAATCACATTGGCGTGCCTCTCACACTTTTGCAGTTGAATGATGCGCACGAGTTAGCCATTATTGAGATGGGTGCAAATAAACCATTTGATATAGAGGAACTTTGCGCAATTGCAAATCCAAACGTGGGTATTGTGACAAATATTGGCAAGGCTCATTTGGAGGGTTTTGGTTCCTTTGAAGGAGTCTTAAAAACAAAAACTGAATTGTACCAGGCAGTCATTAAAGAAAAAGGTAAAATTGTTGTAAATTCAGATGATCCGGTATTGATAAATACCCTACAGAACAATGCAAAGATTATTTCATATGGAGAAAAAGGAGAAATAAGTGGCGCGTTAGAGGAACTGAATCCTTTCATTAAACTTAATTGGAAATACAAAACATATAGCAGTTTGAGCATTCAAACAAAAATGTTGGGCAAGTATAATTTCTATAATTTTTTGGCTGCAATTTCCTTCGGAATATTGTTCGAAATTGATCCAAAGAAAATAAATAGTGCGATAGCCAATTATGAACCCCAAAATAATCGGTCCGAAATTCAAAAAACCGTATTTAATACTTTAATTATAGATTGCTACAATGCAAACCCCTCAAGTATGAGGTCTGCACTCGAAAGTTTTTCGCTCATCGAACACAAAAATAAGCTTGTAATATTGGCTGATATGAAGGAACTTGGTGATTGTTCAAAATGGGAACATAAGGAAATAATTTCGTATTGCAGGGAGCAAAATTTAACATTTTTAACGTTTGGTGATCAGTTCTTTCAAGTAAATGAAAGAGGATTCACAAATAAAGAAAAATTGATTGCCCACCTGAAAAAAATGAATCTAAAAGATCATCTTATTTTACTCAAAGGATCAAGGTCAATGCAATTAGAGGAATTAATTAAATTTCTCTAATGCAATCCGCCGTACATCATCAAAAATGACTTCAAAAACGGATCCAAATCGCCATCCATAACGGCATCAACATTTGCCGTTTCGATTCCTGTACGAACATCTTTAACTAATTTGTAGGGATGCATCACATAATTTCGAATTTGTGATCCCCATTCGATTTTTTTCTTTCCTGCTTCAATTTCACTGCGTTTTTCCATTCTTTCTCTCAATTGAAGCTCATACAACTGTGAACGCAGTAACTGCATAGCTTTTTCCTTGTTGGCAAGCTGAGAACGAGACTCTGAATTCTCCACTATTATTCCGGATGGTGCGTGCCGCAAACGCACTGCAGTTTCTACCTTGTTCACATTCTGACCTCCTGCCCCTCCCGAGCGAAAAGTTTCCCAGGTTATATCTGCAGGATTGATATTAATTTCAATATTATCATCGACTAATGGATAAACATAAACAGAAACAAATGAGGTATGGCGTTTTGCATTTGAGTCGAAGGGAGAAATTCTCACCAACCGATGTACACCATTTTCTCCCTTCAAATATCCAAAGGCGAATTCTCCTTCAAATTCAAGTGATACCGTTTTTACTCCGGCAACATCTCCTTCTTGGAAATTCAGTTCGGTAATTTTAAAACCTTTTTTCTGAGCCCACATGGTATACATGCGCATGAGCATAGATGCCCAATCGCAACTTTCTGTTCCGCCTGCACCTGCGGTAATTTGAATAACCGCACTCAACGAATCCTCTTCGCTTGAAAGCATGTTTTTTAACTCTAGCTCTTCGATTTCATCTACTGTTTTTCTATACTGGGTAGATAGCTCAGACTCATCACTAACTCCCTCACGTACCAACTCCTGTAAAACCTCTAAATCTTCCACTGCTGATTTTTGACTATCAAAATTTTCAACCCAATATTTCAATCCTCGAATTACTTTGACCTGCTTTTCTGCTTTTTTCGTATCATTCCAAAAACAGGGATCTTGAGATTTCAATTCCTCCTCTTTTAATTGCATTCTTTTTTCATCGATTTTTAGAAAATTCTTTATTTTATCGAGTCTTAAGAGCAATTCCTTAAATTGTTCATTTGTCATTTTACAAAAATAAAGAAAAAACAAATTTTGTAATTGTTAGAATGCAACGCTTTCATTACATTTGTGTTGAACAATATGATTTTATGAAAGTTCCAAATAACTTGAAGTACACCAAAGACCATGAATGGGTGTCGGTGGATGGAGATATCGCAATCGTAGGTATAACTGATTTTGCTCAAAGTGAATTGGGTGATATTGTGTATGTTGAAATCGAGACCATTGGGGAAACAGTTAGTCAAGAGCAAGTATTTGGATCTATTGAAGCAGTCAAGACCGTTTCTGATTTATTTATGCCGTTGTCGGGAGAAATTTTAGAATTTAATGAACAGCTTGAATCAAATCCTGAGTTAGTCAATAGCGACCCATATGGTGAAGGGTGGATGGTAAAAGTAAAAATTTCAGACAATAAAGAAATTGAGGAGTTAATGTCGGCAGAAGACTACGGAAAACTGGTTCACTGAGTGGCATAAAAATTGATTCGAGTAAAGGATTTAGACAAAGATTATGGAAATAAAGAAAAATAAAAGTGCAGATAACAACCAAGCTCGCAGCAACTTTTTTATGATTGGTTTTTTATATGTAAGTTCACTAATTCTCGCGGGTTTTAACTTTGAAGTAAAGGATAAGCAAGGCGATTCACAAAATAATAATAGCAGCGAAGAAAAAGACAAAACATTTATTTCACGTCCGAAAGAAAAAGAGCCTGAAAAAGAACCAGAAATAAAACAACAAGCCCCACAGCCAATTGATCTAACTGCAGATATAATCAAAATTGAAAATAAGCCAGAAGACCTTGGGCCACCACCACCGCCACCGCCAGATCCAGAAACTGAAGAAGGAATTCCAGATGACCCTGTTGAAGAGTTTCCGGATGTAGAAGCACAATTTAAGGGTGGAGAAGCTGCTATGCAACGTTGGATGCAAGAAAATTTAGAATATCCAGAAATATCTATGGAAATGGGTGAACAAGGAAAGGTTTACCTTAAATTTGTAGTGGAGAAAGACGGTAATATCACAAGTGTTGAGGTAATTAAGGGAATTTCGCGAGATTTAGACAATGAGGCAAAAAGGTTGGTTCGAGCCATGCCGCTATGGCAACCAGGCGAAACAAGAGGATTAAAAGTTCGTTCATCTTTCACTATGCCAATCAATTTTGAATTAAACTAAAAGAATCCTGTTCTCATTAAGAGAGTATCACAATAGCAAGAAGGACATTTCTGTTTTTTAATGGTGTTCTCTGGATGATCCTCAAACTCATAAAAGTCCAGGCTTTATTTAAACCTTCTATTTCTTCTATGCATCAATTTTAGCGTATTTGGCATTCTTTTCGATAAACTCTCTTCTCGGTGGCACGTCATCACCCATTAACATGGAGAAAATCTGATCGCATTCTGCTGCGTTTTCAATGGTAACTTGACGCAAGGTTCTACTTTCCGGATTCATGGTTGTTTCCCATAATTGCTCTGCATTCATCTCCCCAAGCCCCTTATAACGTTGCACATTCACCGAAGATTCGCTTCCTGCTCCTTTCATATCATGGATAAGCCTGTCTCGCTGATTTTCGTTCCAAGCATACTCGGCTTTGGCTCCCTTTTTAACTTGATAAAGCGGAGGAGTCGCAATATAGATGTACCCATTTTCAATGAGTTCTTTCATATATCTGAAGAAAAAAGTTAAAATCAAGGTTTCGATATGGGAACCATCGACATCGGCATCACACATGATGATAATTTTATGGTAACGCAACTTTTCTAGGTTCAGTGCCTTTGAGTCTTCTTCTGTTCCTATCCTCACTCCTAGAGCGGTGTAAATATTCTTGATTTCTTCATTCTCGAATATTTTGTGTTGCATCGCTTTTTCTACATTTAAAATTTTACCTCTTAGGGGCATTATTGCTTGAAAGTGTCTGTCTCTTCCCTGCTTTGCTGTCCCCCCTGCAGAATCTCCCTCGACGAAGTAAATTTCACATGCTGCCGGGTCTTTCTCCGAACAATCGGCCAACTTCCCCGGTAAACCACCACCTGCCAGAATATTTTTTCGCTGCACCATTTCTCTCGCTTTTCGGGCAGCGTGGCGCGCGCGTGCTGCAAGGATAACTTTCTCCACAATCAATCTAGCTTCGGCTGGATGTTCTTCTAAGTATGCTGATAGCATTTCAGAAACTGCTTGACTAACTGGTGCTGTTACCTCTCTGTTACCCAGCTTCATTTTCGTTTGACCTTCAAATTGAGGTTCAGCAACTTTGACCGACACAACGGCAGTCAATCCTTCACGAAAGTCGTCTCCATCTATTTCAATTTTCTCTTTTGCCAACATACCTGAATCAGTAGCATATTTTTTTAGTGTATTTGTTAATCCTCTTCTAAAACCTGAGAGATGTGTTCCCCCCTCATGCGTGTTTATGTTATTCACATAAGCTTGAATATTTTCAGTATATGACGTATTATATGTCATGGAAACTTCCACTGGAATTCCTTCACGTTCACCTTCGAAATAAATAACGTCTTGAATAAGTGCTTCCCTATTTCGATCTAAATATTGTGCAAATTCCCTCAATCCCCCCTCTGAGAAATAGCGCGTAGTAGGGTGGTTCCCATCATCATCTGTAATGCGTTTATCTTTTAAGGTAATCGTTATTCCTTTATTCAAAAATGCTAATTCACGCATTCTTGCTGCTAAGGTATCAAAATTGTATTCAGTCAACTCGAAAATGCTAGCATCTGGCTTGAAAGTAACTTCAGTTCCAGTCTCTTCAGATTCGCCAACTACTTTAACATCGTACAATGGTTTGCCTATACTGTACTCTTGCTGAAAGACTTTCCCTTCCCGTCTAACGGTGGCTACCAAATGTTGGGAAAGTGCATTCACACAGGAAACACCCACCCCATGCAAACCCCCTGAAACTTTATAGGTATCTTTATCGAACTTTCCTCCAGCATGTAAAACAGTCATAACAACCTCCAATGCCGATTTTTTCTCTTTTGAATGCATTGCCGTAGGAATACCTCGCCCGTTATCAATTACGGTTACCGAATTGTCCACGTTTATGCTCACATGAATGGCATCACAATAACCTGCCAACGCCTCATCAATCGAATTATCGACCACTTCGTAAACCAGGTGATGTAGGCCTTTTAAGCCGATATCCCCAATATACATAGCAGGCCTTTTTCTTACCGCCTCTAAGCCTTCTAATACCTGAATATTATCCGCTGAATAATTTTCTTTTCTTTCCTCTGCTGACATAAATTTTTAGCTTTTATTATTGTTATTTTGAGCATAACAAATATAAAAAAACCCCCTTAAAAATAAGGGGCTAAAGTGGGTCTGAAACCCTTTACTTATCAACAAAATGTTAACTTTTTAACTATTTCTCAATCCACTCAATAATTGAAACATCATCGGGTTGTGTTCTTGGCGATATTACCTTGATTAAATGACCTTGTTCATCGATAAGGTATTTTTGAAAATTCCATTGTACATCGTTATCCTCAAGACCATTTTTAGCCTTTTTGGTAAGAAACTGATAGACGGGGTGCATATCTTTACCTTTGACAGAAATTTTGGACATCATCGGGAATGTCACGCCATAATTTTTCTGACAGAAAGCTGATATTTGTTCATTAGATCCTGGCTCTTGTCCCATAAAATTATTTGCAGGAAATCCAATGATGACAAACTTATCATTTTTATATTTTTGAAATAATTCCTCCAGTTTCTCGTATTGGGGGGTTAATCCGCATTTCGAAGCCGTATTGACAATCATTATTTTCTTTCCTTTTAAGGAGGAAAAATCAAAATTATTGCCATCAATATCCTTGACCTTAAATTGATGGATGGATTCTCTCGGAGTCTTTCTGGTATCTGTACTTTTAATCATTAGGCAAGATAAAAGTGAAATGATAATGAATTTCATAATTTTTCCTTTTATAACAACTGGTATCATAAATAGTTCTTAGTATTATAGCGGAACATTTTTTGATAAATTTCGAATAACAAGACATGCGGGTAAGTATTATTTATTTATTTCTATTGATACCTATATTTTGGTTGAATATGCTCAGTGCACAAAAATTCTCAGGAACATGGCAAGGTATTTTTGAGGAGGACAGCACTTTAAACACGAAACATCATAATGCAATTTACTTCAAATTCAATGTAATCAGTGGATTGGTAGACGCTAAATGCAAAATTGAACCCTATCAACAAGAGTATTATGGCACCTATACATTGAATGGAAATGTTGATGTGGATGACATAAATTTGAACTTTTCCAAAAAAATTATTGAGTTGGGTGTCAACCTAGGTGAATTTTCGTTTCGTTTGAATTATTCACCGCGTGATGGCTATCTCCGTGGCCAACTTTATAAAAAAGGGCAATCTACCTCAACTTCTCGCATTGTACTTTACAAACAAGAAATGGAATGGAAAGATACGCACCAAAAAAGCTCTCATTTATGGGTAGACCGTTTAAAAAAGGATTTGTTGAATGGCGTTTCGTCACCAACGATTAGAAAAGAGGAATTGAAGGCGTTTACGTTTCAACCAGTTTATTTTGACTATGATCAATACGTAATAAAAGATGAGTTCAAGAGTTATCTATCGGAGATCGTAAAAATGCTTAATAGTCATTCCGACTTGCGTTTGCGAATTACCGGACATACAGATGGAGACGGATCTAACGCCTACAATTTAACGCTATCAAAAAACCGCGCCAAATCACTCATTGATTTTTTTATTGTGTGTGGCATTGAAAAATCACGAATTGTTATTGATTTCAAGGGAGAAAACTACCCAGTCGACAGGAATGATACGCAAGAGGGAAAGCAAAGAAACCGCCGTGTGAATTTTGAGTTTATTTAATTCAATTCTTTTATTTTTTCCTCCAAAAGTTTAATTTTAAACAATGCATCATTTTCTTTTTTTCTCTCAATTTCAACAACTTTCGAAGGAGCACCACTCATAAATTTTTCATTTGTTAACTTGGACTGAACACTTCGCAAAAATCCTTTTGTGTACGTCAATTCTTCTTCCATTTTCTTTCGTTCCGCAACAACGTCAATTTCGTCACTAAATGGTACATAATATTCATTTCCTTTGACTAAAAAAGAATTAGCATGTTGAGGTTTTTCTTGAACATATTCCAAAGATAATAGGTTGCCCATTTTTATAATGATTGGATCGAGCAGGCATGATTCCTCATTATTTCTTTTAACTTTTAATTCCAATCGCACTTTTGTTGCGATATTTCCAGACTTTCGAATGTTTCTTATCCCTGTAATCACCTCTTGCGCAACTTCAAACAAATCTAAGTGATCAGAAGCTAAGTTTTCAATAGCAGGCCATTGTGAAATAATGATGTCCTCACCATCCTTTCTTTGGCGTATCAAGTGCCAGAGTTCTTCCGCGAGGAAAGGCGTAAATGGATGCATAATTTGAAGTAAGTATTCAAAAAAAGAAATTGCTTGTTTTTTGGTTGCTCTGTCTATGGGCTGTTCGTAGCCCGGTTTTATCATTTCAAGATACCAAGAACAAAAATCATCCCACACCAATTTATAGGTGAGCATCAATGCTTCACTGATTCTAAACTTATCGAATGCCTCATTTATTTCTTCCAACACTTTATTGAACCTCGCACGAAACCACGTTGCAGCAATCGCTGAAGATTCAGGCTGATCAAAGTCTTTTTCCTCCCAAGAGGCCAATAATCGATAGGCATTCCACACCTTGTTTGTGAAGTTTCTGCCCTGTTCGCATTGCCCGCTATCAAAAGGTAAATCATTTCCGGCAGGAGAAGAGATCAATATTCCAACCCTCACACCATCGGCTCCATATTGCTCAATTAAA
>Ga0194121_10010987_pt1 | contig 10871 bp, 9 predicted proteins | sample TA2MahCa50mmetaG_FD_148609 | JGI IMG/M metagenome (GOLD analysis project Ga0194121, IMG submission 148609) | Freshwater microbial communities from Lake Tanganyika, Tanzania - TA2015020 Mahale Deep Cast 50m | ecosystem: Environmental > Aquatic > Freshwater > Lake | place: Tanzania: Lake...
AGAGTAGCCTTCTAAGTTCATTCAATCCTTTACGCGGGACAATAATTCCCTCTTGAAACAACTTCCATGCGTTTTCATCAAATAGTGTCTCGGGGTTATCGACTAAGGAAAGACGGTGAGCATCTGTTGCTACCATTCTAAAAACTTTTTTGCTCTTTTGATCTCCCGAAGGCGGGTTCTCTAAAGTTTCAAAGTAAACACCATTAAGATGGTAACGCGCTTCGTCGGTAGAAGCGGCGTATAAAGTTTTGTCTAGCATAGCCATAACAGCTTGACCGTTCATTCGTACAAATTGTTGGTGTTCTTCAGAGGAAAAGCTAGGAATTTCGGGAAAATCTTCCGCAGGTAAACCAACAATATTGAAAACAGATTTATTGGCTTTGATCTCTAAACGATTGTTCTCTTTAGTTTGAAATTGGATCACAGTATCCGGAAGTTCTCGAACAATATCTAAAAGGCTTCTAGCTTTAACCGTTATCGAGCCAATTTCCATGATTTCTGCCGGTAAAACCGACTGAATTCCAACTTCTAAATCAGTCGCAGACAACGAAAGACCAGCTTTTTCAGTTTTTAAAAGCGCATTTGACAAAATAGGCATAGTTGTTCTTCTCTCAACAACGTTTTGTACACGTTGGAGTCCTAACAACATTTGGCTTTTCGAAATCTGCAGTTTCATGAATCCCCCAAAAATCTTCGTTATATTATCTTTATTCTTTCTATATAGATATATAGATCTATAGTAGTAGTAATTAGCATTGTTAATATGTTAATAACTCACCTAAGTCTTCAAAAACATTTACGATCCTCTTGTGGATAGCGTTGTTGATAACTTTTTAAAACCTGTGGATGAACTGTGGATAAAAAGTTATCAACAAGTTTTCAACAAACAATTAACAAACAATTAACAATGTTTTCAACATAGTTATTAACAGTTTGTAAGAATTTAAGCATACCGGTTTATCCACATATGGCAATAGTAACGTATATCAATTTTACCAGACAGACGGGTATTTTTTTAAAAAGACCTCCTCGAAAGTTAGTTGCCCAGCGCGATATCAAAGAAGGTAGGGCTTTTAACGAAACAAACCCTCAATTTTCGAAATGCTGATTTCGAGCTCTGGGTCCTTTTTAGATCTGCTCACGATCTCATTGACTCCATGAAGAACAGTTGTGTGGTGTCTGTTTCCCATAAAAGTACCTATTTCTGGCAGAGACATCATGAGATGCTTACGAAGAAGGTACATACAGATCTGTCGAGGCACACTTAGATTTCTCGCTCGTTTATCCGATTTTAGTTCAGAGATTTTTAAACCAAAAGTTAGGGCCACGAGCTTCAAAATTCCATCAGGGGTTAACTCATGTCGCAATTTTGGAACCAAATCCCTCAAGGTGTGCTGTGCTAGATCTAGAGAAATCTTTGAATTATTTAATGAAGCATGGGCTTGGAGACGATGTAAAGATCCCTCTAATTCACGGATGTTAGAAGTGACATGAGAGGCAATATAATGGGCAACTTCATCAGGAAGTAATATTTTTTGCTCGTCTGCTTTATTTTTCAAAATAGCCACTCTGGTTTCAACTTCGGGCGGTTGAACATCCGCAACTAAGCCCCATTCAAAGCGGGTTTGAAGTCGATTTTCCAACCCTTGAATATCCTTAGGATACCGGTCTGAAGTAATAACGATCTGTTTTCTAGACTCATGAAGATAATTAAACGTGTAAAAAAACTCCTCTTGAGTTCTTTCTTTGCCAGCTAAGAAATGGATGTCATCGAGAAGTAAAACATCACACCCCGTTCGGTATTTTTCTCGAAACTCCCGCATTCGGTCGATGCGGATAGCCTGTATCAGTTCGTTGGTGAAAGCCTCGCTTGTTAGAAAGAGTATTTTCAAATTACTTTGAAATTTAGAAATCTCATAACCGATGGCTCGAAGAAGATGGGTTTTTCCAAGACCAGCACCGCCAAATATAAAGAGTGGATTATAGCATTGGCCGGGTTGTTTTGAGACCGCTTGGCAAGCAGCATGAGCGAATTGATTTGAGGACCCAATGACAAAAGTTTCAAAAGTGTATTTAGGATCAAATCTGCTGAAAGAGCTAAGGCTGATAGCGGACTCTTGAGTTGGAGCCGTCGGAGTTTTGAGAATTAAAAGCTCTACGCGTTTGGAGCTTAGAGCAAGATCGTTAAGAGCTGCTTTTAAGGGAGAAAGGCACTTCTCCTCAAAACTTTCTTTGGAAAATCTGTCCAAAAAGTGAATCTCTAAAGCATCGTCTCTTTCAAAAAAAGAGCTTGGTTCTACGAGAGAAGAGTAAACATGAGATGGGAGCGAAGTCTTTAAATGCGCTCTTATTTGGGTCCAGGAATTTGAAGCCATAGTATATAAAATCCATTTACCGAATTGAGTGAGTTAGCAAAGCCCCTATCTTTTGGCAACACACTCGAACCATATTTGCTAACTTAGTTTTCTTGACAAACGAGGGGGGTAAAGAATGACGACTTACCTTGGCTTGAAAGAGCCAGGTTAATTCTGAAAAAGAGAGGCTTAAAGGGGGCGGTTACACACAAGCCTTTTGACAGATATGCGTAAGGAAATAAAGAAAATTGACACGGGAGGCAGGAACCCATAATATGCTCCGGTTTAAACGTACGTATAAACTTAAGTAGGGGTTTAAAGTGAAAAGAACATATCAACCTAGTCGGATAAAAAGAAAGCGAACTCATGGTTGGCTCAAGCGAATGAGCCGTAAAGATGGAAGACTTCTTCTAGCTAGGCGTCGCCGTAAGGGACGTAAAAAACTTGTAGCGACTATTTCTGGAAAATAAGACTTTTGTTTTGAAGACCCAAGACCAACGAGAGACGCAGAGCCAAAAGTTGGCTAAACAGCTTAGATTAAAAAAGAAAAAAGATTTCCAGTTCTCGAAATTTAAGCGATTTAAGACCGATCTTTTTTGCTTTGTTTTTACTAAACAGGGCAAAGGAAGATTGGGAATATCGCTGTCGAAGAAAGTGTTAAGCTCAGCTGTTGCTAGAAACCGAATAAAGCGGCTCCTTCGGGAGGTTTTTAGAAGAAGAGCGGAAAACTTTCCACAAATAGATCTGAATGTTTTGGGGAGTGCCGGCCTTTCCAAGCACTGGAAATCATTAGACTATATTGTTGTAAGCCAACAATTTGAGGCTTTTGAGGGGTATCTAAAAGGAGCTAAGGCAGATGAGTAAGATCTTAAAAAGCTGGCCGGATTTGGTTGTTTTTTTTGCAAGAGGTATTCATCAGTTCTTTGCTTTTGGTGGCTGTTGTAGGTTTGAGCCCACCTGCTCTCACTATTTTGCGGGGGCTATTAAGAAAAAAGGATTGCTAGAAGGAACCTACTTGGGATTGAAGCGAGTGTTTAAGTGCCGCCCTGGGGGTGGATCTGGTTATGATTCGATAGGTGAAAGGTAGAGGTTATTTATGGCATCGCGGACTTGGTTAGCTGTCGCCTTAATGTTGTTGATTTGGTTTGGCTGGCTTCGATGGTTTGCTCCAGTTCCCGTTGAACAGAATCCAAAGAGTGCGGTTACCAATGCAGCTCAAACTTCAGAATCTAACCCTAAAGGGGCTCAAGTAAATAGTTCTTTGGCTGGAAATTCGCAGAGTTCGTCCGGGTTTGTTTCTGAGTTTAGTCCGGTTCCGCAAGTGGCTTCCAGCGAGTTTACTTCTTCCTCCCTAAGCGTTGTTTTTTCTGCGGTCGGCGGAAAGCTGATGTCGGCGAAACTGCCTAAGTACCACGAAACTATCGATAATAAATCTCCTTTAGTAACGCTTGTATCGCCTGAGAGGAGCTCACTAACAACAGCAGCGTTATTTTCAGACAATCAATTGGGTGGTTTTTCGAGGGGATTGTTTGAGGCCAAACAAGAGGGCAATTTATTTTCTTTTTCTAAAAAAACGAAAGAAGCTGTTTTAGTAAAAGAGTATCGCTTTTCTCCAGAGTCCAACTTTATAGACGTTAATTTTAAACTGACTTTCTTGAAGAACAACAAAAAGGAATGGGGCAATTTACTCATACCTGTAGGGACCCATGACGCAGAGACTTTTGATGCACAGGAGCCTTTAAAGTCATGGGAAGCGGTTTATTATCAAAATGATGAAATTAAGAGGATAACACTAGACAAGATACGGAGCGAAAATGATGTGGCGCATCAGGGACATACAGAATGGCTGGCTTTCGGAAACAGATATTTCTCAAGTGTTGTGATTAATCAAACACAACAGATCAATCCGGATGTTGTTATCAAAAAAACCGAAAGTTTTAATGGAGCCTATCTTCGATATCCGATTGTTTTAAAAGAAGGCCAAAAAGAGATTCAGTTTTCGTTTAAATTTTATTTGGGGCCGAAGGATTACAAAGAGCTTAGTAAAAGTCCCGGGTTAAAACAACTCATCGATTACGGCACGTTTACAGTTTTTGCCTATCCGCTTTTAGAGTTACTGAGATTTTTCTATAAATTTATTCATAACTATGGTGTGGCAATTATTCTTTTGACGATTTTGGTAAGGGTTTTATTTTATCCCTTGACCCAAAAGAGTATGAAGTCGATGAAAGCAATGCAAAAACTTCAGCCCAAAATTGCGGAACTTAAAGAAAAATATAAAGACGATCAAAAAAAGCTTAATGAAGAGCAAATGGCCCTATTCAAAACGCACAAAGTAAATCCGGCTGGAGGCTGTTTTCCGATGTTGATTCAATTGCCGGTCTTCATCGCTTTGTACGCGGTTTTAGGAAACTCGATTGAGTTATTTCATGCTCCATTTTTTGGTTGGATACACGATCTGTCGACAAAAGATCCATTTTACATCTATCCCGTTCTCATGGGGATTGCGATGTTCTTGCAACAGAAAATGACTCCGAGCGCTGGTATGGATCCTACTCAGCAGAAGATGATGTATTTTATGCCGGTTATTTTTACCTTCATGATGATTAACTTACCTTCCGGATTAACGCTTTATATTTTCGTAAGCACGATCTTAGGAGTTATTCAGCAAGTTTCCATGAAAGATAAGCAGGGAGTCGTTCCGCAACCGTCGTAATTATGTTGCGAAAGAACTTAAGTTTAGAGGACACAATATTTGCGTTAACCACGGGGACATTACCTACCGCAGTTGCTGTGCTAAAACTATCCGGACCTGAGGCTTTTTCAATTGCTGATAAACTTTTTGTTCCGAGCAGGGAACCATTCTCTAAAACTCGAAACATTTGGTTTGGAGATCTTCACTGCGTTGACGGAAAAAAAATAGATGACATTGTGGCGCTTTCTTTTGTGGGACCGAACTCCCACTCAGGCGATGACACCATTGAATTTCATTGCCATGGATCGGTAGCAATCATTAGGGCTCTTGAAAAAGAACTCTTATTTTTGGGGGCGCGGCCTGCCGAAAGAGGAGAGTTTTCTTATCGGAGTTTACTTAATGGAAAGCAAACCCCGGCCGATCTTGAAAATCTAGCCGACTTATTTAAAGCCGTTCACTCTGTGGATTTAGAGGCTGTTTACTCTAGGCGGGATGGCGGGCTTGAGAGAAAGGTAAACGATCTAAGAGCGCAGATGATCAAGCTTCAAGCGGTTCTAGATACGGCCGTCGATTTTGCCGAAGAGTACTCGGCGGTTTCTGAGCAAGCAGAACAACAAATTGACAAGCTTATTCATGAGTGTTCAGAGGTTACTCAAAGGTATTCACGATTTAAAAGCTCGAAAGCGCTCCCAAAAATTGCTTTGGTAGGGCGGCCCAACGCTGGAAAGTCTTCACTTTTTAATTCCATGTTGGGACGTTACCGTGCCATTGTTTCTGCTGAAGCTGGAACTACTAGAGACGTCATCGAAGAACAGATAGAAATTTTGGGGTCACCATGGATGATAGCCGATACCGCTGGAATTCGTTCAACTCCAAATGAAATTGAGAAACAGGGTATCGAGTTGGGTGCTGCGTTTTTGTCCAGCGCTTCGATTTGGATTTTGGTTGTCGATGGGACGCAAGGCATCACAGAAGATGAAAGGCTTCTTCTGAAGAAGTTTGAGTCGAGCCCCCATCTTATCTTTTGGAACAAAAAAGACCGTTCAGATTGGAGCCAAGAGCCTAAAGAACTTAGTTCAATTACGGTTCAGGGTTCGGTTTTAGGCGATAAGGGGATTGAACCCTTTTGGCTAGCGCTGGAAAATCAGGTGGAAGCTTTACGACTTTCTCACATGGGACCCACTCCAACCGCGATTCAATCAGCTAGGCTAGAAGGGGTAACAGAAACCCTAAAAGTACTGAAATCTCAAGTGTCTATGGGAATCCCTCCAGAGATTCTTGCGGAAACCAACCGAAAAGTTATGGTTAAGCTGGAAAATGTGGTAGGGAAAGTCGAAGTTGATGAGGTTTTAGGCAGAATTTTTAGTGATTTTTGTATCGGAAAGTAAAAATGTTCCACGTGAAACATTTTGATGTCATTGTCATCGGTGGAGGCCATGCTGGTTGCGAAGCCGCCCTATCGGCCGCTCGTATGGGGAGTTCTACCCTTCTTGTGAGTATGAACCCTGACAAAATTGCCGAGATGTCCTGTAATCCCTCTGTTGGGGGGGTGGGCAAAGGTCAATTGGTAAAAGAGATTGATGCGCTCGGCGGAGAGATGGGAAAAAATGCCGACTTCACAGGCATTCAATTCAAACGCCTTAATACCCGAAAGGGAAGCGCGGTCCAATCTTCTCGGTGTCAGGCTGACAAAAAGCAATACGCTCTAAGAATGCAAAAGATCATTAAGACCACCAAAAACCTAGAAGTGTTTCATGGTGAAGTAAAGGGTTTGCTCGTCGAGGGCTCTGCGATTCTGGGAATTGTAGTTCAAGATGCCTTGGGTGTGAAAGAGGAGGTTCGGGCTAAAGCCGTGGTGATTACTGCCGGCACCTTTATGAGAGCTATAATGCACACAGGGTTTGATAGATCAGAGGGGGGCCGATTTGGTGAAGCCCCCTCCCTAGGACTTTCAGACTCTTTGAAAGAGCTTGGTTTTACTTTGCTCAGACTTAAAACTGGAACGCCCGCTCGGTTAATTGCTGAGAGTATCGATTTTTCGAAGATGGAGGAGCAAAGAGGTGACGATCCTCCCAGTAAATTTAGTTTTTGGGAAAGTGCTATTGCCCTTCCCCAAGTTCCCTGTTTCTTAAGCTTTACTTCTGAGAACACACATAATGTGATTAGGAACAATCTTCATCGATCCCCGCTCTACAGTGGCGAGATCAAAGGAATTGGTCCTAGATATTGTCCGTCGATAGAAGACAAAGTGGTAAAGTTTCCCGACAAACCAAGACACCAGCTATTTTTTGAGCCCGAAGCGCTAGATTCTAATTGGATTTATCCAAACGGAATCTCGACCAGTTTACCCGCCGATGTTCAAGAGCTTTTTATTAAAGCGATTCCAGGATGTGAGGAGGTAAAGATCGCAAGGTATGGCTATGCCGTTGAATATGACTGTATTGATCCTCGTCAATTAAAAGCATCTCTCGAATCCAAAAACATAACCGGTTTGTTCTTGGCGGGACAAGTTAATGGCACCTCTGGATACGAAGAGGCCGCCGCACAGGGAATGCTTGCCGGAATTAATGCTGCGTTAAGAAGCCAAACTCGAAAGCCCTTCATACTGTCTCGAACAGAAGCTTACTTGGGAGTGATGATAGACGATCTTACTACTTTAGGGGTTAATGAACCCTACAGAATGTTTACCTCTAGAGCGGAATATCGGTTGTCGCTAAGAGAGGACAATGCCGATTTAAGATTGAGTAGCTATGCTGGGGACTTGGGATTGTTAAGTGAGGATCAGAAGGTTATTTTAAAAGAACGAATGTCGTCTATTGAACAGACTAAAGTATTTTTAAAGAAAACGTTCGTAAAACCGACTTCTTTGGTTTCTGAACTTTTTAAGAGCAAGGGCTTAAACCCAATTAGTCAGGCTCAGTCATTAGATGCATTAGTGAAAAGACCTGAACTTTCATTGTCTGAAGTGTTAGAGATCTCTGAGATCCAACCCCCAGTCAGTCTTAATCAAGCAACGGCTGAAACGATAGAGGTTGAAGTTAAATACGAAGGCTATGTGGCCATGCAACAGCAAGAAATTGAGCGCCTCAGAAAGCTACAGGGGATGATGATTCCTTCTGAATTAAAGTACGGGAGCGTTTCTGGCCTTTCAATTGAGATCAAAGAGAAACTAGAGAAATTTAAACCGACAACGTTAGCGGATGCTGCAAAGATCTCGGGAGTAACTCCGGCAGCTATGTCTGCATTGCTCTTTCACATTCGACAAAAAAGCGCGGCCACAGAAATAACATGTTAAAGGAAAAGTTTTTATCCCACTCGCCGAGTATCTCTAACCTCTCAAAGTTAGATTCCCGAGAACTTGAACTTTATGAGAGCCATTTTTCACTGCTAAAAAACTGGAACGAGAGGATGGCGCTGGTTTCGAAAAAGAGTATCGAAAAATCGTTTGCTACACACTACATGGACAGCATTTTTATCTCTGACTTTGCAGAATCTAAAAGAAAAGAGAGAGAGGTCTATGATCTTGGGACTGGCGCCGGCTTTCCTGGTGTGGTCTACGCGATTCGATATCCAAAGGCTAAAGTGACATTATTTGAACGCAGCCTTAAGAAGCAGACATTTCTTTCGGCTGTTCTTACTAGCCTAAATATAGATAACCTTACTCTCTTGGGGGATATGCTTGCTGAAAAACGAAAGGGATTGTTTTTGGCAAGAGCGGTTCTTCCGCCACCCGAGCTTTTTAAGTTTATGTCTAAAAGAATGACAGAAGGAAGTACCCTCATAGTTAATGTGGGAGGAAGTCGCGAACCCTTAAATCCCCCGATGGAATTTTTAAAAACCGGAGAGCTCTGCTATGAGCTTCCCATGGAGAGCGGTGGCCGAAGAGTCGAAAGTTTTGACTTCGTTCCACGTGGAACAAAATAGTCGGTTTTTTGTTCCACGTGGAACAGTACTTAAAGGGAGCTGGTATAGAAGTTTTCTTGGTGGCTCACTTGACAGTCTTTCTTGTCTTCAAATGGCTCAATGCCCCAAAAATCAAGTGGGCGAAATAAATTTTTATTGTAAAAAATTTTGTACACTAAAAAAAAATATGATAGAAATATCAATCACATAATCTAATTTTAATCCGAAAAAATTTATGGCAAATATCATAGCAATTGCAAATCAAAAGGGTGGCGTCGGGAAAACCACAACAGCAGTGAATCTCGCGGCATCCGTAGCAGCGGCAGAAAAAAAAGTTTTATTGGTTGACCTGGATCCTCAAGGAAATGCCTCAAGTGGTTTAGGTTTAGATAAGGCGCTTTTTCCCGATAAAAACATTTATCACGTTCTTATTGATGAGCTGCCAATTCGAGAAGCGATCTATCCTACAGGGCTTGAATTTTTAAAAGTTTGTCCTTCTGACAACAATCTTAGCGGAGCCGAAATTGAATTAGTTCAGGCTATCGCTAGAGAGCTAAGACTAAAAAATGCGTTCGAAGAGTTGGAAAGATCTGAAGGGATTAAGTTCGATTATATTTTTATCGATTGCCCACCATCTTTAGGTCTTTTGACTTTGAATGCTTTGACAGCTGCAAATTATTATTTGATTCCCCTGCAGTGTGAGTACTATGCGATGGAGGGGCTCGGGCAGTTCCTTCACACAGCAGAACTTATTCGTAAGGGGCTTAATAAAAAGCTTCAGCAGTTAGGTATCGTTCTTACGATGTTCGATTCAAGAAATAATTTATCTCGACAGGTTGTTACAGAGGTAAAAAGTCATTTCAAGAGCACCGTTTTCGATACGGTCATTCCAAGAAATGTGAAATTAAGTGAAAGTCCCAGTCATGGTAAGCCGGTTCTTCTTTACGATATTAGCTCGACTGGTTCCCAAAGTTATTTGAATTTGGCGCAGGAGGTTATAAGGCGTCTTGAGGGTGGGGATAAGGCGGTTGAAAAAATCGAGACCAAGATTTTAACTGAAGAAGTCATTTCAGACGAGCTTCCTGAAATTCCAATTGAAGTTTTAAACGACATCGGACCAACAGAAAAGAAAGGCGTAGAATATGGCAACCCTTGATATCGACAGAAAAAAACCACTTGGAAGGGGTCTTGCTTCTTTGATCCCTGAGGCTCAAGGCCCTGAAGGGACATTGCCCGGCGTGCAGCTAAAGAAAGAGTTATTCTTCTGTGACATAGAAAAAATAGTTCCCAACACCTATCAGCCGCGAAAAATTTTTCAGAAAGAGGCGCTTGATGAGCTCGTCGAGTCGGTGCGGGTTCATGGCATAATTCAACCGCTGGTCGTTAGGCAAAAAGACGGCCGATATGAACTTATTGCTGGAGAGCGTCGATGGCGAGCTGCTCAACGCGCCGGATTAAAACAGGTTCCGGTTGTGGTAAAAGAAATCGATGGAGATCAAGCCTCTTTGGAAATGGCTATTATCGAAAACATTCAAAGAGAAGATCTTAATTGCATCGAAGAGGCCATTGCGTACCAGCAATTAATGGATGAGTTTCAATTGTCTCAAGAAGACATTGCTACACGAGTCGGAAAAAATCGGGCTACTGTCGCGAACACTTTGCGACTTTTAAAGCTGCCTGCTGTCATTCGCGAAGATATCACAGCCGGAAAAATTACGATGGGTCATGCTCGAGCCCTTCTTTCTTTGGAGAAGGCAGAGGATCAATTAGCCGTTCGAGAATTGATCGTAAGAAAAAAGCTGTCCGTTCGAGAAACGGAGCGTAAAGTAAACGAGGTATTAAGAGATAACGCAAATGGGCCAAATAATGCGGAGCGCCCAGAAAGTGTTCACATTCGAGCTTTAGAAGACGATTTGAAG